>Ga0209632_10000116_pt1 | contig 82499 bp, 68 predicted proteins | sample COG_10_FD_184754 | JGI IMG/M metagenome (GOLD analysis project Ga0209632, IMG submission 184754) | Pelagic Microbial community sample from North Sea - COGITO 998_met_10 (SPAdes) (version 2) | ecosystem: Environmental > Aquatic > Marine > Neritic zone/Coastal water | place: Helgoland, sampling...
GGGGGGGGCGGGCCGGCGGCGGCGGCGGGGGAAGGGGGGGGAAGGGGGAAGAGTCTTTTTTCTGTGTGTGTGAAAAAAAATCTGCGCGACTGACGGTGGTTTTTGGTAGCCTGAGTAGTATTTGGGTGGGTGGTTTAAATTCAACCAAAAAGGCGTCAATGACACAGCATGATTTATAAATTCTTTTTTTTTTTAACCATTCAAAAAAACCACAGAAATGAGCGAAGAAGTTAATAATAAAAAAAGTAGTATTGCCTATCTAATTTTTTTATATTTAAATACAATTATTAGTATTCTGATTTAATTTATAAAAAGTTACAAAAAAATCCTATCACAGTTTTAATTTCATATTTATACCCATACTATTCAACTCTTGAATTAAAAGTTTTGTCGCATACGGTATTTGTGTCCTCTGACAATTATGGTATTGATTCAGTGGACACCTTCCTTTCGAGTAGACCGTTTTACCATATTTATCATTGGGAGGTGGTATTCCAAGGATGCCACAATCTTTACAGACGTAGGCAAAGTATTCGTCGGAGCGGTGAAACAAACTGTCCTTTAAAAAAAAACTAGCACCGTGGCCGGCGACCACGTCACGTTCCATTTCTCCAAACCGCAGGCCTCCTCCCTTTGAGCGCCCTTCCGGCGGTTGCCTGGTGATTGCATTGACCGGCTGGCGTTTCTCTCTGCTGTATATTTTATTAGCACTTAAATGGTTCAATGCTTGATAAAACGTTGGCCCACTGAAAATTTTGGCTTGCACCATTTCCCCAGTTTGGCCGTTCAAAAACGTTTGCTTGCCGTAATTATAAAACCCTTTGTTATTTAACTCGCGCTCCACGTCCTGAATCCCGTACGTCTTCTTGAACGAAGTCGCGTCCGCAAAAATACCTAAAAGGGAGGACAGCACCGCAATGTGGCTCTCTGTCAATTGCCCAATGGTCATACGAGACGGAAAGGCAAGTGGGCTTACCAAAAGGTCCGGTGACGGAATTTCCGGATTCATTGAGAACAACATATCCTCTTGCTCCATAATAATTCCGACTGTGCCCTTCTGGCCATGGCGAGATGTAAACTTGTCGCCAACAGACACCCTGTGCACGCGCCGAATAAAAATATGAACCAACGGCTCATTCTTGCTGTTGTTCTTTGTGGTGACAACCACCTTATGCACGGTCCCGACTTGGTCCGGCTTGGCAACGATGGAACGGTCCGTTGTAATTTCCTGCATCTTTCCATCCTCGTCTAAATCTATAGTAATCATGTGTTTTTCGATCAGAATATCTCCCGCTGAAATCTTCGCGCCTATTTCTGGCAGCCCATCGGATCCAATATGAAGGCGAGAGCCGGCTCTGACATTTCGAACAATGGTGGTGTTGTTTTCCGGGCGACCAAACGTTTCAATTTCTCCTTTTGTCTTGGAGCAGAGCACCGTGACTTTTTTAATAAATGTTTTTCTAAACAGTCCCCTGTCCAACGAATATCGATTGAACACCACGCAGTCTTCTTGGTTGTGCCCGGGCGCTCCAGCCATCGAAGCGTCTGCGATGGCGACCACGACGTTTACCCCCGCAAAGTGGAAGTCGTCCGTACTTGCGATGGTGCCCACGAGCGGCTCTTGCGTGTAGTCCAACGAGTAGCCAACCGGAGACTCGTTGAAATCACCAATCGTGGCCTTCGCTTGCGCGCACGCGAACAGATTCCGGGGCGCCTGGTTATGATCCCCACTCGGATTTAAGGCAGCAGTATTTCCAAGGATAACTATCCCGCCTAACTCTAGGTGGGTGTACGCAACCGTGTGGGACTGAGTGTCGTCGTAATTTCTAGCCACGTAAAGGCCTGCTTCCTCGTTTTTGTCGACGTACTCCAGGACACCAGCCTCAAGGGCGCGTTTTAAAAACGTGCTTTTCGGGGCAACCGGAAGATTGACCAATAGCGCTATGTTCTTCAACACGATTAGTGGCCGCAGCAGCCTTCCAGAACACGTTCGAATATCCAAACTCTCAGAGTCCAGCGCAATGCTGGTGTGCCCACCGACCCATGAACCTACAGTTCGGCGCAACTCCACGAGCCCTTGCCTTGCACCCTCCAAATCGTTCGTGCGAGCGACCGGCACACCGTCGACGTAGATGGTTTTGTTTCCCCCCACCGGAAAAGACTCTTGCGCCCAGGCGAGTGTCATGTCTTTGAACTCCTGGGGAAAGGAAAGTCCCATGGAAATCTCACAAAAGGCTGCCAGGGTGATTGTCAGCCCGCAGCCGGTTCCCTCGGGCGTCTCGTACGCACAGAAGATGCCGTAGTTGGAAGCGTGGAGTTCTCGCGGTGTCACCGTTTTCAACCCTTTCTTTATGGGCTTGTCGACGCGACGGAGTTGGCTAAGTTTCGCAACATTGTTCTTGTCGTTCAACTGTTGCACCACGCCCACCGCGCCGTTTTTCGTCAAAGACCAATTTCCTGTCCGGAAAGAAGACTCGATGAGCCCGGTAAACCCATTCACCAGGGGCGTGATGCAATCGTTGAATATCCCCACGGTTGGCAGGTTGTTCTGATTGTGCTGCTTCACCTTTGCCTTGAAGCGGTTCTTCAACTGTTTCAAAAAATTACGAAAATACTGTCGGAAAAGCATCGCCATGAGAGCGCCTGGCCCTACGCACTTCTGGTTTCGAACATGGTCTCTGTCCGTGGCGCTCTGTTTGTTGAGGCTTACCAAGAGCAGTTTCCGTACCATAGAGGTGAAGAACAGCGCTTTTTTCGCCCACACGTCCGGCGGCGCGCCGCGCACACCCAAATGCGGGAGCGTCTCGTTCTCGAGGGTGTGAAGCACGTTCCTTTTTCTCTGTTCGACGCTCGCGACGACACCGGTGCCTTTCCCGATGGTACTCTTCACTTCCTCTAGGGTTCTCTCTCGCCAAGGGTCCGCGTCGAGGTTGCTGCGGACGGCCTCCCTGATCTCCACACAGTCGCCTGCAAACAAAGCCATGGGGTCGTCACACTGTAGCAGGGTGTACATGGCCTTCAAGCCTATCTCCAAAGGGGTCGCTCCGGATTTGAAGACGAACGGCAGAAGTGTCACGATGGTCCCGCGCTTTTTCATTCCTATTTTCAGCGTCGAAGTGCTTCGGTACTTTGTTTGAATTTCAGAACGAATCTCTGCCAAGAGCGGGTATTTTTTGCCTCGAAATACAAAAATAGTGTTCGCTCTCAGTTTCAACTGTGGAACAATTATTTTTTTCACCCCGTTTATTTCAAAGTACCCCTTTTCGTTCATGACCGGAATCCGGCAGAGTTCCTGGTTCGTCCACTTGCTTTCTTCTTGGCGTAAGACGTTATTCTCCTTATCAAGAAAGACCACCTTGTGGGCAATGGTCGCCACCAAAGGGCTGGACAGGGTTCCCATGCGCAGGGCACTCTCACTTGTTTGGACGCGTGTGTATGGCCCAAATTCTTCGCTTTTCAATGCTACTGTTAGAAAGTTTGCACTTAAAAAATCAACGGTGTGGACCTGGGAGCCTCCTGTGGTACCGTCTTGCACCGTTATTTTGATAATCTCCTTCTCCTCCACGAGTTGCCGAAACATGACTTCAACGCGTGCCCAGTCCTGTTTGTTGAACCGCGCATGGTCGCAACCAAAGAGAGTTTTACAGAGAAGATGCTGTCGAGTTTCTAGTGCTTTCTGCATATGTGAATTGTAGTAATTAATTAATTTAGTTGTGGGTTGGGTTTCGTGGTTTGCATTTTTTTCAGGTATTCTTTTATTACATACACTTTGCGAAACGGCGCGATGCAATGTTGTTCTCCATACCAGGAATTTAAAAAAAAAAGGAATAAAATGGGGTACACCGGGTAAAAATACAAAATAACTTTTAAGTAACCCTACTCCTAACTAACCCTACTTCAACCTTTTCAGTTGAGTTGGGTGTTTTCGTTTTTCAACCATTTCAAAAACATCGAATGGTACTCTTTTTGCTTGGGGTTAGCATGAGGGTGTTCCCTTCGAAATTCACTCTCTCCCTTTTTCGCACACCACAGAAAACATTTCAACGAGGTAAACCCGTCTGGAAAAGATTGATTTAACAACCCCAGCCACGTCACCGAGGCTTCCGTTAGTGACGCGTTCGTGTTGGCGGCAGTGGTGCACGTGGTATCATTGAAATAATTGCAATACACCTGAAGCGCTTTCTGTTTCAAAGTTTGGGGACCCATCCTTAGAATTTTAAACCAATATTCCTTCTTCCATCGCATCTTCTTCGTATTTTTCTCCGTAAAAAAGGCCCACATGCAAAGCGTCTCGAAGTCCTTAGTCGGTGGCCACAACAATGCTTCCATGGTGTTCACTAGTTCTTTCGAATGGCATTTGCATTTCTTCCGACGTTTCTTGCACACATCACACGATGAATTTCTTTTCCACAACTCGTACGTGTCCAAGCGCATGGAGAGGCCGTTCTTTTGCGACCATTTTTTGGTGTCCTCTTCTTTCCCTACAAAGTACATGGGCGCGGTTTGGAAATCGGTTGCGAAATCCAACGTGTCAACTAATTTTTCAACCTCTTCTTCTTCTTCGTCCAGAAGAAGTTCGTTCCGGATCGCGGTCTTCAGAGTCTCGGGATTCGCCCGGATATGTATTTTCAATCCACGAAAACATTTGACGCATACCCATGCTTTACCGGAATCGATTGGAATTGCGCTGACAGGAATGGTTCCACAAAGAGAGTGACCCGAAAACGGGGGACTTGCGTCCGAGTTTCGATCCCTTTCCCAACAATACCCATCCTCGCGCGAACCGGCGTGTCGAGGGTACTGAATGCTTTTTTCGTCGTGGTGCGCACAAATATACATGTTGGGTCGTTTCGGTCCCGCATGGGCGGCTAGTTTACTATTGACCAAGCCTTTGAAATTCATGTAGACTGTCGGCCCGGAGAGGCTATCCGCATAGGTGCCAGAGATCATGGTATGTTGGCGCAATTGAAACGATGGTTCTGTTTTGTTCTTGTTTTTTTTTGGGTATTGCTTTGTTTTTTTTTCATCTTTGAGAGCACATGTTTCAAAGTTTGAAAATTCAATACAATACTTTTATTACATAATACTTTTATTATTATTTTTATTTGGCCAAAAACCAATAACACCACCACAACACAAACCGTAAAAAAAAAGTGTCGTAGTAGTAACAGCAGCCCGAGGGATCATTTTTTTTTGTTTATTTTGGCGGGAAGTAGGTCGGTACACCCTAATTCTATCAATTTTTTTTCCCACGGAAACCAATAAATCTGGTTTTTACCCTAATCTTATCCATTTTTTCCCTCAACCAACCAATCGATCGGGGGTCAGAAACCGAAGAAAAAAACAACAACTACAAAATAAAATAAAAAATTTAAATATATTAATAAAAAAAAATAAAAAAATAATAATAATAAATAATGTGGATATTCTACGTCTACGTTGGTATCGTGTCTTTCTTTGCTGGCGTCGCAACGGTTGGATTTGTTATAAAATGTTGTGGAAGCACGCTCTGTCGTCCTTACTTTGTAAGAGTCACACCAAATTAAGCAAACAAACAAAAAATACTAACCGTAAAAATGTCAAACCAACCAACCAGCCATGCACAAACGTGCCACAACATTGTCCGCAACGCAATCGAGAAAAATCATATCGTCGATCCGCCGGCCGCCAAGAAGGCGCGTTTGGAATGAAAAAAAAAGAAGGGGTAGAAGAAAGAAAACAAAAAGATGTACTCGATCTCGGACAATATACTGGGCGAAGGCTCGTTCGGAACAGTCTACGAGGGAACCTTTGAAGAAGACGAAGGCGTGGTCCAGGACGTTGCGATAAAGGTCGAGACGCGCGACGACGACGACACGAAGCCGAGGCAGTTGGAGTACGAGTTTCGGACGTACCTGTACTTGCTAAAAAGGGGGGTCACGTGCGTGCCCAAGGTGTTCTGTTTCGAAGAAAAGGACGACAGTCACGTGCTTGTGATGGAGAAGTTCGGCGAATCCCTCCAGGACTTTAAAAACCCGATCACGGAGACGCAGGCGTGCTCGATCGGGGTGCTCGCCGTTCGCGCGCTGCATCAAGTATGGAAGGCCGGCGTCGTCCACAGGGATATCAAACCGGCGAACCTGTGCTTCACAGTCAACGGAAAGGGGATCGCGCTGATCGATTTCGGGCTGAGCAAACGGTATTTAAACGACGATGGGGAACACATTCCGCACCGTACGGGGAAGCAGTTGACGGGGACACCTAGGTACTCGAGTTTGATGGTTATGGGCGGGCACGAGCAGGCGCGAAGGGACGACGCGGAGTCGCTCGTCTACCTCCTTCTCTTCCTAATGAAACGTCGGCTGCCGTGGCAAGGGTTCAAGGAAGAGGACCGGGAAAAGAAGCACGCCCTTATCTTTGAGAAGAAGAAGGGCGTGCTTTTGAAAGACCTGTTCGACAAGATGGACCCCCACTGGGCGAGTCTCCTCGAGTACGTGCGGAATTTGGCCTTCACGGACAGCCCAGACTTGGTAGAGCGCTACTTTCGCAAGATCATGGCGTCGATAGAAAGAAGATTGAAGCGTTGAGGACGAGCGCGAAGATTAGCCACGCGACGTAGACCAAGAAATACCGTGGGAACGAGGGTGCCAGCATGATGGCCGTAGCGACCAAAAGGCCGGCGTCGACGAGGGCCAAGTCTACCCTTCGGTACGTGAAGAAGAGGGGGCTCCACGCAAAGTTGAGAAACAAGTGGACAAGGTACAGCGGGGTGATCGGTCGGGTGAGAAATAGAAAAAGCAACATCGGGTAGAGCACACCCGACCAAACGATTGGAAATACCCAACGTGGTGGTGTAAACCATGGTTTTCGCAGGCGGTCGTAGTAGTCGGACATCTATTCTTTTATTTATTCCATACTTTTTTTTTTCATTCTTATTACTTTTAATCGTACCCTTCCCACACCGTCGACAACGGTCCCCCTCTGACGGTATTTCCATCCTGGTCGCCCTTGATAACCTTTGTGTCCTTCCTTGCCACAATTGCGCCGCTCTCGATTGCTTCTTCTTTTCTGGAATCGTAGTACCGTTCGTGGAGACTCCAAAACACGGACGACCCGACCCTAAACTCTGGCAAATTCGGGTCTGCCTTGTACCAGAACACCGAGTCGGTGATGGAATTGGACTGGGAGCACCGACTATCGTACACCAAACATTCATAATTCTCCGTGGTTGCATCAAGCGTTCGGCAAAACTGGTCGTAGGAAGAAAAGAAGCCAAAAAAGTTCTCAAACGTTTTCTTCCGTGAAGAGTTCTGGTTGTCGCGCAACTGAAACACCACGTCGACTTGGCTCCGTAAATCCGGCGGCATGTCCATGCAATACTGTTGACAGTTCAAGAAAAAAATTCGTCGATGCCTACCGTTCATCATTAATGACCTGAACAATTTTCCACTCTCTCCCCGAAAGATAGCCTTATCATACATACAGTCATCGAGGAGGAGAAATACGTTTTTCCCACCCTGTTCCCTTTTCCACTGTTTGCGCTGGAGATTCATCAACCTCTCGATCGCCGGCCGATCGAAATCGTTGTATATCCACGACGGCGGCAAAAATGTTCCAAGGCTCTCACTCGCCTCTTCCGTGGGACTCATGGCTATCCCGTAGTCCAACTTATCCTTGACCCGGTACATCAAATCCCGCATCAACGTCGACTTTCCCGTGCCACGCTTGCCGAGAAGAAGCACGCACGCGTCTTTTCTCAGGGTCGTCGGGTCCCATTTCTTTATTTTCAACTTGCTCATCGTCTTTTTTCTAAGTTCGGTGAAAAGTACGGCACGGTTCGAACGCATGCGCGCGCCCCTTCAAAGGTACATGGTCGGGGAAGAAGAAGGGCCTCCTCCTTCTACTTTGACCTTTTTGATGGCTGGTGGTGTGTCTGCTGGTTCTTCTGAAATTGTTGCTTTACGTCGTGGTCTTTTCTTGCTCTTCGTTTCCTGGAAGTAATAACAATCTTTTGTGTGATTCTTAAACGTAGGATTCCCCGAACCAATCGGGTGCCAAATCACATGCTTGGGCAGAATGCTCCAGCAAACGTTTTTTTTCTCATCCCACGTTCCTTCCTGTGCGCACCCGCAGCGCCTAGGCCCGTCCGATTGATCATCCGAAATATTATCCAGATGGAGGAGGTCGAGTCCGTCCGATTGATCATCCGAAGAATTCTCCATGTTGAAGAGGAGGTCGAGATCTCCGGTTGGGAGATCTCCCCAGTCTTGTTCATCCATCATTTTTTTTTTTAAGATTTTATTTAATTGAAAATAGTTCGGTTCGTTCGTTTGTTTTGTTCAATTTGTTTCGGAACAGTTTACTCAAATCGGAATTTGTATCTGAATGTTTTCTTAAGTTTCGGAATGTTTCCGACAGTTCCCTTTCAATTTTTGCGTATCCCCATTGTATTTTTTTTCAGGGTATTTACGGGTAGTTGTATGGATATTTATAAAAAAAAGACTGTGTTTGGGGTAGTTGTATGGATATTTATAAAAAAAAAAGACTGGTGCACCGGAGCCTTCACCCTAATATGGACACAGCGGGTCGCGATCATCCAACCCTCTATTTTTGGCGCGCGCGCAAAAAAAAAGATTTTTTGGATGTGTTGAGAATAGGGTTACTAACTTCAAAAAAGTTAACGTTAGGGTTTTTTTTAAAATATCGTTATTTTTTTTTTACTTTTTAATGTTGTTGTTATTTTTTTTATTGTGTTCTTCATTTGAATGGTTGGGCGCATGGTGCAGTGCATTTTCACTTTGTCGTCGCAGGTCTCCCCAGTTAAATTGCGAAACGCACGCACAAACACAATCGCAACGCAACAATGGTATTATTATTGAAAACTATATACGAACAACTCGTGCAAGTCCCGCTTGCCAAAGGGGAGACAAAAAAACAGTACCTCCGCAAACGGGAGTATGCCGTTCCGCCGTGCCTTCGCGGGCTGGTCGGGTTCGGCGAATGGTGGAACCCTTCGATGCCCATCACGTTGGAAGGCGTTTTTTTCGGGCGCCCGCGCACCCCCGCGCACCTCTGCGGCGCGCTTCGGCGCCACCTGGGCAAGAGGAAAATCGCGGAGCGCGCGTTATTGCGCTGTTTCAAGGATCGCGGCGCGTCATGCGGCGGCACCCAGATAAGCACGACCCCGGGGTCGTGCCTTCGCATGGTGGAGGGTATCGTGACCGACGAGGGCGATCGGTCGACAAGCAGGGTGTTCCTGGACATCGGGTGCGGTCAGGGAAGGGTTGTGGGGGCCGCCAGCACGGTCGCGGCGTTCTCGAAGGTCGTCGGGGTCGAGGTGGACGCCTTGACGTCCAAAATGGCAAGGAAGAATTTGAAGAAGTTTTGCAACCGCGCACATGTAAAAGTAAACCCAACGGTCCTCTGCGCCGACGCGCACATGTTTGACGACTTGAACCTCTGTGACGGTGAAACGGTCACCCACGTCACCATGATGAACTGCGGGTTCCCGATCGGGCTTCAGTACGGCCTGCTCCGGGCGCTCTGCTCGTCGCCCGGGCTCGAACGGGTCGGTCTTATCCTTGGCGACGCGAACAACGGGAGGGAGAACGTGTTCTTGGACTGTTTGAAGCACGCGCCCATGCTCCGGTCGGTTGACGTTCGGTGCGGCGGCAGGCACACGATGGCGATCTTTGATTGGCCCACCATCCAGGAGCGCGTCCGGCAGTACGTGCGCAACGGCGAGGGGTACGAGGACGACCCGCGCGACCGCACCGTGCCGTTGGCGTACAAAGCAAGGCTGGCGTTACAAGAGGCGAGGGAATTGATCCGTGCGGAAGCCCAGTCAGACACCGGTGGCCGGCGAAAACGGAAGTGTACCGACTTTTTTCGTCCACCCGAAACACGATGAAACGGTCGAAAAAAAATATGGTCGAAGAAGAAAAAGGAGCAAAATGGACAACGTCGACGCGCACAGGATCAACAGGGACAAATTCATCCAGTACCTGAAAAAAAACATTCAGTATTTGAAACGGCGCAATTCGATATTGGCGCTGAAGGCGTCGACCGTGAAAAAAAAACACGATAACGTTAACATATGTACGATCATTGTTTCAACAACGTTGACGATATTGGAGACCGTGCGGTACGAATTAGAACTGGACAAGAGCCCGTTCCTCTTCGTCCGGAAAACGTCGGCGCTTCTCCCGGTCGCCATGACGGCCTTCATCGCGCTGTCCATGTCGATTTTGAAATTCAAGCGCTACACCGAACAGTTGGAAACGATGACGAAAATTTCCGAGAAGATTATCTACACGGTGTGCCGCCTTCGACGGTGCGTCGAGGACGCGCACAACACGAAGACGAAGGACGAACTGGAGGCCGTAAAAATGAACTACAGCGCCACCTCGTTCGATTTGTACATGAACGCCCGGGAAGCGCTCGATCGCAACATGCGGTTTCAGGACGTGGTCTACTACGGTCGCCTTCTCGACACCTGGACGGAAGACATGGAAGGCTGGAGGGGCCCGTGGTACACAAGAATTTTCGCCAGTAGATGTTGTAGGCGACGGCGCAAAGAGAAGGAGGGCGCGCAGCCGAAGGGCGGCGCTGCCCGGAAGCAACAGGTCGAGCGCCAGCAGACCGACTCGCCGACGACGGTCTGAATAATGCGCGCGCGCGGTCAGACGAGGCCCGCCCAAAAAAGGCGGTGAATAAAATATATACACGTACACAGAATTACACGTACAGAATTTTATGTTACTGAACTACTTGTACTTGAACGGACCGTCGATTTTTGGATTTTGGGAAGGCCGAAGCATAGAATCCGTGTGTTCCGCGCTGACAAGCGTCGACATCGAGGTGTGGCGCCTTCTCCCCGCCTCGTGCGAGGCCCTGGTGGAACGAAAGGTCCGCGCGATCGAAGTCTTCGGGGCGTACACGCTCGCGGTTTGGCTGGTGGTCGGCTCACTGCTTCCATCGATTGCCGCATGCGGCACACACGGCAAACACCGTCATGGCCTCGTCGGCACCCCGCGTCTGAACCTGTCGAAGCGTGATGTCGCTGCCCCCGCACTTCCCGCACGTTAGCATATCCGCGGCGGGAAGTTCGTCCTCTTCGTCGTCCTGCTCTCCGGTTGCCGCCCGCCGCTTCCCCTCCCTCGCGGCGTACGCGTACGATCTGAGCAGCGCCTCGTACGTTCCCTTGCCGTCGCGCGCATGGTCCTTTGCTTGTTTCATTACTTCTGCGGCGCACGCCTTGTCGCCGTCGAGGTACAGCGCCAACGACACCGCGACTGTCTTTTTCGTCTTCTTCGGCATCGCGCGGGTGTTTCTTTTTTTTTAGTACGACGACAACTCGATCAACTCTTTCAAAGACGTGAAATTCGGATCCTTGCTCTCGTCGTCTTCGATTTCCTCGTCGTAATCGATTTTTTCGTCCTGTTCCTCGGTCTCACCGAAGAACTCCTCGTGCACCGGTCTGCTGTGCTGTGTGACTGTCTTGTTTCCGAAGGAGAAGAACACGAAGACCAACGACAGGATGACAAGGAGAATAAGTAAAAAAATGCTTAGAAATTTCCAAATATGACTGCTCTCGTCGATCATTTATATATATTTTATGTTTCCACAGCAAAATTTTACCCACCGTCTCGACGCGCGCGCGCCATCATCATCACGTCGGTGGCGCCCAAAACGCCGGCAAACACATCGTCTTTTTTTCCTCGACGCTCAGCCCCGCGTACGCTCGTTTTCGCTTTCCAATTTCGGTAGTGTTCTGGAGGTAGTGTCGCCCCAACAACCGAACGCTGTCGAAGGCCCTGTCGCGCCGCTCGCTCGTCAGCGGGGCAAAGTGCCTTAGTATACCAAGGTGCGACGTCGCCGGCCCCCGCGGGCGGCGCACGAACCGAAGCCTGGTTTTTTTGCCGACAAAGGGAAGGGTGGGCTGCTTGAGCGCGCTTTTGAACACGTGCTTCGATTGGAACGGGGCGGCGTCGAGGGCCGAGAGGCGCTCCACGAACGGGAGCGACTCGAACAGGAAATCGTCGCCTTTCTCGTTTCCCATGTAGTTGTCGAAGGCCAGCGCGACGCTCCGGTCCGACGGGCGAAAGTTTGGCGGGGGGTCCTGCTCCCCAAGAAGCACGCTCGTCTCTTCAAACATCGTAAGATTTGGGTCGGAGGAGCCGCCCGAAAACGGCGACCGCCGCCTCGTCCACTTCGTCTTCCCCCCGTTCTTCTTCTTCAATTCCACCTCATCCAATTGCAGCGCCTTTCGCACGTCGCCGTGGCAGGCGTCTTTGATCTGAAACCTGCGCGCGCTGCGCAAGAGCGAAACGATTTGACCGGGCCACGGGGCAAACAGCCGGATGGAGTGGACCACCTTTTTCTTGTTGACGCCTCCGTCCCGCTTGTAGAACCTGGGGGTTTCGGACACCAACACGACGAGGTCGCGCGGCTGCGTGCGCAGCGCCTGCGCCACCCGCCACGGGTAGAACGCTTCGAACGCCTCGATCGGGTCGACGACCAGGACGCTGTGGGGGGAAGAGAAGCAGTCGAAACCGTCGCGCCAGACCTGCTCCAGGTGCTTGTCGTTCTTCGCGCCGACCGGGACCCGCCCCCCCTGTTTCAGGAAATAGTCCACCATGCTAGTCTTTCCGCAACCGACGGGACCGTGCACCCACAGCACTCGCTTTTCGTCCAGGCTGTTCGGGTCGAGCAGTCGCTGGAACTGCTCGATCGGCTTGGAGAGCCCGACGAACGGGTGCGCGGCCTTTTTTTCCATCGGAACTAAGAAAAGCGATGGCGACCACCCAAGCGAGCAACCTCCTTCGTTTGGTGTTCTGGAAGACCGTTGACTTCGTGTCCCACTACGACGAATGCCCGGTGCGAACAACCAACAACCCCGAAGAAACCGTCGGGTGGCCACAGTTTCTTCAACCTCCCACAGAAATACTGCCCAACCTCTTCCTGGGATCGTCCTACAATGCCGCGATGGTCTTCGACGCCGTCGTGCTGAACGTTACGGAGGAGGTTCCCGAATTTGCAAAAAACAATTTGAAATTCTACCGGCTTGGTGTTCGGGACGTGCGTGGCGCGATCCTATTCGATAGCATAGACACAGCACTGATGACGATGCTGTGTCTACGTACCCGCAAAAAATGCCTGGTGCACTGCTTCTCGGGCAGATCCCGTTCAGTTAGTGTGGTGGTCCTTTACTTATGCCTGTACTACCCCTACCAATTTCAAACAATCGAGACGGCGATAGAGTACGTCGCGAAAAAACGAACGATTGCTATCAATACCGACTTTGTATCGCAAATAAAAGAGTGGTTGCCATTGTTGCGGGCAGCAGAAACAGGAGAAGAAAGAATCGAGGCACCATGAGCGCGCCGTCCTCTCCCGTTCGAAAAAAAACAAAGGTGCATGCGGAGGCCGGCCATGCGGAGGAGGAATCCCCCGGCCATGCGGAGGAGGAACCCGCCGAAGAACCCCCCGCGCGACCAGAGTTCGACATTCTTGTACCGAACATTGCGACGTTCGTGAAAATCTGCAAGGCGATCACGGACTCCGTGGACGACTTTTTCGTGTTCACGTTCACCGGCCGCGAGATATTATTGAAGCAGATGGGACCGGGACGCGCGACCCTTCTCAAATTCCGGTACCCGTGCGAGTCCGAGGGAAAGAAGGAACTACTCGAGGAACAAAGCCGCGCACCGCCGATCTTCGTCGTAAAAAGCAAATTCTTGACGGTTCTCGGCAACGCGATCGATATGTGTCCCGACGAAGTCCGTTTCAGGACGAAATTGGACGGGATAGAAATACGTTCGATCTCCGAGGCCGGGGGTTCGAACGATTTCGTACGTGCCGTGTGCCAGGAGCCAAACGACGTAATGGGCGATCTAGAATACACCAGGACCGTCACCATCGGGAAAACGTCGTGGATGAGCATGTGCAGGAAAGCGAAAGACGCGAATGAAATGACCATTATGCTGACCGAAAAGGACCAGAACGATTACATTGTGTTCAAGACGGACGACAACTCCAACACGGTGTTTGCGTGCGGAGAGAAAAAAGACGAGCAGAGAAAGAGCGCGAGGGAGCGCGCGAAACAGATGGAAGCGTTGATAGACTACCCATGGGAAAAGGAAGAGGAGGTCAATTACCGCGGGTTGTTCGACCCGGGGCTGATCGACAGGCTTTTGAAGCACCTCACAGGAAAGATTTCGTGTCACTTTCCAAGCATAAAAGGAGCGCCCATCATGTTCACCTACAATTGGGGAATTCGAGGGTGCCAATTCAAATATTTTGTTGGCGAAAAGGTTAACACAACGGACGATTTGTACGAAGAAGAAGATTAAGGGTTTTCCCGACACGTTTAAGGTGGGCTGGGTGCACCAGTACACGAAAAAAAAAAGTAGTGGTGGGAAGAAGAAGAATTCAATTTATTTAATCGTATATCGTACTACTACTTTCTACTATATTTTTTTTACTACTTTTTTAGATATACCCCAAAATTAGAAATAGAAACAGAGAAGACACAGAAAAAACACAGAAGCAAACGCAGAAGGAGAAAGAAAAGGGAGAAACAAGCACACGATGGAGGCAATGATCGAACAAGCAAAGGAGGTAAAGGATGCGGCGGAGCAGGCGGGGGGGCATGCGCCCGAGGACATGGTCAAGGCCCTGTACTTGTCTTTCCAGGACCACTTCTTCGGCCAAAGGGACCCTCCCCTGTCGCATTTGCAGTTGTTCGGGCTTCAGCCGTCCGCTCAGCACATTCACACGTTCACCACGCGCGACGGGAAGGTGTCGAGGGGGGACGTGGCGGTGCACGACGCCGTCGGCCAGGCCGAGGCACTCTTTGATTTTATTTTCGAGTCCATGCCGGAGGCGTGGTACTGGACCGATGGTGTGGAGGAGCGGGGAATTACCAACGACGAGTTGGGAAACGTGCGCGCCGTTCGCCGACGCTTCTGTCTGTGGTTCATCTACACCAGACAATCGCTGCTCTACCAGACGATGGCCCTTCGGTTGAAGGACCCGCTCCTTGCCGACGACGAAGAAGGGAACCAAATCTCTGAACAAACGCTCTGGGGGTGCTTCGAGGCCCTGACGCCTACCGAAGAAGCCCGATCGAGGAAGACCCCGTTTCAAAAGGTCCTTCAGTACACCGAGCGGGCCTTCGTGGTCAACAAGTGGGTGCTGGGACGAAACGCGGTGTACCGGCCGAAGATGGTGAAGCCCACCCGCATCGTCGTGGACGAGTCGAACCGTCGGCTCTGCCTTCACTGTGGGCTTCCGGAAGAGGAGCACAAATTCCCACCAGAGTTTCCCAGCAAGGACTGGGGCTCCCACGTCTTTGCGCTCAAGACGGCGCCCCCAGAGGGAAGAAAAGAGGTGTCGACGAGGTCGCTCGTGCTTCTCGAGTACCACAACGGACAAAAGATAAAGGATTCCTCCCTCACTTCGACCGTCCAAGCCGTCTGTTGCAGAGGTGGGTCCCAAACGAAAAAGTACGAACACCTGACGTCCAAAACGGGGGAGGTGGCCAAACAGGTGAGCAGATTTTTTCACGAAAACTCCCACGTGCCAGGGGTGCCGCACCTCGACTGCCACCGACACGCGTACTCGTTTCAGAACGGTGTCCTCCTTCTGTTCGACGGTCCGGGCACCCTTCCCGAGTTCTACCCGTACGTGTGCGACTGCGCCGCCGGTGCGTGCGCGTGCCTTGCCGGCCGACTGCCGTCGAAAGTGAAGGCCCAGAAGTATTTCGATGCCTACTACGACGATGATACGGTGAAGCAGTGGATCGTCGATTACGAAGCGGAGTGTTCGGTGTGCCACTCGAGGGCCTTGGACTGCGACTGTGCGGAGGGGTTCCACCCGATCGACGTGGACTACTCGAAGATCGAGACCCCGTTCCTCCGCCAACTCTTCAAAGACCAGGGAGTCGAGGGGGAGGCCTTCGACATGATGAGTATGCTCCTCTTCGCGCGCACTTTGTTCAAGGTCAACGAGATTGACAAATGGCAAATTTTTCCCCACATACGAGGCGCGGGGGGGACCGGGAAATCGATGATCTGCGACTTGATCAAGGCCATGATGGAGCAGAGCGACGTCGGGTTCTTGACGAACAACGCCCAGATGAAATTTGTGCTGGGAGACTTGTACGACAAACGGCTCGTGATTGGCGCAGAGGTGGACGAGAATATGAGTCTGGAGCGGACGGATCTGTGCTCCATGGTCTGTGGGGAGAGCATGCAAATAACTAGGAAAGGGATCTCGAGCGTCACCGTGCCCAACTGGCCCTCTAATGTGGTGTTAACCGGGAACACGGATATTTATACGGGAAAAGACAAAGGGTCGTCCCTCGAACGAAGGAGGGTCGTTGTCGATTTCCCAAACGGGGTGAGGGAAAAAGACAAGGATGGGTGCATGGCGGACCGGCTGCTTGCGGAGTTGCCGTTTATTTTGACCCGCGCCGTGGGGATGTACCTGAATTTTGTCCGGACGCCGAGTGCCACCTCCCCAGCCCCTAGGGGAAACCAAAGTTTTTGGTCGGTGTGCCCGAAATTCTTCTCTGACCAGAAGACCAAAGCGTTCGAGCGCGCCAACCCCATTTGCGCGTTCCTTTCGCACTGCCGAAACAACGAGATCTTGGTGTGGCGCGAGGACGCGTACATCGCGGTCGGTGACTTTATGCAACTCTACAAGCAGTGGGGAGAGGAAATGCAGACAAGCAACAACGGAAACACGAAGGAGACGCTTCAGCGCGTCTTGGAGCAGGAGGGGGGGGAAAGTGGAAACGTTTACACAGAGACGGCCCACCGAGTCCTTCCCGGGGGCGGAAACTCGCGCACGTGCTCGAGGGAGTGGATCGTCGGTGTCGGACGGCACTTTCTCTTCGCGGACGCGCCGGCGACGGCTTCGAATGCGCAACGCACCAACACCCTCGCGCTCGTCCGGGGGTTTGTCGACAGGACGGACGGTCTGACGATGGCAATGGTTCGGTTGGCGTTAGGGGGGCCCGGGGGGGGCTCCTCCGGGGGCTCCTCTTCCGGCGGTTACGGGGGGGGCTCCTACGGCGGCAGTTACGGTCGGGACGACGCCAACCCGTACGGGTTGTGAGCGCGGCGGTGGGCATTCGAAAAGAATGCGGGGGGTGGAGAAAGAGAACCGGAAGAAAAAAAAACATGCCATTTCCAAAGACATTCGCAGGCCTGGCCATCGACCCCGACCAAGAGCCGCTCGGCGTTGGGCAATACGGCACCATTCTGTCGACCAACGACGCGACGAAAGTCGTCAAGTGGGTCGAGGACCCGGCGGACGTCGACACGATCGAGGAGGAGGCCGCGTGGCTGCGCGAGTGCGCCGCGTGCGACCACGTGGTCCGTCTGTATGAGGCCGCGAGCGCGGGCCCCGTGTGCGGCCTAGTACTGGAGCGCGCCGACCATGACCTGTACTCGGCGCTCCACGGCGAAGTCCCCGACGGCCCCTTCACGCCGGCGCTGCTTCGGACGTACAGCCTTCACCTGTACCGCGCGCTGGCGTTTCTGGCAGACCGAAAGATCGCGCACCTCGATTTGAAGCCAGAGAACCTTTTGGTGTGCGACGGGGTCCTGAAACTGTGCGATTTCGGCACCGCCGGCCGGGAGGGGGAGGCCTCGTGCGGGGGGAACACGGCGTGCTACAGAGCCCCCGAGGTCGTGCTCAAGGCCTCGTGCGGCACCGCGAGCGACGTCTGGAGCGCCGCGTGCATCGTCTACGAGATGCTGACGGCGGCGCTGGGGACCGGGCCGTACTACTTGTTCGACACCGACGAGACCGTGCTCTTGGGCCGGGTCGAGGACGAGGAGGACGAGGAGAAGAAGGAAGACATCACCCACCTCTACCTGATTCGCGAGATTGCGGGAGACTTTCCGCACCAACTGCTCCACCCCCTCTTCTTCGACCGAAGGGGGAGGCTGAGAGACGTCCAGGGCGACGACGAGGAGGAGAGGCGCGCGCTGGCGCAGTACCTGGACGAGGACGGGGTGTCGGGGGGCGAGGAGGAGGCCTGGTGGGTCGAGAACGTGCTGGCGCCAACGTTGCGGTACAGCAAGCGCCCCACGGCGAAGGAACTCTTGGCCAAGGTGGACGAGTTGAAGTGAAAAAAAAATCTAACCCATACAAGAAAAACATTACATTACTTTTAAAAAAAATGCTACTGATTCTCTGCGCCCTTCTCCTTCTTCTCGCCGCCGGGGCCCTCTGGTGGCGGCGGCGCCGCCCTGCCCCCCCCGCGAAACCCACGGAGCAGCCGCCGCCGAAACAGGGCGCGGCGCCGCCGGTCCAGGACCCGGAGAAGGCCATCAACGCCTTTGCCCTGCGGCGCGCGACGACCGCGCACGGTCCAGCCCTTCGCAAATCTAGGATAGAGTTGTTCAGGGACGCCAAGCGCGCCGGGCCCGAGACCAGAGACCCGTACGTCCGCGCGGTCGACGGGAAAACAAGGAAGTTCCAGCGAACGGTGGGTTGATCGTACGCGACCGTTTTTTTTTTTCCGGCGTTACAAGAAAAAAAAGGCCCTCGATGGCCGAGCGCATTTTCATCGATTTTGGCTGGTCGCTCTTGCCGCCTCCCGTTAAATTCAGCATTGGGTTGTACTACGCCCTGCACAACGTTCAACGTGTCCAGCAAGTGTACGAAACGTTTTGCTACCTCACCAGCAAGGCAAGGGAGGTCACCAAAAGCCGCCCGGCGACCCCGGCTTCCACGGAGTGGGTCTGGGTGGCGGCGCAACAACAAGACCCTACGACGACGGAATGAACTGCCAGTTTAGATCGAGGCAGATATTTCTCCAGATGTTGTCCAGGTTTTGTTTCTTTTTCTCCGACTTCAACAACGGGAAATATTCGAGGTAGGGCAGGCCGATGATCTCCATCAATTTGTACAACACGTAACTGTAGGAAAGGAAATTCTTGCGGTCCTTCGACTTGTGACGTTCGAACGCCGGTTGGATCGCGTTGAACATTGTCTTTAGCAGCCTCTCCTGGTCGGGCTCGAGCCGCGGGGGGGTCTTTCCGCTGATGCGGCAGGAGATAAGGACCGTGTTCTCGTAGTACTTGTTCATTGGCACCTCCTTCCTGTTCAAATGCTTCAACACCTTTCGCACCAAGCCCGGGGTTATCTGTCGGGAGTCCCGAATGTTGAATTCGTAGTAAAGGCATTGCATGATCATGTCGATTACGTCCTGCGGGACGCTCACGTTTTCGCGGGCCTGGAACGTGTTCAACCATATGCTGAAATGATGGACGCGTCTGTAGGAAAAGGATGTGTACTCCAAGCAGTCTTCGCCGCCGTTCTCGTCGAAATGAAGGCTGGTTGCAAGGGTGCCGCACGCGTCGCACACCCGGTTCCCGTTCGCGCCCACCACCAACGCCCCCCCGCAGTGCTGGCACACGTCCGTCGAGACGCTTACGTAGAGCGTCGGCGCTTCGCCCAGGAACCGCTCCCTAAACTCGTCCTCGCACACGCTGCTGCTCGCCCCGTTCACGCTGGTCAACTCCCCCCCTTTTCCGGCCACCTTCAGTTTCCGCGTCTGCGTTCGCCTTCGTTTGGCGCCCATGCTGCTCGTCTCCCCCCGTTGAAGGTGCGCGCACGCGCCGTTGCTCATCGTGGTGACCTTCGCAAACCGCCGCGCGTCGCGCTCGTGCTCGCGAACCCCTCCCCCAGCCTCCAGGCGGGCGAGGGTGTCCGTGTAGGCGGCAATCTGTCGCTCCATTTCTTTTCGTTCGAGGAGGCCGCCGACGCCGCCGGCCATGCCCGCGAGCGATTTCTCGGCCCGTTTCAACTTTTTCCGAGTCGCCCGTTTCTCTTTTTCAAAGCGTTCACGAACATTTTTCTTGCTGCTGCTCAGCAATTCCTCCATGTTTTTTTTTGTTGCCCATAATAAAAAATAAAACCACCGACCGACAACTCACTTTTTCGTACCATGAGCAAAAAGAAAGCAAAGAAAAGGGCTGAATCAAAGAAGAACGGACAACCAAAACCTACTACTAAACCCCTCGTCGCGCCCCCCCCCCTCCCAGTAGTAGTAGCCAATCAAAACAACCAGATGCCCCTCGCTCTACCGCTATAATACAATAGAGTTCCAGTAAGGGTTATGGTCGGTGCACCCGGGGTAAACCACAAACGACGACGTCTTCGTTTTTCAAAACACGACGACTCGATATTGCGACGTTCCCGCTGAACTGACGGTCTCGCGACAAACCCCTTTAACTTTTTTTTTACCCGTTTTAAAAACGGTCGACCCATCCGTTACTCCTCATTCTACGCACACAATGGCATCGTTTCCGTTCCAAGGCTTCCAGAACGTCACCAAAGAGAAGGGACCGCCGACGGCCCCCCTCGCATGGGCGGACTTTATCGAATGCTTCGTCACCGAAATCGACGATGAACTGTGGAAGAAGACGGAGAGTCAGGAACAGCACCTTGCTACGGGGGAAGTGAACGAACTGTGGATCCGTTACCGTAAGGGCGAGCACGGGGGGAAGCGCGCGACCGGCTCGATCGTTGCGAACGCCTTCGGATGGGGGTACAGTTCCATAAAACAACTCAAGGCTCCGTACGCATGGGAGGACCTGATGGCCCTCGGGACCAAGCAGCACTACGCAAGGGTCGCGAGCGAGATGATTAAGGACAACTTCACAGGCAACAAGTACACGAGATGGGGGAACGACCACGAAGACGACTGCGAGGTGGCGTTCGCGCAGTACCACGCTTGCACCATCGGGAAAGCGTTGAAATCGTTCTCCGTCGAGCACCACGGCCTCTGTTTGAACAAACAGGAGCCGTGGGCGGGCATGAGCCCCGACGGCGTGTTGGTGGAAACGTGGGCGGACGGGACCGTCACGAAGAACCTGCTCGAGTACAAGTGCCCGTACTCGAAAAAGAACCTTGACGCGCACGCCACGAATCTGTACGGCCCGATGACCGACCGGTTCGGGAACGTGTACTCGTGCACGCCCTACTACTACTGCCAAGTGCAGTGGGGAATGGGGCTCTTGCACGGCTGTGGCGTCCTTCAACCAAAGGACGGGCGCGTCGAGAACCTGTACTGCTGGTTTGCCGTGTGGATCCCCGCGAAAGTAGAGGTGTGCAAGATCGCGTTCGACCCGGAGTTCTACGAGAAAATGCAATCGAAGGTCCGCGCGTTCTGGTTCGACGTCTACCTCCCGGCCTTCTACCGCGCAACCTACCCTCCGTTGATCGAAACGACGTGGAAGGGTAGATCCATCGAAAAGATGGACCAGGTGCTGGCCTTCGTCGACTCGAATTTGACGAAGAAGAAGTGTTCGAAAGCGATTTTCTACGACTGGGGGTGCGGCGAGGGCCGGGCAATGCATGCCGTCTACAAACGGTTCAAGTTTGAGTGCGTAGGGGTCGAAAAATTCATCCCGCCCAAGAATTTTCTGAGGAACACGTGCACCTTTCACTTTCCCGTCGATATCCTCACACTCGACGACGTGCCCGAGCCGAGCACAACGGCGGCAGCCGCGATTCACTTCGTCTACGACGGTGGCCTGTACCCGCAAGCGCTGTCGTTGAAAATCGCCGACTTGGTCGTGCGGTGCGCGAGGCACGAGACGACGTTCGTGTACGTCCTCTTGAACCGGTACCCCGCGTTCGACCCAGACGCGCACCTGGAAGCGAAGGGGTGGCGCGAAGCCCTCGAGGGCTTTACCTGCCTCCGCGCCAAGCCCACGATCTTTGAGACAACGGCAGAGGAGGACCGGGACGGCGAGCCGACGATGGTGCTGCTGGGGTTCTACCGCAAAGCGAGAATCATACATTAACGTTTATCTTATTTTTTTTTGTAGTCACTTAAGAAAAACGAACAACTTTTATCTCTATGCCAACAAAAGCACGAAAACCATTCCGGGGCGGTGGGCGCCTGAAGGACAGGTTGAACGAACTCATGGGGAAGACCATCCCGGCGATGGCACAAGAAGCCGACGAAATCAACCGGCGCCGGGCAGTGTTGGACGGGAAAGAGGCGCCGCCGGCGGGCAGGATAGACTGGTCGGCAGCCATCGGGTACGACGGTTGGGCCTTGGGAAAAAACCTTTCGTTAGACCCATCGCCCGAAGAGAAGGAGACGATAAAAACGTACAAAAAGTGGAAGAAGGTCTTGCTCATGCGAACGGACGTGAGGAATTTATACGATGGAAAGATTAAACAGTTGCAAGTGATCGGCCCGATCGGCAATTGGAAAGAGGTGATTACCCTGACACCCAACGACCCGCGGCTGAGCGTGTTCGAGTCGGAGGAGGTCTACCAACTCCTGGACGAGATAGACCAGGTCCCTGCGACGAGATCGGGGCCGTTCATTACGTACAAAAACAACAACATGACACGGGCGGAACACCCGCACCCAGCCCGGAGCAATTTGTGGAATTTAGTGAGGGCGGAATACGAGAAGAAAGAGGACAACCAACAAAAAGAAGAGGCGTGCAAGGACGTACAGTATATGAACGTACCAGACGTTGAACCCTTTGCTTCCAGATTGTACAAGACGTTGCAAGCATTTTGGGACTCCCCGACCGAAAATCAAAACTTGGACGTCTTTAACGAATATTATGCCGTCCATCATCATGAAAACATGGAGTACCTCGTGAGCAAGATGCTTACGCTTGCATTCGATGCAAAACCCCAATTTATGGCGATATACACGGTAGCACACATGGTGTTGGAACTATACGCTAGTCGCGAAATGCCGGAAGACGCAGTACAGGAAATTAAACATCAATTTGAATTACACTACAAAAAGAAAGGGAATAACATGCGTATGAATACGATTGGATGCTACGGAGGATGGTTGAAAGCGCGAAAAATAGGAACTGAAGCCTTCCCTGCCGCAGAAATTGAACAGATTGTGGAAAAGAACAAAACGGATATTCGAAAAGAGTTGCAAAAGAAAAAGGCATGGACCAGCACGCGAAAATTATTACTCACTCATGCCGCACAAGATCGTTTCTTTTGGGCAAAAGAGCATATGGACCCCGCAAATGATGATTGGTTTGTGCAGCAAATGGAAGAGTTTGCGACCTCCGATAATTTTATTCAGGCCTTGGACGACTGTGTCAAACAAAAAAAAACGGACCCTATCGGCGACCTAGATGTGTTGTTGGAAATGTTTATTAGCCTTCCCGAAGCACTCCAGAAAATTGATGTTACCGTGCTCCATCAAGTGGTTGACAGGTACAGTCGTAAGTGCACGGAAGAACAAGCCATGCATGTCCGCATGTTGGTACTGTTTGTGCAACTCAAAAAGGCCCACTACAACGGACAGGTGGACAACACAGAAAACCTTATTGACCAAATTGTTGACGACCAGAACAGTATCGTCGACCGTGTGAAAGCCGCGTTGGATTTACCAGAAGAGACAAAGTTGTTGAAGGATTGGTCTTTTTGTCGAGGGTTTGTGGAAAGGGGATCCTACCACGCCAAAACGAACGATGCCGAACAGTTGCGATGCAATGTATTACCGTCCAGCAAACGAACCGTTTACCATGAATTCAAAGAGTGCCCAATTGCATCCAAGGAACAACGCTACCGGCTACGAACGGTATGGGTGCCGCTCAACGCGATGGGTAAAAATGCATTGAAGATACCATCATGTCCAAAAGGACAACCTTATAAACGAGGGGACATTGTTGTGTTCGGGCCCGACGTAAGTCACGAACGAACGAAAACAAACAAAGCGCCTCGGTACAATTTGGAATTTCGCTTGTTGCTGCCTCGGTTCACGCTGAGCGTACAATCGTACGACTCTATTGTTCAAGACGATGTATTAAAGGCACAACTACACACCATACTTAATAAACATCAAAAAAATTGGTTGAGGTACCCTGTGGATAAAAAAGATGGGGAGTGGTTTTTAGCCATGGAAAATACGCTATTGGTTGGGGTATGCATGTTGGTGAGACATGAGAACGACCAATGGTGGTTGTACAATATGGCGGCCAAAAACCAAGGTATTGGGACGTTTTTGATAAAATCCGTGTGTAATACCTTGGACGGGGATCCGTTGCATTTGATTCCTAGTCAGAATGCCATAGGTTTTTACAATAAAATGATTGGACGATTCAATATACTTGTTCAACAACAACCCTCCCCGAAACCTCCCACGCCCAAAACGGGGCAAACACAAGCATTATCGAAGTGGGGGGAAGATTGGGACGAGAAATCGAACGATGAACGGGACGAGGAGTGGGCGAAGGCGTGGCCCGTCCTCCAGAACTACGGAGTGACCGACATTCGTCAGAATTTGGTACGTCGCGGCACGGAAGATCAGGCGCGCCGCGAAACACGGCATTTCTGGATCAAAGCCTCCGACACGTTGTTGACGGAAATGGAGAAACAAGTAGCGTCGTGGCGCACCGACCTCGACAAGCAAATGGACGAGATAATCGGACAGGAGCCGACCGACGAGGAGGAGCCCGACCAACTTGTCACCATAGAACAGATTCCGAAGAAGAAGACAAAGAGAAAGAAAAGAAGGCCGCCGCCGGCGCTGCCGCCGAACTTTATCAACCCGTCGAAATTTTTAAACCTTAACGGGGGCGGTCGTGTTCTGAAGCAAGCCACCGAACCCAAACTGAACGGCGTGTTGGAGTATATAGGAAGACAAGGGGGTGTGGATTGGGAGCAGTACCTTGGGTACGACGGGTGGGCGAAGTTCAAAGAACAGGACCCCAACGAAGACGTTCTAGAACAGTACAACGAAATGAAAGGGTTCTTGTTGATGCGAACGGACATCGAGAAGTTACGGAAAGGAAAGTTGAAAAAGGGGTTGAAGGTGATCGGTCCGACGGTGGACCTTGGCGATTGGAAACGAGTGGTGACGTTGGAACCGAACGACGAACGGCTCGCACTCTTCGAAGACGAAGGGGTGTACAAGGCATTGGAGTTTTTGGGAAAGGAGACCTCAAGAAAGAGCCACCCCCACCCGGCAAGGCTGAAATCCACCCCGATGTATTGCGTCAAAGCCACCGATGATTTCTACGAGACGTTGGTTGACGACTACGACAAAGTGGTAGAAGAACGTAGGCAAAAAAGGAGAGCCGAAGAATATCGACTGGAACAAGAACTGGAACGAAAACGAGTTCAAATCGAAGAGGAACTGGAGAAGCACGACATCTACGTCAACAAAACGAACACCGACGAACTCGCGCGAATTTATGCTGTGGAAGGTCGCACGTGGGGCACAGACAAGGGCAACATCATGGTCGCGTTCGACACCATGACAAGCGACAGCCCGGAGTGGAGCATCAGGGGGCGGCAATGGTTGGAGCACAGTGTCTTTTCGGAAACGTACAAGGGGGTCGACATGGAAGTTCCACGGTTGCGAGACATTTATTCGGAGAGAGAAGACAGCCTGTACCTCGCCCAGATCCTTGACGTGACGGACGGGGTCGTTGAATACCGAACAAAATACTACAACTTTAAGAGGTGGGACCGAAACAACAAAACGTTGCCACTCGATGAGTTTCGCGCCAAGTACCGGTGGGAGCGGAAACCAAAGAAAAAGAAGAAGAAAAAGGAGAAGAAAAAGGAGAAGAAAAAGGAGACAAAGGACGATTCTGTTCCGGCGATCGATGAGAAAGAAAAATATATTCGAGACCGGGACACGGGCCTAGTGTTTTACGCGGTCGTCGACCCGAACCCGAACACGATAGACGACGAGACAAGGTTGAAGGAGTTCAGTTTGACCGTTGAGTGGAACAGGGTGGACAACAACGACGCCGTACTCTTGAACATTGGTAGCATCCGAGAGAATATGTATGACGTAGACTTTGAGCCGACACCCTTACCAACGCTGGCCGAATTCCACCGTCGGTTCGAGATCATCGACGAGCCAGACGTGTACCCTAAACTGACGAAACGAAACGTTGATGCGTTGATCGAAGGGTTTGGCGAGTACACTAAAGAGAAAAAATACCTGGAGGATCTAAGGAAAGACCAGAAGACTTTGGACGAATACCGTATGCGCATCGAGGAGGCGGGCGGCGGGCTACGCGGGTTGGGCGTCTTCTTGGAGATGTGGGACAGCACCACCGACATCGACCGCGACGAGATGGAGAGACAAATGGAGGAGGGCTCGCCCGTCGGGCTTTTTGGCACCTCCTGGGACGGCGGACCGGACTCGGCCATCTTCTCCGGCAGGCACAACCGCGACGGTCTCTTTGTTCGGTCGGATCCCGAGGAGGAGCCCGACCAACTTGTCACCGTAGAACAGATTCCGAAGAAGAAGACAAAAAGAAAGAGAAAGAAGAAGAGAAGAAAGAGGACGAACAGCAGACTTCCGTTCCACTTTATCAACCCGTCGAAATTCTACAGTGGGAACAGCAGCGACTAATTATTATTCTTTTTAAGTAGTATATTTTATGTATTACACACACACAAACATGATCGGTTTCTCGGCAAACTTGCAGAAGTCGACGTACTCGTTCACGCGCTCGTGCGGCGCAAGGTACTTGTCGACGACGACCGTGTCGTTGTCCTGAAGGTGCCCGAGAAAAAAGACGACCCGGGCGTGTGTATTCTTATAGTATGCGGCGAACATATCCCTGAAATCCATGAACGTTGTGCTGTTGCCATGTGGGAATTTCACCTCTGTCGCGACCAGCCTCTGCCCTATCAACCGGCACCACACCGTGCTGGCTTGGACTCGCTTCTCGTTCGGATTTTTTTGCGGCGGGGCCGGGGTCGTCACCGGCGGCGCCCACGCCTTCAAGTGCGCCCGAAACGGTTGGTAGAGGGACGCCCCTTTGCGGCGCAAGTACAACGGGGCCAGCGCGACGGCGGCGACGGTGGTTTTAAGGTCAAACCCATCCTCCAAACCAGAGCGGTCGGTCTTGAAGGTGCAGGCTTCGACGGCGACGTCTGTCGCGGCCTTCACAGCCTTCTCGAACGCCTCGTCGTCGTCCTCGGGGTTGCGCGCCTTCGCAGGATCGAGCAGGCGCTCCATCGCCTTGGTCCGAACAACGTACTCTGTCGCGACGCTCTTCATGCAGGTCAGCCTTCGTTCGTAGTCTACGCCTTTCCACACAGCGTCCAACTGTTGCTGTTCGATTCGAACAAAGTATTGCTTGATCGTTTCGTTCGGTCGGTGGCATTTCTCGTACTTCAGGAACACCTTCACCAGATCCATGATGTTGTTGTCCGACCCGGACACCTTAGTCTTTTGGCACATCCTCAGGAACGCCGGGGGCAGGGGCGGTTGCTGGATCGTCTCCTTCAACGATTTCACGGTGCTCTCGGAAATGGCAAGCGTTTCCTTCAATTGTTCAAATTTCTCGTTCGCATGGTGCAACTTTCCGCGGGCACGCTCCAACTCACGCTCCAACTCGTTCTCCTTGTTGTCGGGCGCGAGGGCGGTGTTCTCTCGACGAGAGTCGTTCTCTTCGTCGTTCTCTCGACGAGAGTTATCTTGCGACGGGTGCGTGGCGGCGTGGTAGAGTTCTTTCTTCAACTCGTCGATTCGGGCGCGGTGCGTCTCCTCCATGCTCCGCCACTCCTCCTGGCGCCTTCTGAGTTGGTCCTTCGTGTCCGCCGCGGCGCGGAGCGCGGCCTTCGCGCGCCCCCTCTGCGTCTTCTCGGCGGCCCTCAACCGTTCGATCTCTTCCTCGTCGGTGTTTCTATCGATGTTGTTTGCATCGATGCCTTCGGGCGCCGCGTTGACCGGGAAGAAGCGCATGCCCTGGAGCACCGGGACGTTCCCGTGTCCGTTGTTGTCCACAAACTTGGTGGTTTCGAGGTGCATGGTCCACCCCCACTCATGCAACGACAGGATGAAACGAAAGGTTACCACGAGGGCGTTGAAGGCCACGTCCATCCGCTGCGTGCTCGTCGTGTGCGGGGAGTTGATTTGGACCCAATGGCCACCGTCGCACGACACGATACGGAAGTCGTCGTGCGGGAGACTCTGCTTCACCACATGGAGCACGTTCGGGCATGCCTCGGTCGCAAGGCTCTTCAAGTCCGTGTGGGACAGTTTAAAGTATATCGTCGAAGAGACCATTATTATTCTGCGTTGGTTGCGTTGGATTGAAATGGGTTGTGTTTTCTATGCGAAACAAAAAAAAAACAAAAAGACGGCGCGTGTGTTTTACGTTTCTTCTGTACAAGAAAAACCAAGTTAAGTAAAGTTTTGTATTATTAGTATATATAATTATTTTGTTATTATTATTATCTCCTTCTTTATGGATTCATTTTTTTTGTGTGGTGGTGGGTAAATAAAACATAAAAAAAAATAAAAATACCCGGTGAACCGATGCGAACGGATACCGAACGGATAGAAGTAGGGTTTAAACATGTAATAAAATTTATCAAAAAAAAATTAATAACGGCGGCCTCTACACCGTCCCAAATTCCAAGGCCCGTGGGGCAATCTACCCGTCACCCCAACCGCCGCCGCGTACACCCCCGACAACCTGAAATCCGCCCAGCCACCACCTGGAGCGAGGGTGAACTATCCGACGGGGGCGACGAACCGGCCCGGGGAACAGTTACAGTGCGATGCCGGGGGTGAGGCATTATGCGAAGGGGGCCGAATGAGTTGTTGTGTACGGGGTGTGTGGGGGGGAGGAGGCAGGGGGGGGGAAGAAGAAAGGGGGGGAAGATAACAATTGGTACGAAGAACCCAATAAGCAATCAGTACACCTATGAAATATTTAATGGAACAAGTGATAGTTGGAAATCTATAGTTTCGGGGAAGGACCGAACAATCGTAAAGTGCACACAGAGACGACACAAGCCAAACTTTTTATGTCAAGAAAATCCCTCGGGATAAAGTAGTAGATTCTACACCTAATTCGAATCGTGCATCTACCAATAACACGAGTAACGGCAACCAATCGGGACTACAGGCCCTACAAGACTACCCCACCAGGATTCAACCGACAATTGAATTTAAAGATTTAGTACTTGGGATCTTATCTAAGAAACAGTATGACTTCGACCAAGGGGAACTGTGGAGTGTCTGGCTGTGTTGAACGGTTGAATGCGTTGATGTAAATGACACCCGTTACACCACTCCAGTCCCCCACCCTACCCCATACACCACCGACGCACACGCAATACTCCAACACCACAACGACGCCACCCCACACCGCTTCCATACCTTCACCAACCCAAACGACACTTCAAACACCACTAATGTGATCCACAACAACGGAACCGGTAAATGCAAGAACACCACCACCATCAACAGATTGTACCATATCCCCGAAGCCGTGGTCCACCAGTCCAGTTGGAGATGGTCGCATTTGCGATTGTCCAACGGTTGAATGCCTCGTTCGAGGGCGGTGCGAATCTGTTCGCGGTCGTGGACCAATTGGGCAATATAGACAAGTGCCATCACCCACGCAACCGGAGTGAGTGCCCACGATTGGGTTATCCACGCCACAACAACCCACGCAACAACTGGTTGGGTGACATTGAGTGCAAATGCGGTGAGGGTCGAGAGTCGTGATGTAGTGGGAGCCGTTTCGAGTTCTTCCCATGCGGCGGCTTCGGACAATTGCATCAGTAACGCATATTCCCAAAGCACCAGTAACAGGACCAAATCGTACCGATGGAAGGATGCGAAGAGAGTGGCGAAGGCGAGGTTGAGGAGGGTGCCGGTGGCGAAGGTGGCGTAGGAGACGTCTTTGGACCAGCACATTAATTGCGAGATACAACGAGATACAAAAATATGATATATACCCCAAACAGAATTTTATGGAGCGGTTGTGGTGGTTGGTGTTGGGTATTTTTATTTTACTACAAGAAAAAAAACACACAAATGTTGGTCGTCATCGAAGCCTTCGTCTTCATTCTCGTCGTCTACTTGGCGTACCCTTACGTACGGTACACGCCGAAAAATCGCAGAATTTTCGCACTCTGCCGACCGTACACGCTGTGCATAATCGACGAACTTGACTTCAAAGACATATGGGGCGGGATCCTGCCGGACTCGGCCGTGCTCGAGTTTGCCGCGGCCGATCGGCCGAGCAAGGAGGGGATGGATAAATTAACAACGAGCGGGCGGAGGTATCAGATTGCTTACAAACGAAACGTTCCGCCTTTTAAAGATATCTTTGAAGAATACTATTTTGTAGCGTAAAACAATGCGACTTTTTTTTCTGGTGATCAAAACAAAAAACACAATGCTGTTGGTGGTGGCAGTCGTACTCCTCGTTGTTCTTGCGGCGGGCTGGCGCCGTCGCCCGGCATTCCGGCGCCGCCGTTGCCCCCCCATAAAGGACGTGCCCCCGTTTCGGTTCGACGGACGGGTCGTCCGGCGCGTCGCACGGACGTCGAAGGAAATCAGAAAAGGGTTGGGCGGGTTCCTTCGAAACGACGACGACACTATGCTCTTCGTTAACGCCTACGAGTCACCTTTGACGTACACGCTCGCACCGATGAAGGTTCCGCTCACGATCGAGTTCTTCGACCACAACCGAGACCGCGTCGAGCAACAACCACGCCATGGGGGACACCTGGTGAGAAGCCAGGGCCCCGCGTGCTACGTCCTCGAAACGATACAACGTTGAAAAATGGATTGGCAAGGCATATTTATTGTTGGTTTTGTTGCGAAATGTGGAGTAAAAAACCAACTGTTAAATTCTGCAACTGATCCTTGTAAACGGGGCGATTGGACGTTTCCTCAATTAAAGAACCCACTCCGACCAATTTGACCGAATCAGCCCCTAATTCAACTAGTTTTGTGGTCGGTTCAAACGATGACAGCGGTGTGTCAATTTTTAAAATTTGCTGCGCTTTGTTTAAGAACGTCGTCATTTCTTTTTAACACAAAAAAAAAATACACAACCAACAACGCATAATAATTGATTTGTTACAACATCATCCTTTTTATAAATAAGACCTGCATTTATAGCGTTGTATTTTGCCACTCGTTGTTTTTGGTAGTGTTTTTTTTGGTACAAACACCATACGATAAATCGGTACCTTTAATGCGTCGTAGACAACGGCCCGAACCTGCTGTATGTCAGGTATTAGACTGTCATCGCGAAGTTCAGCAACGACGCCCAACTGTTCGGTGCTGCCTGTTTGAATCGGTACTGCGGCAATCGAACCGGGCCGCACGTTGGGGAATGCCGTCGCAATAACGTGCTCCACGTCCGTCGCTACAACATTTCTTCCGTTCAAAACAATGGTATCTTTGCTTCGCCCAATGATGTACAGGTACCCCTCCTCATCGACAAAACCAATATCACCGGTCTTCACCCATTTTACACCGTCCATTACATGGAAGCCCTCGTTTGGATCTTTTTTGTAGTAGCCAGACATCATTGCTTGCCCGCGCACCAAGATCTCTCCCCCAATGCTATACCGTTGGTCCGGTAAAATGGTAATTTCAATGTTGTCGCCAACTTTTCCCACCGTCACAGTCCCATTCGCGACCATGAGTTTTTTACTATTGGTGGAATCTTGGAAATGTATTATGCCACAAACACACTCAGCAAGGCCGTAACTTGGGTCCATCTGTGCCTCAGAGACTGAAAATGTAGACGTAAATAAATCCAGGGTAGTTTTTTGCACTGTCTCTCCACCCATGCTAAAATTGCAACACACGCTTCTCAAATCAATCCCTTTGACCTTGTGGGGAAATACTGTTGCTCTTCGAACGCACAACTCGTATGCAAAGTTAGGCGCTGCGGTATGGGTTGCTTTTTCCCTCGTTACCACATGGAGCCACTGAAGGGGGTCTTGTAGAAATTCAATGGGCGACATGTACACCATTTTTCCTCCAACGTGAAGGGTGTTCAAGATACAGGTCAACCCATAATCATGGGTAAACGGGACCCACGCGACCATTTTCGTATTGCTTTTGGCTAGTTCCGAGGAGGTCCATTGTACGTTGGCGCACAGGGCACGGTGTGAAATCATGACACCCCTGGGACTACAGGTGGACCCGGACGTGTACTGCAACATCACTATGCGCTCTTCGTCCGTCAACTCCTTTTGCGTTTTCGAACGAACGCATCCCCACCCTCCTTCGACGACAAATGATGTGGACCAGTGTGTCCTCCAACGGATCTTAAAATAAATACCCCAACTAGTAATTATCGCCGATGCGTTACAATCGTTTTGTATTCGTGCATAATTGGTGCCAACGGGGACTGCAATAGCACCTGCCATTAAACAGGCATAAAAGGCAACGATGAACGAAATGACATCGTGAGAATGAAACAGAAGCAGCACCGGTTGGTTGGTGTGTGGTTCCAGCAAGGTTGCCATGTCGAGGATACGATAATACAGTTCGAAATAAGTAATTTTATCATTCCTTGTTTGTATGCACGTTTTATCGGTCTTTTGTGTTGCCCATATTCTCAACTGGTCTAGGATCATCGTTCGTTTGTCTTTTTTTCTTTTCTTTCGTTCTTTTTCCCCCACGTTCGAACGCGAAAAAACCAACCAAAAAACAAGACGGCACAAAGTCAATCCCAGTCAATCATCCCCGGCACGGTCTCCTTGATTCGGTCCATTTTCGTCTTGAATTTCTTCGGTCTCGTCTTTTTTTCCCCACGCTCGAACGCGCTCGTTCCAGATTGCGAGGCTCTGGGGGGTGTGCAGACACTTTCGTTTGCCGTCTGTAAAGATGCCCTCGCGAAGGACCAGTTGGAAGAACTCTTCGTGGATTGGATGGTCCGTCCACGGACTCTTTGCGATCGCCTTGTACCCCTTAGCCGCCCTCTCCCAGTCGATGTCCTCGTCCGGCACCCGCCACATGTTGTCCCGGATATGAGTAAGGGCGAGCATATCGTTCGATTGAAGGCGCATTTGAGAGAGATAGTACCCCCTGTTTATGCGTTTTAGCACCAGGGCCGAGATGAGGTTCTTTTTGAACAGTCGGTGGCACAGGTGCCCGTTTCTTTCTTTTTCCTGACGATTGAACCGCTGGCGGTCCATCCCCTCGTCGAGAACGACGCAGAACACGGCCAGGGCGACGACGGCGACGGACAGTTCACGGAACATATGCTGTTTGTTCTTGCGCGTAAAAAAAAACACGAAAAACAAAACGCAAGACAAAAATGGAACGCATGAAAACCAAAACTGAACCGACGATTTTTTTTCTTGTTATGAAAAAAAAAACAACTCTACCCAACAACCTTTTAAACCAACCTACCAACAACAACAATGTCGTCGTGCGAGTGCAAGGACGAATGGGTATACTACCCAACTCAATTCGGCCAGAACCAGGGGATGACCTTCAAGGGCTGCGACCCCATCGCGCCCGACTTTTCCGGAACGACGTGGTGCTACTTAAAAGGTGGCGAGTCCGCGTCCTCCTGCCAAGGCGCCAAACAGGCCAGTGGGGACATCGTAGGCGACCAGCACTATTGGGCCACGTGCGACACGTCTGCCGCCGATCTGGCAACCGTAGCAGCAAACGCCGCCGGCATCGATCTTTCCGCAAAAAGAATGTGTGCGGATTATGACGGCGTTAAAGCCGACTGCGAGGCCAAAGTGAGGAAAATCATCAGCAACTGCAATGATTGCATGAGCGATTCAAGCCAGGCAAAGTGTACACTTGCCAACCAGGACATCTCGTGGAATTCGGGACTTAGTTCAAGATTGAAAGGAGGCACGCAGTCCTGCGCCGTCCTTGGCTCCTTCTTTACCAATGCCCGAGCCTAAATCAGCAGATGACTAGTGTTACGGTATAAAAAAATGTCCTAAAGTTGGGAACCTGACTTTTTTGTGCCGTTGTTGGGTCTTACAATGCCCAAGCCTAAATTTAATGTGCAGAACAGTAACTGTTCTACATCTAGTTGCACATAGTGTTGATCGTTTGGGTCCGCAAATCAACCGCGACAGTTGCTCTGCGATTGAAATGGGCCTCCAGATTTTTTTTCTTGCGCCTAAGAAAAAAAAACAACCTCTACCAACCAAGTAAAATGACATTAAAACAAATCATCCTTCTTCTTCTTCTTCTTCTTGCTTGTGGTGTTTATATATATAATAGGTATAATAAGATTAATGTGCAGAACAGTAACTGTTCTACATCTAGTTGCACATAGTGTTGATCGTTTGGGTCCGCAAATCAACCGCGACAGTTGCTCTGCGATTGAAATGGGCCTCCAGATTTTTTTTCTTGCGCCTAAGAAAAAAAAACAACCTCTACCAACCAAGTAAAATGACATTAAAACAAATCATCCTTCTTCTTCTTCTTCTTCTTGCTTGTGGTGTTTATATATATAATAGGTATAATAAGATTAATGTGCAGAGCAGTGACTGTAACACATCTAGTTGCACATAGTGTTGATCATTTGGGTCCGCAAATCAACCGCGACAGTTGCTCTGCGATTGAAATGGGCCTCCAGATTTTTTTTCTTGCGCCTAAGAAAAAAAAAACAACCTCTACCAACCAAGTAAAATGACATTAAAACAAATCATCCTTCTTCTTCTTCTTCTTCTTGCTTGTGGTGTTTATATATATAATAGGTATAATAAGATTAATGTGCAGGAGAGTGACTGTGCCACATCTGGTTGCGCATAGTGTTGATCATTTGGGTCAGCAGATGACTAGTGTTAAGTATAAAAAAATGTCCAATGTATCCTTGGTAAACACATTTTGTCATGAAGCAGGCAAAAAAAGAAGACGGTAATTGCAAAACGACTAACAACGTATACATGTGGCCAATTTTATTAGGTGCAAATTGGCACAAAAACCATCACAGCCGAATTTAGTGAATTTACAAAAAAAATGGTATCAAGTTGATGTGCAGTTATACACAATTTTTCGATGTTTTGGAATTTGCCGCTCGAAGAAAGATCGTTAGGCCCTTTTTACCGCAACCAGGCAAGCGACGAACATGATGAGGAACAGAAGGAAGGGTTTCACGGTCTTTATCTCCCGCGCCGGCGCCTTCTTCTGGGGGGCCGCAGGGGGCCGCGCGGGTTTCCTTGGGGGCGGCACCACGGGCCGACCATCCCAGGTTTGGTGAAGGCTGCGCGTCGACTCGTACTGCCGCGTGTTTGCCCGTCTCGGCGGAGGCTTTCGGCGGGGCGCTGCCCTTCGTTGCGGCGCCTTCTTCGCCGTCCGCGCCTTTGGCGCAGGCCTCCCCCTGCCGTGCGGTTGCAAAAGGACCGGGGCGTACGCCGGTTTCGTCGACTGGATGTAGACCGGTTCTTGAACAGGGGTCGTGCTGTGTTGTTTGCGTGCGTCCATACTTGTTTCTTTTTTTTAACCCCGTGACAAAAAAAAAAGATGGAGACCCCAGACTTGTTGACATCCTACCGGACCGTCGGGTTGAAACGGGTTCAGCGCCACGGGACCGACGTCGTTCCGCTGGAAAGGGAGCGCACGTCCGTCGCGATGGTCTCGTTCTTTCCGGCGGTCGTCATGAAACAGTTCTACCGCGATTCCGAGAACGAGTTCGAGAAAGAGAAACGAATCCTTTCCAACATTGCGACCCTGGGCGCGGACCACTGTTTTTGCAAAGGCGTCCCTATTCCAGAGTTGGCGATCGCGATGGAGCGCTGGGCCGGAGATTTGGGAATGTTCATCGGGGTGACCTCCGAAGTCCAGAACGTCCTTTCCGCGCTATTGACGACCCTGATCGCCACGGTCGGGAAAGGGTTCCTTTACACCGACCTGAAGCCGGAGAACGTGCTCTGGCGGCGCAAGCCCTCCGGTGGGCTCGAGACGGCCCTGTGCGATTACTCGGGGTGCGCCATGGTGGGCGACGAGTGGTCCTGTCAAACGTTCCCTTGGCCCGGCTCGCACCGGGGCGGGTTCTACGACAAGAAACACTACGATCGGACGATTCAACCACCGACCGAGGCGACCGTTGTGTGGGGGTTCGGGGTGACCTGGTTGATTCTTTTAGGCTACGAAGGCCTTGCGTACGAGTACCTCAGTTTTCAGCATTTGACCCAGCGCGGGCTCAGGGCGTTCCGTAGGTTGAAACTCCCGCTGCCCCCTGGGCTGTCCCGCATCCTGAACCAGGAAACTACCGCGCTCCACGACATCGATCTGGGCCTGTCGTAATTTATCTTACCCTTAGTATTACATTCATTGTTTTTTTCTCACCAAACAAAGAAACAGATGTGTTTCGCATTGTCTTTGGGTCTTCAGCGGTTTCCTATTCTACCCACCGCGAACACAATACAAAGTAGTAATATAAGGGCAAAAGTTCGATAAGCAAGAGTACGCTCATCGATATAAGTTGGGTCTGTAATGAAAATCTGCAGCCCCCACTTTTCACCGCTTCTTGGCGTCTTTGCATAATGGTGACTGGAACTGTCCTCTTTTAAATAGGGCAAACCGTAGAATGTTGTTGACATCGTATAATTTTGCCAGAGCATTCCTCGCCCCAATTTACCCTTTAGTTGTACATTGGAATTGGGAAAAGTCGTTTCCCCTCCATCGACATCATTTAAATATATGTAGCACGTGTAGTAGTGTCCATTTCCGTCGTGATGCAGAGGGTACACCTGACCAGGAGTATAGTGCAAGATACTCCACGTTTGGCACGACATTGGGTATTTGGTCAAATCGGAAAGCCACTTGGAAATTCGTCGCATCGCGGGGGTGAAGTCTTCTTTCTGTACAGGATATTTATTGTTGCTTGTTTTGTCGGACGTCTGAATTGGACTACCAAAGGGCATGAGACCACACTTAATTGCCGATTTATCCTTTGTCCATTTGATAATTTCACCGGCTTCTTTTTTCGTGAGAAGATTTTCAAAGATAGTGTACTTCATTCTTTCTTTGTTGTTGTTCTGGAAAAAAACATATTTTTTTTCTCGTCAATCAAAGAAACAGATGCGTTTCGCATTGTCTTGGCTCTTCAGCGGTTTCCTCGCCAGCGCCGGGCTCGGCTTCGGCGTGAACACGTACGTCCTGCACCTTCTCCCGTACCAACAACAACACCACGCCCAGGCCACGATGGTCCTTCACGCCACCATTCTCCACTGCCTCGGCGCCTCCCTCGGCGAACTCGGCCCCTTCTTCGCGGCCAAGGCGCTCGCCCGGGGCCTTGCCCCCCCGTGGCGATCCAGGGTGCGCCGCGCGTCGGCCTTCCTTCGCGCGCGCCCGCGCCTTGCCGTCGCCGTAGTCTACCTCTTCGGGTGCTGGCCGTCGGTGGTCTTCGACTGCTGCGGGGTCACCGCCGGCCTGTCCGGGCTTCCGGTTTCGTCGTTCCTCGTTGCCACGGCCCTCGGTAAGACGACCAAGGGGCTCGTCCTTCTCCACGCGGTGCGCCAGCACGAGTCCGCGGTCCAGGCGATGCTCCCGGGGTTGATTGTCGCCGCCACCGCGGTGACCCTGTGGTCGGCGCGGTCGTATTATTATCCCACCCCTAAGAAAAAATACACCGCGCAAAACACAACTCATCTCGAAAAAATAAAATAAAATGTGGTTCAACGCCATCCTTGTCGGCGGCCTCGTCTGCGCCGCGTACAAGCGCGCCATCGACGACTTTCTCGGCCGGCTCCACCGTTGCCTGTACCCCCCCGCCACCGCGCCGCGCGCCCTCTACGTGCTGGTGAACTCCATCGAGAGCGCGTGGGTCGCGGCCTTCCTTCAGTCCCGTCGGCCGTCGTCGCCCGTGTACGCCATCCCCGCGAAAAAGGGCGGAATGGCCTGCCCACTCGACGCGTTGTACGGGGTCGGGGCGCCGCAACTCGACTGCATCGACGCCGGGCTTCGCGCCGTCGGTTGCGACGTCGACGAGTGGGACCCTGCCCCGACGCCCGTCGTCGTTCGCGCAACGACCGACGACGACGACGACGACGATTGGGTGCGCGAAGGGAAGAAAGTCTCCCCGTACCGCGGCCTCGCCGAGCGCTTCTTCGTTCCCCGGCAAGGGTGGAAGAGCGTCTACGACAGCCTGCTGGGGTCCACGACCGGCGTTTGCCGCAGCCTCCCGAAGGGCGAGGTGGTGGACGTCGTCGACGCGCGCACGAAGCGCTGCCGGCAGACGACCGTGGTGGTCGACGGGGCTTCCAAAACCATCGAGTTGGAGTGGTCGAAGACGGTCGTGTTCGAGGCCGCCCCCTTGTTCCTCCCCTCCATGGACCTCGGCATCGCCCTGGCGACGGGGAAGGGGCTCGTTGCCCGAACCTACCAGGAGAAGGAGGACGCCTTCCTCGAGTGGGCAAACTATCCTCCTGCCGAGCGCCGCGTCTGACGATGACGGTTCTTCCTCTTTTTTTTCCAAGGCCCGAAGAAAAAAAGAGAGGCAACCCCAAAAGTTACAAAAGATGCACAGCACTCGAACGCTCGCGCTGGACAGTCGTCTGGTCGAGCGCGGCCGGCCGACCACCACCCTCTTCTCCCACGAGGTCGCGAAGAACTTTGCGGACGTGATGACGCAGTACCTGGACGGGCTGTGCGAGGAACTGGACGCCAAGATCGACGAGGGCAAGATCAAAGACTTAAAGGAGGGCAAAGCGCTCCTCCTGGCGTTCCCAAAGCAGACCCACCAGGACGAACTCGCCCGTTTGAAAAAAACGGAGCCGGGGTTCGACACGATGCTCACACAAACGCACCGGATCTTCGTCGACATCAGCCAAGGCCTAGGCGCGAACGAGCCACCGAAGGGCCGCGGCTTTCTCAAACACTTCCTTCTGCACTGCGCCGCATCGGAGTTCCCCGGACGGTACGCTGAAATGACCCCGGCGGAGCGCAAAGCGTTTGCGGAAACGAAAATACGGCAAACGTTCCGCCAGCAACGGGCGCAGAAGAAGAAGGCACCGCCCGACGACAACATTGCGCCGAACGATTCGGTATCGTTCGCCGCCGGCGCGGCGGAACCGTCGGTCCTTTCCATGGCAAAGACGGGCAAAGTCATCGCCCGGTCGATGTCGGAAATGACGAGATCCAAACCTCAGGCGTCCTCCCCCCACCGATCGAACGCGTCCCAGAACGAGCGCTGGGCGCACCAGTAGTCGCACACCAGGGCCGCCTTGTTGACCTCGCCGTCCTCGTCGCCGAAATACTCTGGGTACGGGGTCGGCCACCACCCGTTGGCCCGCAAGAATTGGCACTCGTCCCAATCGATTCGTTTGTACTGCGCATCGATCGACGGCATTGGTTAATGTTTCTCTGTGTCCCGCGTTCGAACCCTTTCTTTTTTTTAAGGACGGCCAAGAAAAAAAACGCCGTCAGCATGAACTCGCCGCCGAAGAACGTGACCCCGTCGGAGTTCGAACTCTTCAACGAGACGGCCAATGCGAAACGGACCGATTTCGAACAAAGCCGTCCGCCGCCGCCCGCGTTCGCGCCGCCGCCCGCGCCGTTTGTCCCGCCGCCGCCGCCGCCCGAGGACCCCCCATCGAAGAAACGAAAACGGGACACCCCCCCCGCGTCCGTGGCCTCCGGCTCACGGTACAGCCAGACCACGAAAGGGAAACAGGAGAAGATGGAGTACCTCCTTCAGTTGCGAAAACTGAAACTTCAGGGCTGTGCGTTGACCCGTGAATACTCCACGAGCGACAAATTGGAGGACATCAAGTACGAGACGCAGCGCCTGCGCCAGAATTTGGACACTGCCAACAGCGTGGCCTTGATGGCCGACGGGTTGAAACTCGGAATCTCCGGCGTGGAAATGGCGAACTCGAAGTTTGGGCCGTTCTTGAATCTGACCGGGTGGTCCGACGCGACGACGTCCGACATGACCCGGTACCACCACGTGTTGGAGCGTGTTTATCGAAGGTACTGGAACCAGGGCATGAATTTAAACCCCATCGTCGAGTTGGGATTGCTCCTTTCCGGATCCATGATGATGTACCATTTCCAGAGCAAAATGTTCGGTCCGCCCCAAGCCACACAGGCGCCGACCACCATCCCCATCAACCGAGGGCTCAACAGTGGACTGAACAGGAAGCGCCGAGGGATGCGGCCGCCTTCGGGGGAACACAACAACCTTCCCGCCGCAAACCAGCAGCCCCCGCCGTCCATGATGTTTCAAAATTTGAACGATCCGGGCGTTAACACGCCGGGCGTCAGCACGGTCCCGCTTCAACCCATCGTTGCCAGGCCGAAGAACGACCGAACGCCCGCGATCCAAGAGATCGTTGAACTCGAAAACGAAAGGGTCGTCGAACCGTTGGAGAAGAAGAAAAAGAAGAGACGGAAGAAGCAGGCGGCGCCCACCAACAACCCCGCCGACGTTCAGAAAGAAGAAGAGAAGACGGACAAGAAACTCGACGACGCGGCGGCGGCGGTGCCGGCGTACATGATGGAAGAGCCGAAGAAGAAAAAGAAAAAGAAAGCGAGCCCTGTGGCGTTAGACCTAAATTAATGTTTTAAGGGTCTACAAACGTGTACACCACGTCGCACGTTTCGGCGTCCAAACCGACGGTCACCTCGACTAGAAGGTACTGCAACGTCTGCGACCCTTCGTGGCACAGTTCGAACAGACGAAACATTTTTCTTATTTTCACGGTGGTCATGTCGTTGTCGATAACGACCAAATGAGGAGAGTCCCCCGAGCCAAGGTACACGTTGTCGGGGACGAGCGTCTTCATTGCCTGCTCGCACGGGTACGCGAGGGACGCCTGGGTGCACAGTTGGTGAACGACAAATTTCTTCTCGAGGCTGAGAGCGCTGGTTCGTAATTTTTTGTCCAAGTCCTTCAATTTCGTAACACGCGAATTTCCCACCAACACTTCCATCCGGGGAAGGTCGCATTTGTTTTGGGAGTACACCTGGATGGGGGACACGAATTGAAGGTCGTCCAGGTAGTCCGCCAGCGCCAACGTTTCGGTGTACTTGGTGCTCTCGTCGGTGTCTGCCTCGTCGTTGTTCACCAAATGCCACATGATCTTTTTTTTTCTTTTTGCGGGTGCTCTTTTTTCTTACGCCACTAGAAAATAAACAATGCGAAACCTTCTTCTGTTCCTTCTCGTCTGCGTCCCCCTTCGCCTGTTGCTTGCCCTGCGACTCGTCCACGCGCCGTCACCGATCGCGCGGACCTTCCTGGTTCTTTTCCTCCTCTCGACGGCCACGGCGTGGGTCGTTCGGACGTTCCCGGAAACCGGATTTTTCAACGGAAACGTGTTCTGGGCCCCCCTTCGCCCGTTGCACGCAGCCTTGTACACGGTCGCCGCCGGGGCCTTAGCAACGGGCGAGACCGGCGCCGCGGAGGCCGTCCTGTTGGTCGATGTCGCGGTGGGCATTTTGGGAAAGGCCATCCTGGACAATTGAAGACGTCGTTTTTACCGCGCGCAAACCCGGCAAAGGCCGGGCGCTTTGCGAATGGTACCGTCGTAGATCCACTTTTGGCAGACCTCGCACCGTTCGCACATGTCCCAGTCGAAAGCGATCAGAAGCCTCTCTGCCGTTCGAAGCCACTCCCTCGCGGCGGTCTCGTCGAGCGCGAGGAACGTCGACGACGCCCTCTCCTCGGGGGCGTACGAGTACCCCGTTCCCGTGCGACACATTCTACATTTCTCGTACTGCCGAATGTATTCCCCGTCGTACACGTCGATCGCCCATTTGTCACAGGCTGGACATGGGATTCGAAACAGTTTGAAACGGAAGCCGATAAACCCTTGCCGAAGCGTTTGGCAGGCGTTGCTTCTTGGTAAGGACTGTTCGGCGGCGCCATCTTTTTGTTGGTCCTCTCTATTTCGTTTTCTCTTCTTCTTCGGTCTTGTCTTGTTTTTTTTTTGAACTTATACTCGTAAATCTAAATTATGGTATGGAAAATTAAACAAATTTTAATTGTAAAAATATTGTAATTCGGTGGTGCACCCATACCGAACTCTATTCGTGTTCAGAATAGGGTTCGCCGTGGAATGGCCCGGCTTTGATTGCCGTGGAACTAATGCCAGGCGTTTCGCCGGGGGGGTTTCACTTCTTTCATTTTCAATTTCCTAGTTCTCTTTTTTTGGGGTTCAAATGAGAGGTGGTCGTTCGAATTCAATAATACTTAACGTGTTGTCTGGAGCACAAACGTACATGTCGTCGTCGGCCAAGACGAGTTCACCATCCGCATGGCCAGGTTACATATCGTGATGCTTCCGCATTTGTCCACCTACTTGCCCTCCACGATGTGAAGCACGTTGGCGTTAGAGACGTTCTTCCTCTTTCAAACATATACCGTACATTGTGATGAACACAAACAAGTACATCGCTAGAAGAACTGGGTCAGTTGGAAAGTAAAACACACAAAGGTACACATAAAAAAAAACACATGCGTTGGACGGTCGAAAGTTTACAGAAATCATCTTTTAACCAACGCACACAATATATATATATATAGTTTCAAACCTTGATTTCTAGGGCACTGTATAATTATCGGCTTTTTAATCGCTTACGTTCTTTGCCATAAACCAAAACGTATACTCGTAAATCTAAATTATGGTATGGAAAATTAAACAAATTTTAATTGTAAAAATATTGTAATTCGGTGGTGCACCCATACCGAACTCTATTCGTGTTCAGAATAGGGTTCGTTAGCAATTTGCTTGTTCTCTTTTGCTTGACCGACCCAGCAATTCGCTGACGATTTCTGGAAGGGTATGTTCATCCAGTTCTTTTCGCGTATATCCGATGTCAAACATCGCGATCGAGAGGCGTTGCTCGGGGTTCTCACCAGTTTCTTTGTAGCACACAACGTGCCTGAAGGTGGTCCTCTGTAAAACAGAAACATCGAAGTTCCTCGCCTCAAATGTACGTAGAATGTGGCGCATTGCTTTGGACAGTGGACGTTTTGTGGTAGGTGGGGCTTCCATGTTTAGATAATCTAGAACTTTCTTTCGTGTTTGATTTTCAGACATTTTTTTTGCGTTTCGATTCGTTTCGGTTCGTTTTTCTTCATTCTTTTGTTGGTGGCATTGTTACCATGGCCTGGTACTGCTCTTTAGTCGGTGTCTCCGATGGTAAAACTGTTCCCCCATTGTCAAGGTACTGGTGCACAACGGAAACGCCTGGCCAGCCGTTGGTTGCCATGCGTTTCGCCGCACTTCCTTCTGAGATTTCGGTTGTGTTCTCATCCCTATCCCTCTTTTTTTGGGGTTCAAATGAGTAGACGGTAACGTTTTCACGCGAGGCCAGGACTTGCATCCAGTTTGGAAACCTGTCCACGCAATACGACGAGATCCAAACCGAAGAACCTTTGAAGCGATACTCGTGTTGGGGGTCCCAATCTGATTTTTTTTGTCGCTCGTACAGTACGCCATAGGTTGGTTTAGCCAATCTGTCAAGGGTGGTATGAAGAACGTTGTCAATCCCGATGATCTGTGTTACCCCTTCCGGGAGAGGAGGGTCCACTACGCTGATGGGTGGTCGTTCGAATCGTTTGAACCTTAATACCAACGTGTTGTCTGGATCGCAAAGGTGCATGTCGTCGTCGGCCAAGACGAGGTCTGCAAACGATCCATCATGATGATAGTGGCCAATGTTGTATATCGTGATGTTTCCATTTGGTTCCACCACCTCGCCCTCCACGATGTGAAGCACGTCGTTAGAGTCGGCGGCGGCGTGGTACACTTGCGGCTCGTTTAGGTCGAATAGTCTGTCCACGCGGAAGCATTTGCCGAATTTTGTCTTCCATTTGTCGTTCATCCATGCCAGTGCGGTACGATAAGAGTGGTCCTTCTTAACGATCGGGACAGAAGCGCGCACGCAAATCATTGCCGTTTTGTCTTCCGTTGGGTGTTGCACTCTTGTCTCCAATTTGACATTCACGTGCGGACCCCCCTCCCGATTTATACGGTTCAAATATAAAGTCGTTTGACTGGTCTGTCTCTTTATCTTTAGCCAAACTTGTTCGAGTGTCCATGCTCTTCCATCGCGTTTGAATCGTTCCGCGGACCGTCTAGGGGTCGCTGGTATTAAGGTTAAGGTCGTTGTCATGGTTTGTTCTGAACGTTCGTTTTCTTTGGGTCCAGCAATCCTTTTTTGTGCCCTAACTTGTTTCTTTTCGTTTTTGAAGGAACATGCGCCGCACGCGAACGGGACTGGTTTACTTGCAGAAAAGTAAAAAAAAAAAAAATCAATGGTGGTTATTTTAACCAATACAATGCTGTGTCAGGGATGGATTGTTTTTTCTTTTTTTTTTCGCCAATACAATGCTGTGCCAACGTTATTTTTTTCTTTTTTTTTAATGGTGTTTTTTATTTATTTATTGATTCATTTTTTTTGAAATTTTTGGATATTTGGGTGGGTGGTTTTTTTTGGGTGGTTTTAACCATTGACCCAATTTTGATGTTTGGGTGCACCAAAAAAAAAAAATAAAAAATCCGCCGACTTCCATGGTTTTTGCGCTCGACGTGTGAAACCAGGAGAAAAGAAAAGGAAAAGAAACAAACAAAAAGAAAAGAGAAACGATTAAAACGACGCGCGTTTGTGCCCAAACGATGTGCACCGTAAAGGCCGTCGAATTCGACTTCTTTTCGGCCGAGCAGATCGAACGGTTGGGCGTCGAGGTCAACACTTCCAATCTCTACGATGGAGGGCTCCCATGCGCCAACGGTGTGCTCGACACGAGACTTGGGGCGGCCGGCAGGACGGACTGTGGGATTTGCTACCATGGTGTGCAAGACTGCCCAGGCCACCTGGGCTTTATTCGCTTGACAAGGCCCGTGTACCACCCTCTCTGCATCGACGTCGTTCTGAAAATTGTACGTTGCGTCTGTTTCTGGTGCGCCGAGGTCCTGGTTCCAGATTTCAAAATCCCGACGGACCACCAAAAACATTTGAGCCTTCTCTCTCAATCCTGTAAGAACAAGAAGCAATGCCCCCACTGCGAGGGCGTCCAGCCCAAGTTTTCAAAGAGTGGCTACTTTCTGCGGACGACGTGGCCGCCCCAAAAAGACGGGGACGAGGCGAGGGACGAGGCGATGAGGGCCCTCATGGAATCCCCGTACACCACGGAACGGGCGCTCTTGACGTTGACTCACCTGAGCGATTCGACCCTGGCCGCGCTTGGCTTTACAAAGGAGGCGCACCCCAAAGATCTGATCCTTCAGAACCTTCCCGTCATCCCGGCGAGCGTTCGACCGGTGTTCATCAAGGGAAAGCAGATCGGGCACGTCGACCTGACGCACCAAAGTCAGGTAATTGTGAAGGTCAACAACCAGTTGAAAGAGAAGCCAGACTCCAAGGTTCTCATCGAACAGTTGTCCAACACCATTTGGGGCCTTCTATACAAAGACACCAATCCGAAAACAAAGAATGGGGGTGTGCGAAACCCTGTCAAATCCTTGAGCGATCGAATCGCGGGGAAGGGGGAAAGGCTTCGGGGCAACGTGGTGGCAAAACGGTGCAACGGCACGAGCCGTGCCGTGATCGGCCCCGACCCGAACCACGATGTCGATTGCATCGGTTTACCTCAAAAAATAGCGCTCAACCAGACCAAGTCGGTGAGAGTGAATCGGTACAATGCCGAGGCCATGAAAACCATGGTTCGAAAGGGTCCCGCCGTGCTGGGCGGCGCGAAAGCGGTGGTTCGGGGGGACGGCCGCGTCGTCGTGCTCCAGTCGGCGGAGCACGGGGCCTCCGTGGCGGAGCGCCTCGCGGTCGGGGACGTCGTCGAGCGGTACCTCCGAGACGGTGACTTCGTTGCGATGAACCGCCAGCCCAGCCTACACGTGGGCTCGTTCATGGGGCACAGAGTGCGCATCGTTCAGGGGAACACGATCAAGTTGAATCTGGCGTGCTGCAAGTCGTACAACGCGGACTTCGACGGGGACGAGATGAACGTCCACGTCCCGGAAACCCTCGAGGCGCGCGCCGAACTGGAGACGATCATGGCGGTCGAGAGCCACATCGTGAGCGCGGGGACGAACCGCCCCGTGATTGCACTGTGTCAGGATTCCATCGTTTCGGCGTATAAATTGACGAGAAAAGACACGTTTCTGACAAAACCCCAACTCTTCCAGTTGGCGATGACGGTGCACTACGCGGACCGGCCGCTGGTGTTCCCGCCCCCCGCCATCCTGCGCCCGAAGGAATTGTGGACCGGCAAGCAGGCCATCGAGTACCTGCTCCCAAGGCAACTGAATTTGGAGCAGAACGGCGTCCCTAACGGCGTCCTTGTTCGAAAGGGCGTCCTGCTGAAGGGGAGGCTGTGCAAGCGAACGCTGGGCGCGGTGGAGAACGGCCTGGTGCACGTGTGCTGCCGGTACGTGTCCAACACGAGGTGCATTCGAATGATCTCCGACCTTCAACGCCTCCTGTGCGCGTTCTTGGGGGTCGTCGGCTACAGCATCGGGGTGGGGGACTGCCTGCTCTCCGACGCGACGCAGCAGACCATCGAAGACCAGTTGGGGGCGATCGTGCGCCGGTCCGCCAGGCCGGGAAAGGACCCCTTCGAGGTTCTCAGCAAGGCCATGCAGATTACCGGGAGCACGGCCTTCAAGAGCGTGCGCGAAAGGGACAACGCGTTCGTCGAGACGGTGAACTCCGGGGCGAAGGGGTCCGAGGTCAACTTTGCGCAGTGCGTCGGGTGCGTCAGCCAGCAGGCAGTCAACGGGCAGGCGGTCAGGGACAGCCTGCCAAACCGCGCGATCGAACGCCTGGCCGAGGTCCCGCCCCTCGTCGCGGCCGAGGCGCAGGGCTTCGTGGAGAACTCGTACGCCACTGGGCTCACCCCCTACGAATCCTTTACGCACGCCATGAGTGGCCGTATCGGGATCATCGATACCGCGTGCAAGACGGCAACCACGGGGTACCTGGAGCGCAAACTTGCAAAGTTCATGGAGTCCATCGTGGCAGTTGGTTTCGACGGCAGCGCACGGGACGAAAACGGCAACGTGATCCAGTTCCTGTACGGGGCGGACGGGTACGAAGCGTCCAAACTGGAGACGGTGGGGTTGAACGGGGGGAAGGCGCGGCTGCCGGTCAGCGCGCAGCGGTTGTGGGACACCAGGGACCATTGGGAGGGGAAGGCCGGGGGGGCAAGGGACCGGGTGGGCGACGCGCGCGTGGTGGCCCACCTCGAGGAAGCCTTGAACAGGAAATCGTTCCCGCGCGCCTATCTCGACGCCGTCGTAAAAATGATCGAGGCGGCGAAGGTGCAGGACGGGGAGTCGGTGGGGATGGTCGGCGCGACCTCGATCGGGGAGCCCGCGACCCAGTTGACCCTGAACTCGTTCCACCACTGCGGCGTCGGCAAGAAGAACGTCACCGGGATCCCCCGCCTTCTTGAACTCGTCAACCTGACCCCCGCCGCGACGCCAAGCATGACAGTCCCCCTGTCCGGCGCAGTACCGCCCCACAAGGTCGCCAGGGCGCTGTCGTACGCCACCGTCGGCGACGTCGTGGTCTCCCACGAGCAGGTCGGAAGCAGTGACGGGGAGGAGGAGGGCCTGGCCCGCGCGGTCGGGGAGGCGGTCCCCCCGGGCCCCGTCCTGGTCCTTCGCCTCGACCGGGCGCTCATGGAGGCGCGAGGGATCGAGCCGCGCCAAGTCGGGGAAGTGTTCCAGGATTCCGGCCACGTGCTGTTCTCCGAGGCGCTTATGCCGGAGTGGTGCGTAAAAATCCGGCGCTTCGGCGATTCCTCCTGGCTGCCCGAGCGCTTAGGGGTCGTGCTTCAGGGGCTTTCGAAGCGCGTGACGGGGGCGACCCCGCGCCTGGGGGACCCGGGGACCCTGGAGACGGAAGGGAGTGACCTGAAGATGGCGCTGACGATGCCGGGCGTCGACGGCGCGCGAACGACGACAAACGACGTCCACGAAATCTACCGCCTGTTGGGCATCGAGGCGGCGCGAAGGCTCCTTCGGGAGCACATTGAGGGCGTGTTGACCTTCGACGGAAACTACATCAACACACGGCACATTTCGCTTTTGGTGGACACGATGTGCCACCCGGGATGGTTGAAGGCCGTGTCGAGGCACGGCCTGGCAAAGGACGCGCAGGTCGGGATTCTGAAACGGGCCAGTTTCGAGACCCCGCTCACGGTGTTTCGAGACGCGTGCATAGCCAACAAGGTAGATCGGATGGTGGACGTCACGGCGAACGTGTTCTTCGGCAACCCCCCGCCCGTAGGCACGGGGACGGTACATTTCACACCGTCGCCAGCCCTCGCGCCGCCGCCCCTGCTCGCGCCGCCCGTAGTCGCCCGCGCGCCCGCCGTTCGCAAAGAGTTGGGCCCGACAAGACGGTGGGACTTCCGGACCAACCCACGCGACAGGATAGAGTGGGAGGTGGACGAAAGGGAGGAAGGCGGATTGGACGACGAGGAAGACATCTACGGGCCGCTTCCCCAAACAGGCCCGCCGTTCATGGTCAATCGAAGCACCTTCGACTACGACCAGGACGACGAGGCGACGGGTTTTGTTCCGGACAGCCCCCCCCACAACCCCTTCTTTTTTCCCGACACCCCGCCGGTCAGCCCGCCGGGGAGCCCGTTGGGCTGCTGCCCGGAGAGTCCCGACTACGATCCGTATTAGAAAGAGAAAAAAAAAACAACACCGCGTTCTTGTGCGCTGGCAGAAAAAGGCGGCGAAACAAGAAAAGAATGGAAGCGTTGGTGAAAGCGTTGAAGCAATCACCCGATTACGACCAACACGACGAGGTGGAGACGAGGGTAAAAGTGACGAAATTGAATTACCTGAAAACGTTCTACCGGCTCCAGGCCTTCCAAGGGTGGGACCGGGCCAGCGTGGACGAGACATCGATCGATTTTTTTCACAACGGCAACGTGCGCACGACCATCGACGCCAACAAGCAGGTGGTCGGTCACGTCGCCAAGACGGTCAAGCACGCGTGCACCGTGAACGTCGCGCACCCATTTGTTAAGGACATCAAAGCGAGCCACGCGCGGGAAGAGCCGGTCTTGGCCGTGGACGAGTTCGTCAAAGCCTTGGATTGGGTACGGAAGAAGACACGGTCGGAGTTCGTGTACGCGGACTTCTCGTACGTGTTTACAATAGTCCAAGAAGGCCGGACGCTCGCCGAGGCCGCCGCCGCGAAGCGAACGTACGAAATCGAGGTGGAGCAGACGTTTCCCGCGAAACGGAAGCGGGACGCGTACACGCTCGCGGAATCGTTCCTTATGAAGGCCAAGGCGATGTTTCCCGGGTTGGAGTGCGAAGGATAACGAAGAATGTTTATTTCACTCTATTTACATATACGTATATGTAGGCAAGAACATTATTATATTTTTTAAAAAATTGTTAGTATTACTCTTCTAGCGTCAGGCTCAGGAACCGGGTGGAGACGATCGCGTGGCTCTTCGCTTCCACGGCTTCCAGGTACTTCTTCAGGCCCTCCTTTCGAATGCGCTCGCTGTACAGCGGCACCATTTTTCTGCGGCCGGTCCAGATGCACACGGCCGACTCGGGGGTTCCCCGGAACGCCACGGTGCTGCCGAAGACGGCCCCGCACGCGCCGAACATTTTAACCAAGTGCCCCATCCCCTCCGTCGGGGCCTTCTTCAGCGCCTTGCACGTCTGCCGCGAACGGACGCGGTCCCAGCCCTCCGTCTGCTTCGTCCACTTCTTCTTCACGGTGACGTGCGGCTCGAGCGCGGCGATCGCGTTCGTGTGGGCGGTCAGCATCGTGCTCTTGTACTCGTTGTTGACGAGGCGGTCCATGAAGGTGGAGCCGTCGAACATTTTGGTGATCCATTTCGAACAGTTCGGTTTGTACTTTTGGCAGTTGAAGTACGTCGAGTCGCAGTGCGCCAGGAGGGCCTCCGCCGCGGACCCGACCTTGTAGACACCCTCCTCGAAAAGCCCGTGGTAGAACAGTTGCGCCGTGCCGAAGGGGAACTTCGTCCAGGTCTCCCGGTTCTCGAAGTATTCGTTCGGGTTGAACGACAGGGTATGCTTGTAGCCCCCGATGTCGCCGCACAGATGCTGCCCGATGCACATCACGTTCTTTTGGGGAAGGTCCAAGTCGACCCACATGCACTCTTCCAGTCCGTCGCCACCGACCGTTACGATGCGCTTGCAATCGTACGTGCCGTTGATCTCCGTTTTCAGGCCGTGGCTCTCCAGCGCGTACTTGGACAGCAGGCAGGCCGACACGACCCCGTCGACGTCGGGCGACACGATCAGTTTTACTTTGCCCTCCCGCGCACAGCCCGCGAGAAAGGCGTCGATGCGTTGACGAAACACGGTCTTCCACATGGCGAAAACTGTTTTTTTTTTTTCTTTCTACCGTGCGCTTTTTTGCGCGGCGCGGCCAACGCGGCCGGGGAAAAACCGACCCGAGAAAACAAAACAAAAAGATGGCGCCATTCTTCGCGCCTTGCCTCGCGGAGCGCGAGGCGTCCGAGTTTCTTATCGCAGACATCGTCCCCTATAACTTTCTGCTCGCCGACGACGTGTTTCTGATGCGGGAACTTCAGAAGGACGATCGGCTGCGGAAGGGGTGCAACCCCTCCCTGGGCTCGTTGACCATCGACGGGAAAGACCGTGGATGTTTCGACGCGCGCCTTCGGGCAATCGACTCGGCACCGTGCGGTACCATGGGGCACTGGGTCGCCCAGGTGTTTGCACTGAAGGCACCCGCCGCCCCGTGGACGGAACACACGCTCGAGCAGTGCAAGGCCGCGGCGCGCGCGATCCAGCGCGGAGGGGTCGTCCCGCGCATCCACGGGGTCGAGGTGTCCGCCGCGGACGTTGCGGGGGTGAGGGTGGGAAGGGTTAGCGGCGCCTTGTTTGTCCTGGAAGTGACCTTAACGCTGCGGCGGTCCGCAATCTTCCGGCTGCGGAAATTTCCAAGTTGGTACTTTGGACTGTTGGGCGAGGTGCAACCGTGCCGCGTCGACACCCAAGTGGTGCTGGCGAGGACGGGGGCGGTCTCCGTCGACCCTTCCCCCTTTTTGACCACCCCCCGCCCCGTGGAGAGCGTCCGGGGGGCGTACAAGGCCATGGAGCGGCCCGTGCGCGTCGTCGAGGGGGTCGAGGACGCGCCACTCCTTTCGTTTCAAGCGCAGACCGTCGAGTTCATGGAAGGGCGGGAGACGGACGGTCTGGCCCTGTTCCGGCCCCTTCCCGCGCCGGACGAGGACGTCCTCTACTCCCCGCTCCTCAACCTGTTCGTCCCCGTGGACGACTGGCCGTCGCCGGTCGCCCGCGGCGGGATGATTACGACAGAGTACGGCATGGGAAAGACGGTCATCGCGGCCACGCTGATGGCGCGCAGGCCAGGAAGAACGTTGGTGGTCACCAAGGTGACGCTCCTTCACCAGTGGCGCACGGAACTGCGAAGGTTTGCACCGGACCTGAGAGTCGTCGTCCACCACGGACCGAAGCGCCACTACCAGGCATCGACGGCCGACGCCGACGTCATCGTGACGTCGTACGGCATCCTTCGGTCCGACCGAAACCGTGAGGGTGGCCCCCTTCGCCGCCCGTTTCGGCGCGCCGTCTTCGACGAGTCCCACACGTTGAAGCACGCCAACACGGTAACGTGGAGGGCCGCGGTGGCAGTTCAGGCCGACGCCAAGTGGTGCCTTAGCGCAACGCCCATCGAGACCAGTTTCGCCGACGCCTTCGGGCAGTTTGGAGTAATCTTTGACGGCCAATTTACGAAACCCATGTGGGACGCCATGTTCATCCTCTCGAAGAGCACGTTTGGTTCCCTGTTGAGGACCCTTTCGTGGCGAAACACGCGACAGCAGCGGTACACCGACGACGAGACGCCGCTCGTCGACGATTGCACCGTCAAGTCCACAAGGAAACACTTCCACCGCCTTGCCGACCACGTCGCGTACGAGTCGCACTGCCGGGAGTACCGCGCCTGCGCGTCCCTTTCGATGGGAGAACTCATTCAAGAGGTGGAGCGCCGGCGAAAGCACTGCGCGTTCGGGTTCTCGCTGAAACGATTGTGCGACCGACACATTGTTCCGAGCGTTGAAGAGTTCCTCGACGAGAGGGACTGCCCGATATGTTTGTCGGTGCCCACAAGACCCGTCGTTGGGAGGTGCGGCCACGTTTTGTGCTTCGACTGCTGCCAGACTCTGCTCTTGCACACGTCGCAGTGCCCTTTGTGCCGGGCGGACTACGGAACGTTGAGGGAGTTGGTCGAGGAGGAGGAGGTGTTGGAGGAAACGGAGCAGCAGCCGAGCGCCGACTCGAAGGTGGCAGTGGTCTGGGCCCTTCTTTCCCGACTGCTGGAAGACGAACAACGAAAAATCGTCGTCTTCAGCCAGTACCTGCCGCTTCTCAAGCAACTGACCGCCGCGGCCGGGGGCTGCGCTGTGGCGCACTTTCACGGCGGAAGCAGCGTCAAGCGCCGCCAGCAGTGCCTGGACGCGTTTCAACGGGGGGAGGCGAGGGTTCTCTTTCTGTCGCTGCGGAGCAGCAGTTGCGGCATCAACCTTCAGGACAGCACCGACGTCGTGCTGTGCGAGCCGATCATCAACAAAAAAATAATGGCCCAGGCCGTTCACCGAATACACCGAATCGGCGGTGCGGAGGAGACCAACGTTCACCGCGTCGTGTGCGAAGGAACGATCGAGCAACGGATCGACGCGATGCAGGACGTCGTCGGCTCGTTTCGAAGGGCCACCTACGAGCGCTTGCTCCTTTACCAACCCACGTAACGCACCAGGTCGACGCCGAGGACGCGGACGTAGGCGTCCCACGTGTCCGGGCGCGTGTTGTAGACCACCAGAAGCCCGGTCCGAATGTCGGGGGTGAGAAGGTTGGCCGTTTCCAACTTTTCGAGCGCGAACTTTGCGTCCAGGTACGGTTTCGAAACGCCCCGTCGCCGGGCATTGTAGTATTCCACGTAGTTTTCAACGTAGTTTTCAATGTCGTTTTCAATCATTTTTTTTTACTTGTTTGTTTTCTTTTTAGTTCACTAAAAAAAAGGAAGGCCACGGGACGATAAAATACGGGACGATAAAATAGAGTTGATGACCTCGTATCGTAATGAAAATTATTTAAAATTTTAGGACCACTCAATGTCTCTGAATTGGTCGTTCTGAAACCATTTTTTGAATAAATCACTAATCGTCATAACCGATCCAAATGTCAACTTCAAAATCTTGGTTACTCTTCTGGCACACGTTAGAAGACTTAATTGTATGCGCGTCTTGACAATCCTTTATGACTGAACTCTTCACTCTACCGTCTTTACTCATCCGTTCACACAGTTGTTTAAACCAATCGTAAAGGACTTTCGGTGCTTCTTCCACCGGGTCATCGACTGCCTCGAACCGAATAAGAATTCCATCTTTAATCTTCTTGATACCGTCGATATATAATGTATCTAAGTGTCTTTCCTCTTCGTAAAATTGCTCAATTAAAGAATCTTGGTTAAACCAGAAATGGTTCATACATACTTTAAAGTTCATGATAATTAGTTGATTTGTAATTGCTTTTAGAATGTTTTTGTTTCTATTGCAAAGTCTATTTAGTTTGTTTAAAATGGTTTTAGTTGTTCGTAGTTTTCCCCCACGCAGTTTTCAATCAATCATTTTCTTTTTTTTCGGGTTTTCAATCAATCATTTTCTTTTTTTTAGTTTACTAAAAAAAATACAGGAGTAAGCGAGAAACCCACTCTAACCCGAAGTCAAAGTCGGGTGCACCCGGTTTTTACACTATTTATCATAACTTTTTTTTACATAAAAACCCTACCTCTAACTTTTACACCGGTGCACCGAACACAGAATATTCCAATTGTACATTCTCCTCACATGCGCACCCGCGCCTCCAAAACTTAAAGTAAAACGATCGTTTCATTCCCCAGGCTAATCCCAAACGCAACAGAAATGACGGGTGCGTTCCCGAAATTCCTTCGCCGACGGCAGCGTCTGCCGTACACGACAAGCAACGGCTTGGTGGACCGAAACGATCGGGTGTTCGCCCCGCGCGTGCAACGGCGCATGGAGCAAGTCTACTGCGCTGCGCTGGAAAACGAGTTTGTCAAAAGAAAGGTGGACCGTGTGCTCCTTTCCACAGTCGGCAAATGGAGGAACGGGGTGAGCGGTTTCGGCGTCCCCAAAACGAGCGCGCGCAAGTTGACGCACATCCTGGCACGGAGTCCGAAGTTTACCCTCGACGGCCTTTACGTCTGCTGCCACCGAACCATGCCGATCGATTTGACGGGGAGCAACAACAACAAAATAAGAGAGAAAAAAAAATTGCCACCAAACAAGTACACGCCGTCGCCGCGAATAATTTTTCTTGCGTACGAAAAAAGAAAAACAAACACTCCAGGCACCCATCGTCATGCTTTTAAAAAACCAATGGGGTCCTTCCGCATGGCATTTTCTCCACGCCATTGCCTTCAAATACCCGGAACATCCAAGCCCTACCGAACGGGCAGCAGCAAAGAAGTTCTTCGAGAGTCTTGGCCATCTTCTTCCCTGTAAATCGTGCAACGAGCACTACCTGGAGTTCCTGAAGGCGCACCCCGTCGCGGTCGGGAGCCGAGAGGCGCTGGCGCGCTGGGTCCACAGGCTTCACAACCGCGTCAACTCGAAGAGCGGCAAGGCGACCGTCCCCTACGACGCCGTTCACGCCATGTACCATCGCCGGCCCGGCCTCCCCGTCGTGGGCACCGTCTTGATCGTGCTCGTGCTCGTCGTCTTCCTAAGCGCACACTTTTCGTGAAGCAGTGATCTCGATCTTTTTGGGTTTCGACCGTAGGCTGTACCTGGTCGCTAAGAACGCAAAGGCGCCGTGGACGTTGTTGACGTATGCCACTTTTAAACAGTCCTCGCCGTACGATTGGAACAACACGTTGTCGACTTGGTTCGGGAGGAAGACGGGAACGCCGCAGAACGTGGACTGGACGAGCGGGAACACGTCCGTGTACGGCCACGTTTCCTTGGGCCATTTCTTTCTCGCGCCCTTGTCCTTCAGCGTCACGGTCTCTCCTTCGACGACGTATTCGAAGAGGTCGATAGAAATCGACAGCCTGTCCTGGAACCCGATCGTGTCCGAGATAATTTTGAACCACCCACCAAAGTAGATCAATTTCAACCCGTCGGGGAGCAACCTTTGAATGCTCTCGACGTCCAAGGACGACAAGGGTTGGACCAAAAGGTCAATGTCGTCGTCGAAGGGGATGATGCCTTTGTTGTGGCGCCTGTGGCCCAACAACGACCCGGCGGTGAGGATGTGGACGATTTTTAAGGAGTCAAGGACAGCCACGAGTTCCCTCAACATCCTCGCGAGTTCGTCCCTAGGCTTTTCCTTCAAGATGTACGTACCGTTCGGGAAGGTGTTTCCGAAACGGCTGTTGGGGCTGACGTCGTAATGTTGAAACTTTGCCAGCCCGTCGATGAGGGACGGGTAGAGGAGGAGAAGAAGGAGAAGAAGAAGGAGGTAGTGTCGTCGGCGCATCGAGTTGTTTTCGTTTCTGTTGTAAAATAAACCGTACCATACTGAACGCTTTAAAAAAAAGTAGTATTATTTTTTTGTCGTCGGCGTAATCGGTGTTGTGTTTAACAACCAATTTTTAATTAACTTTTTTAAACAGTCGGAACAGACAGCACCACCAGCCAGAAGGGCGACGTACTTCTGTCTGGGTTTCTTTTTGTTTCGTCGAAACAGCAATCGCTATCGGATTGATTTTTTGATTTATATTGACCACCACATCATATAATCCAATCTTTGTTGAGAGCCGAAGAAGCCAAGTTAGGTGTTGTGTTGACGGAATGTCGCCGGTTAGCAAGTATTGCACCAATATAAGCCATGAGGTACCATCAATTTCGAACTCTTTAAACAGTGTTTCAAAACAACCCTGTCTTGTCTTGTCGCCTTTGGTAAGGTAACAAAATACCTTTGAATTTCTCACAAGAGCATGGTTGAGCAGCCAGTTTGTATCAATAACCACGCGCACCCTTTCATTTTTTATATTAATTATGCCGTTCATGATTGTTGCGGTTTTTGAAATTGTTCTTGGAATTTTTAATTTCTCCTTTGAATTTATTTCTCCTTTTTTTGAATTTCTCTTTTTTGCAGAAAAACAATAGAATCGAGGTTTCTTTTTTGACAAAGTTTTCCTTTTTTTACATACATATTTTGGTTGGTTGCTGTTTCGCCAAATTTAAATAAAAAAAAAATTAATAAAAAATTAATAAAAAAACAATATTTTTTTTGGGTGATTTGGGTGAATGGTCGTCCAACACCCAAAACAAAAAAAGTCCGTCCGTCCAGAATTTTGGTTTTTCTTCTTTTTTTCAACTACAAGGACACAGCATCCAGACTCCCTTTTTCTTCTTCCCCAAATTTTAAATCATTGTATTTTTTTTAACAACCAGTAAACAAAAACAAAGGGTGCACGCATGGTACAAAAAGAAACCGTTTGTTTTCAGATCGATTCAGACGACAGAGCGGCGCAAAGCACAACAAAAACGGCGCAGAAACCAACAAGAACGACGAAAACGGTCCTTGCGTGCAGGCATGAGGAGGAGATCATCGAGACAAAAACGAAAGGTCAATTATGCCGACGACGCATGTATGGAGTGTGGGGAAGCAGATTCGATTGGGTTGTTTGAGCATGGGGCAGGTCAGTATCGTTTGTGCGCCAAGTGCGCCGAAGGGAAAGAAAGAGTAGACGGCGGACCTTCTAAGAAGCAGAAGAAGAACGACGACGACGACGAGTACAAAGGGGACGAAAACAAGGACTCGTCGGACGACGACTACGACGACGAAGACTACGACGACGAAGACTACGAGTACATGCCCGAAGACGATTGGGATGGGTACATACTAGACAGCGGAGTGAACAAAGAGTTAATCAAAGATTTTCAAGAGACCATTCAATCGCAATCCGAAACCCTGTACAAACTGGCGCCTCCCAGCATTCGAGAATACGCGTTGAATTTGCTGTACAGTGGGAGCATATCAACTGCCAAAACCAAGGATTACTACAACACGCATCTAGCAATCGAAGCGGTTCTGGAAACGTTGGTCCCGTCCTGTACTGTCTTGTACTTTTACGAGGATTATTATTGCGACAGAGTTCAAAGATCCGAAAAACGAAAAGAGCGAATTACAGAGGATGGCCTGTATTACATTGTCTTTTCCGTGAAAAAATACCAGCACGCCGTGGCGATTCTTAAAGTTGGAGAAAACGTATATTTGTACGACGCAAACGGGCGAGATGACATGAAAAACAGAGAAGTTAAACTTTATTTCGATTTACTACAACAAACCTTCGGAGAAATAACCGGGACAGCGTTCGCACCGCACAAAACAGAATTTCAAGCCGTTTTGACCAAAAACATATTTCTTACATTAGGAGGCCGGTGCGCCGTTTGGGCTCTGTTCATATGCATCGCGTTCGAAAGCGCCGAGGATTTGGAGGCGCGCCGGAAAGATCTAGACAAGTTTGTTCCTTTGCTGGTCGGCAACGATGCGAGAATTATTTCATGCCTTCTTGTGAGTCTGTACACTCGCATTCTCTGGTTGTTTCATAAACCAAGTTATAATTATACTCCCATGGAAAAAGCACTTCTTTCACCAGTCGTGACCAAGGAGATGTCCGTCGCGTATTTTAAACGGTTAAAAGAGATGCGTCCACGACTTCGCAAGGCTGTGAGGGCGCGTGGCATGGAAAAGAAACCATATTTTACTACTTCCACGATGGGACAAAAAAGAAAAACAAAGAAGTGGACTACGGTGAGATTCCTCGATACGGTCCAAAAGAATGGTCATTTCGTTATCAACCAATTTGCTAAGCGAAAGAGTCGTCTGAATGAAAAACGTAACGTAACACGCCACATCAAACTTAAGATTTCAATGAAGGTAACACTAACTTGGAAGGAGAAGAAGAAGAAGGAATTTACCGTAAACGTGCGCGCCGCCGTTCCAATTTATAAAGTAAAAGAGGGAAAGGACCAGCCCATTCAGTGGAAAAAGGTGCTCGAATGGACAAACAAACATTGGAATCAGAAATTTGGAAAAGTACTCGAGGATATAGAAATGGACCCTCACCTTCTTCTCCGCCTCGATGGTATGACGACTACGTTGTTCACGGAAAAGACTACGCCCGGATATGAGGACTTTGGAAACACGTACGTTCAGAACGAAAAGAGTCGAAGGATACTCCACGTTAACATTCGTCCTAGTTCGTATTATACTTCCTACGTTCCTATCTTGTCGACAACGAAGATGGTCCTTCACTCGGACGAAAACCTCGACTTTATGTTGACATTCAAAGAGGTTGACCTCAACTTGGGTAGAATTGAGCGCATTCCAAATAAAGTCAAGAGGAAACGGATTGTACCAAGACAAAACTTTAAGAACATAACGCTGGTCGAAGAAGACCAAGATTGTTTTGGACCTACGAACGAAATATATTTGACGAAAATATTTACATTAATAGAGAGGAGGGCGCGGGACCAAGTGTTTGTCTCCATAAAAGATGCAAGGGCGATGCGGACGATTGCCCAAGTCATCGTGGTACGGAAAAACGTACTAATGTACCACCGTGAAACCTACCAAACGTTCAAACAGTACAAGAAATCGCTGAAACCAAGAACGATCATCGAAGAGCGGAAACGATTGAACGAAGTGTACGACTCTGCCGTTATCGAATTCAAGAATTCGGATGCGTTTATTGTGAAAATACACCAAAGTGTCTTATTGAAGGGAGAAAAAAGAAAACGGATTTCAGCGATGAATGACATTTTAGACCCAGACCATCACAAAAACACCTTAGAGGCCCTGTCGCATGCGTACGAGAGTTCGCATGGGAACAAATTAAACGATATGGAATTGAGATCAAACATAAGCGATTTGCTAAGGCAGTATTTTGCGTTGTATCGGCATAAATTTGACGATAAGGATGATATCGTACAAACCATAAAAAACTTCGCGTTAGTCTCGTGGCATTCTGACATTTACCTTCACCGGTTGGATTATGAATTTTTGAAAAAATCTCAACAAATCCGAATGAGCCAATCCGAATAATAGCCGCCGCCGTCTGTCCTTTGTTTTAAAAAGACGAGAAAGAGAAAGATGAATTCCAAAACCACCCACCAACTGGAGGACCTGAAGGACGACATCGAGGCCATCCTGTACGACAGAAAAAACAAATTCTGCAAATGGGTCCCGTGCTCGAAACAGGCCGCTAAGAAGCACGTCGTCGGCTATAGGACGGTCGGCGAACTCGGAACGGAGCATGGGTTTTTCGCGGGGGTGTCGTACGACGAGAACAGCAACAGTTTCGTCCCGAAGGAACTCTCCGCGGCGCAGGTCGAAGCAATCAAAGAGAACCGGGAATGCTGCTACCATCACGGGTGCCCCTGTCCGTGCCTCGAGCAAGACTGTGAGTGTCGCCTCGGGCGAGAATATTACTCCTTGGTGTTGGTGAGTGTTGACTGAGCGCGCGCTGCGCGTTCTGCGCCGTCGATGGATTTTGACGACGAGAAAAGAAAGGGGAACAACGCGCGCGCAAATGGAGGTCGTCGAGTTGGTGGGTGAAATGCTCAGAACACGGACGTCGCCGTCCGAAGATCTTCTTGCTCGCGTCCGGGAAGGCCTGAGCGAACGGTGCGACCCTGTGTTCTACTTCATCGGCTGCTACGGCGGGTTTCTGTTCTCCGAAGACAGCAACAACAACGAACTCGAGCAGGCCGTCGCGCAGAACGAGAAGGACTGTCTTCGAAAGGCCAGCGTGCTGCTCACGAAACGGACGAAGCGGGTGTCGAACTTTAAGCGCGCGGTCCTCTTGTTGACACACGGCGCAATGTACAAATGCTGGTGGAAGCGGTGCGAAGAGCCGTTGGCGCCCAATTACCGCGACGCCCTCGAGCGCGTGCGAGCCCAACTTAAGTTGAACGTTGCCGACCTTGAGCGCACGGACTTGTGTTTGGAGGTCATGCTCTGCCTGGGCGAACGCCCGGACCGCGGGCAGTGCGTTCGTCTCCTTCACGAGTACCAGTCGATGAAGCCGACGGTGCCCCGCGCCCACGTGTCGATGCTGTTGAAACATTTCTGCGACCAGGACGCGTGTGTTGCCGCGACCGACACATACCTGTTGGACGAGGCGTTGGCGTTCGCGCAACGCCCATCGTCGTCGTATCCGGAAACGTTTGAGTTTCGGACAAACGAGATGGCGGGCAAGGAAGCCTTCGACCGCCTGACCCGCCACGTCGTCGAAAACGTGCTGAAGGTCCGTGAGTACGACGTGCTCCCTGGGATGGCGTACGTTCGCATCAAAGACAAGCACGGCTGCTACACCAAACTTCACTCCGACTACGAGAACGTGGTGAAGGTTCGACAAGTCGTACGACCAGAGGACGCCGAGTTGGTGCGTACGGTGTGGGTCGCGTTGCACGACATTGACGAATCCATGTCGATGCTTCGGTTCGCGCGGCGACCGAAACGGGCAAGCATTCGAAGAGGAGAAGTCCTGGTCTTTGACCTGAACGAAGAGCATTATGCGACCACACACCGTAGTAGAAAACCTCGAACGTCCATTGACTTTAGAATACTAATAAAAAATAAATAAACCCTCCAACACTAGTGAATGAACTAAAATTTAAATAAAAACCCTATATTATAACCAATCTAAAATTTAAAAAAAACCTTGAATCGATGTGTTTCTACTTCAACCCTACACCCCTAACACTATTATTGCAATGCGACAAAACGGGACATTTTCACGGTTTTGGGCTCTCCCAAAATTACTTTTTTTTAATTAAACCCTACTTCCAACACTATTATATCTTAGTGAAAAAATTAAAAAAACCCTATTTATAACCAATCTAAAATTAAACGATGTTGGTTCTTCTACTCCAACACTATTGCAATGCGGACAAAACGGGTCCATTTTCACGGTTTTTCCCTACCAAAATTACTTTTTTTTATTAAACCCTACTTCCAACACTATCATTATATCTTTGTGAACTGAACGAGTTTGTCGGGGTCCAGAACATTGAACGAGGTGTGCTCGGTCAAATACGCGCTCCTTGCACGGACGGATTTTTTATCGTGCTTTGCCATCGTGAACGATCCAAACAGTTTCATCAACACCAAGATCGAGAAACTGACGGCCGACGTGATGGTACTGATTCCTCGAAAATGGTGCGCCAAGTAGACGGTGGACACGCTGATGTTGACCGCTGCCATCCCCATCGACAAGAGCGCCCCTTTCCAGTACCAGTTGTTCCATTGCAACAGTTTCTGGCGTATTGGGGGGGGCGCGATTGTCTCCAAATGCACGTCGGGTTTTTTTGGATCGATGTCCAAATGCGCGATGCACCAGTTCTCCCTGGAGAGTTCGACGGCGTACAAACAACAGATGCAGCAGAAGGTTGCGGCGTTGACCGCCATCGTCGGGGAGAAGGTGCTGAAGGATTCCACCACCGAGCAGTCGGCGGCCTTGTTGTCGTCGTCGCAGGAATGGCTGACAAAGACGCTCAGAAAACAGCCGCACATGATCTTGTAGGCTTCCAGGGCGAACAGGAACCCGACCTTCAGGCGCTCCTTCGTATCGTTGGTGATTGGTTTCATGCTTTTTCTTCCTTTTTTACTTATTTTCTTTGTCGTGGTGCTTTTTTATTAAATCGCCCCCAACGCAATCATTGCCACGTCGTGACTGGTTTGCATTGACCCTTGTACAGCGAACACAGAGATCGAACGTTGGAGAATTTTAGGTCGCCTTGCAAAGAATCGAGATGCCATTTTGCCATTTTGGTCGCGCAACTGCTCAAACAGTCATCCTTCCACTCTCTGCTGCCTCCGTGACACTCCGACAAACACCCTATGGTATTAAACACGCGGGGGGGCAAGCCGCGCTTATATCTATAGGTATTGTATTGATCCGAAGCATCCATGCACTTTTTCGGGTTATTGAATTCTTTCTTGCACCAACGAGGGTCAAGCGCAGGGTTTTGATTGATTTTTTGCTCGATTGTTTTTCTGAGCGTCTTTGTCAGCCTTGATTTTTTGCTCGATTGTTTTCTGAGCGTCTTTGTCAGCCATGTGGCGAGACGTGACTTTTGGGTGCGACAAGTAATATTGAAGGTCTGCCAAGGAGGCGGACGCAGGAATGTCCATATTTTTTAGGGTAGGGTTTTGTTTTTTAAGTTAGAAAAAAAGTTAGTACAAATAAAGTTAATATAATATTACCCCACCACGGTGTAGCCCTTCTCTCGGTACAGTCGGCGCCGCCGCCGGCCCATACCGTAGAACATGGAGAACTCGTCCACAACGTCAACGATACGAGGCGTGCCTTTTCCGGGGTGGTGGCGAAGGATGCGGCCGATTATCTGGTCCAAATTTTTTCGTGGGGTGACCATGACGAGGGTGTCCAGCCAGGGCAAGTCCAGCCCCTCTTCCCCCATCCCGTAGGTCGTGAACAGGACCTGACAGTCGACGGCGCCCGCCTCGCGCTCCCGTTTCCGCTTCTTCGTCGTCTCGCCGACGTACAGGCTTGCGTCGACCCCTTCGGGGAGTCTTTGGAGCAGCGCGTCCAAGTGTTTTCTCCGTTCGGACACCACCATGATCCTCCGCCCCTCTTCGATCAGCCCTTGAAGGATGATAATGATTCGATCGTTTCGCTCCTTGTCGTTGACCATCATCGTGATCATCGCCGGGTAGAGCACCGTCCCGGTCCGTCGGTTGCGCGCCTCTTTCCACCTCTTCGGCTTGTACGTTTCGATGGCAACCTCTGGGATTTTCGTCGTCCCCTCCACCCCTTTCTTTCTCGTCACCCGGCACACGGTCGGGCCAAGGAGGTAGTTGACGACCCGTTCCAAACCGTCGCCGCGCTTCATCGTCGCCGTCAGGCCGAGGCGGTGCGCCCCGGGAAACGGACGAAGGCATTTCTGGAACGTTTGCGCCGCAATGTGGTGGCACTCGTCGACGATTACCAAGCCGACCGAGTCGAAGAAGTCAACATGGTAGTCGCGCTTCACCAACGACTGGATCATGCAGAGCACGACGTCCTTGCCTTCGTGGTCGCACCGGGGACCCTGCAAGGTTCCCACGCGGACGCCGGGAAGGAACTGCTCCAAGCGCGCCCGCCACTGGTTCATGAGAAAATCCTTGTGGACGAGCACCGCCGTCTTCCTCCCCTGCGCCGCGATCACGCGGATGGCCATGACGGTCTTTCCCGTGCCGGTGCCCGCCTCCAGCACCGCGTCCCGCCCTTTGCCCCCGGCGAACTCCGCCATCACCCGGTCCGTCGCGCGCCTTTGGTACGGTTTCAGTGTTCCGGAAAATGCCAACCCTTCTGAAATCGCCGCGCCCTCGACGCAAAAGTTGTGAACGGGCACGCCTTGGTGCTCCATCCCCCACGTTCGCGGCACGTTGTAGGTGGGCAGGGTGCCGTCGTTGCCGCCGCGCTTCGTGAACAGGCGAAACGGGACGGCGACCCCGTAGGCTTCGTTCACTGCCGGGGTCACGGTCAGCGCCGTCTCGATGCGTTCGGCGTCCTTCTTCGATGGCACCAGGTTGTAGCACGCGCGAAGGGCGGCCTTCGTCGTCGGAAGGGCGGGGCGAGGATGAACTCGGAGGGTTTCCACCACGTCCATGTTGATTTTTTTTTCTTTTCTCTTCTCGGCTCTTTTTTTTCGCCGTGCGTTCAACGACTCAGTCTACCAGATTTTTTTTGTCACTGTAAATAAAAAAAACAACAACCACCCAATTCACTTTACCAACTCCAACCCTTACTCACAACAATGTCCCTAGCATCCATTCAACAACTCATGTCCACCGGTGGACAAGACGCCTTTTTGACCGAGAACCCCCAAGCGACCCCGTGGCGCTTCTCCCACATGCGCTCCACCGCTTTTGCGGTCGACAACGCAGTCCTTGATATCACCGGGTCGTCCAAGACGGGCGCCTCCTCCGTGACCAACATCAACCGCGAAGGCGACCTCATCACGTCCCTGTACGTGTGCTTCCGCCTGCCAGGAATCGACGGCGGCGAGTACGTTCCCCGCGTCGGCCAGCAACTGATCGAACGGATCAGCATCCTTATCGGCCAGCAATGCATCGATGAGTTGACTTCGGAATACTTGTTCATGTGGGACGCCCTCAGCGGCCAGGCCGGAAAGAACCTGGGTGAGATGATCGGCCACAACCCCTCCGACAGCACCGACTTGGACGACCTGAGTTCCAGGCGCGCGAGAAACCTTTACGTTCCAATCCCGTTCTGGTTCTCCAGCAACTGCGCCGGGGGCATCACCGGGAACGCGCTTCCACTGATTTCTCTTCAATTCCATCAAGTCACCTTGAAACTGCAATTGAAATCCATCAAAGACGTCGTCGTTGGTGAGGATGGTGAGGAGGTATCGGTGGTTCAACCAATCTCTGAAATCGGAATGCCGGGCGGCTTTCCCGCAGCAGGTAAAGGAGGTGCCTTATCCGACCAAGACTGTGAGTGCTACTACGAGATCGGCTACGTGTACTTGTCCGAAGAGGAACGCGCACGGTTCGCCAACTTGAACGCCGAAGTCTTGATCAAGCAGACCCAGCGCATGAGCAAGGTCGTCACCAACCAACAATCGGTTCAGCACCGCCTGTACTTCAACCACCCGGTGACCCAACTCATCTGGGGCGCCAGCCGAAGCGACAAGGCGCACGGTTTCGACTTCAAAGGTCGAACACAGGCTGGAGAGTCCTTGGACAACATCGCAAACGTGCAACTCAAATTCAACAACCACTCCCGGTTCAACATGGGCGGCAACTGCAACAGCAACGGCGGCGTCCCAAGCGCCTACTTCCGTACCGTTACGCCGCACATGGCCCACAGCCGTATACCAGACGCCCAGGGCGCCGGTGAGCACGTCTACACCTACCCGTTCAGTCTTAACCCAGAGAACTGGAGCAGCCCAAGCGGAAGTTGCAACTTCTCCCGCGTGGACAACGCAGTCTTGGAAATGCAGTACGATCGCGCAAGCAACGGGGGCGACGCCGACATCACCCACGAAACACACGTTTTTGCCAACAACTACAACATTATCAGTTACAAGCAGGGCATGGCGGGATTGTCGTTCTCCAACTAAGCAATTTTGTTACACCATGAAAGTTGTTACGAATAATCGTTCCGGTGGTCTGACGACATAACGCCCAGACCATTTTTTTTTTGTCGCGGGTAAACAAAAAAAACACCGATGGAACTGTTACTCCTTGCACCAGCAGCACTGTCGCTGTACTCGAAACTGACCGGCCAACCGGCGAAGCCCGGCACCGAACCGACGCAGTTGGCGACGACAGGAGTCGTCCCCAGCGTCAAGGGGGTCACACCCGACGATTTCAGGAAGTGGACCGTCGCCCAACCCAGCGCGAAGAGGGAATTGAACAAGACGTTCGGCAACCTGGAACCCCCCGGCGCCCCGTCTCTGTTCTACATGGACCCTTCGATCACGATGGTGCGACCCGAACTGTACGACAACCCAACGCCCACGAGGACGGTAAAGACGGGGACGACCTTCAAGGACACGACCGGGCGCGAGTACTTCAATTTGAAGGACAAAGACCCTGCGCCGACGGGAACGTACCGCACGAACACGTCCTCCCGTGCAAAGAATCGCCTCATGGGCGTCACCGACCCGATCGTGCTGGAAAAGAAAGAGGTGGACTACCTTGCACCGAACACGACGGTTCGCGCGGACCTTTTGGACACGGCGGGGAACTCCCGCGACCCTCGGCGGCGCGCGCGCGACACCGTGACACAGAACATCCAGAACAACCTCAACGGTTACCGCCTGGAAGGCACGAACAACGTCGAGAACAAGCCGGCGTTCATGAACATGGTGGACGGGCACTTCATGCTGCGCGCAAAGCCGTTCATGAAGGCCTCGATGCGGGTCGCGAACCAGGAGAACGGGGAGGAGCGCTCGTTCAACGAGGGCGGCCGCGTCGACCGACACTCGGACCGCGCGGCCCTCCTGTCCGCGATCGACAAGACGAGGGCAGGGCCGGGGGTGGCGCCCGCGGCGCTGTCGACGAACGCGACGAGCGCCGCGCCCCTCGTGGACGTAAAGCCGCGCTGCGCGGCTTCGGCCATCCCGAACCCCCTGCTTTCCACGACGGTGGAACAAAGGGCGGAGCGCGCGAAGGTCCGGGCCGCCAAGACGCGGCGCGGGCGCACCGGGACGAAGCGGGGGACGAAGGGCCAACGGACCAGCGCGGGGGAGGCGAAGCGGCAGGGGCTCAGCCGGCGCCTGGGGAGGCTGCGCGGGCTCAACGCGAAGCGCGCGGACGCCGTCCAGGCGCTTCAGACGGCGGGGGTGATCCTCCGCGCTGAAAATCCGCTTTTGACAAGGGACCGAACGATGGCGCACTCAAAGAACGACCACGTGAGCCTCGGCGGAATGGGCGGGGTCGCGGACCGCGGGCAGACGGCCACGAGCAAGCGCCGGCGCAACGCCGGGACGAGGGGCAGCGCGACCCCGGGCGGGGGCGCGTACGCCTTCAGCGACCGGGCGAAGGCGGCCGTCGAACAAAAGGACCGAACGTTGGCGGGACGGGCGGGCGGCGGCCTTCACGAAACGATCGACCGGGCGGCGCCGGGGGGCGCGCGGTGCGCTCGGGGCAACCCTGGCCCCGCGCGAACGGTGGTGGACGGCGCGAACGTTCGCAGCGCGCCGTTCCCCGTCGCGCCCGCGGTCCAGAGCAACCAGAAAACTTTGTAGACCACAAAACAAAACAAGCATGATCGTCGAGCATTTGGTGTTCTCGGGCGGTGGGGCGAGGGGGCTGGCGTACGCCGCCGCGTACTCGGAACTGTGCGCGTCGTGCACGGTGCGGCTGCGGTCCCTCGTTGGAACGTCCATCGGCGCGCTCGTCTGCGCGCTCCTGTCCGTCGGGTACACGGGCCAGGAACTGGAGGCCATGGTGACCGACCTCAACCTGTCCGATCTGACCAACATCTCTCTCATGTCTGTCTTCTCCGCCTGGGGGCTCGACGACGGGTCGAGGCTGGAGAAGTTCGTGGACGATCGACTGTGCGAGAAGACCGGCGACCGCGCCATGACGATGAAGGACCTTCCCGTCCGCGCGACGTTCGTCGCGACCAACTTGAACGCCGCAGAGGCGGTGTACTTCTCGCCGGACTCCCACCCCGACGTTCGGGTCTCCTTCGCCGTCCGCGCCTCCATGGCGCTCCCCCCATTGTTTGCGCCGGTGCGGTACAACAACGTTGCGTTGTTGGTGGACGGGGGGCTGTGCGACAATTTCCCGATCGAGCAGGCGCCCGACCCGACGACCACGGTCGGGTTTCAACTTCACTGGAACAACGCGTTCGAACTCTCGAGCATCGACACGTTCTTCTCGCGCGTCGTGTACGTGGGGCTGTACCGTCTGAGCCAGGCAAAGACGAACCGGACGGCGGCGAGGGTCGTGTCGATCGATGGCGGAAACGTTGCCACGCTGAATATGCGCGTCCCGGACGCGGTGAAACAGAGCCTCTTCGCGTCCGCACGCTCGGCGGTGCGAGGTGCGGTCAAAGCGTGGGAAGAAAAACAGTAGGGACCAAGAAAAACAAAAAGAACCGGTCTCCGTTTCTTTTCCCTCGACAAGAAGAACACAAAATACAATGAGCCTTTTGGACCTTGACGACGACGCTGGAAAATCCGACGATCCCGGGTCGACCCTCCTCTCGGTGCCTTTGAACGTTGGCAAATGCTTTGAAAAGGTCTCGCTGCGCCACCCTATCGGCTACATCGTGATAAACGGCGAGGAGATCGACGAAGAGACGTCGTTGAACTTTGAGAAGCAGTTTCGGCAGTGCGAGATGCTGCCAGTGGACACGATCATGATTTCGATTCACTCTTCAGGTGGTTGCGTCTACAGCGCCTTGAGAATAATAGACATAATGTCAAACTCAGAAAAAAAGATTATTACGGTGTGCTCTGGGTGCTGCATGAGTGCTGCCGCGCTTCTGTTCAGCCAAGGTGATGTACGGTTTATGTCCAAAACTGCTACCATAATGGTACACGACGCCAGCATAGGAATGGCAGAGGGAAATTTGCAAGACGTCGAGTGTGAGGCGGTGGAATTACGTCGTTTGACGGAACGGGGGTACTCGATGATGTCCCGTGCTATCGGGAAAAAAGACAATTGGTTCTTGAAACGGTGTGGCAGAAACGTGGACAAATACATCGACTGTGAGGAAGCCCTAAAAATTAATCTTGCGACGCACGAAGGGGTGCCAAAAATGAACTGTAGCGTTGAATTAACAATCGATTACACGGTCAAAGGGGTCCCGATCGACACGAGCACGAAGAAAACAAGAAAACGAAAACGAACGGTATGAGCGACGAAACCGTCAACAATACTCTAAAGGCCATGTTCGAGGCGCGGGAGTATTCGTGCCCTCCCACCGTGGTCCACGCGAAAAAGGTGTCGGTGGAGTACGCCAGAAAGTTGTTGAAGCAAACAAACCCGAACGGGCTGCTGGTTGTGTACGGCGAAGGCATTAGTACCCCCGCGAGGAAAGAGATGGATTCGACCGAGGGCGTCGAATTGTTCAAGCGAGACGATCTTCTTTTCAACGTTACTGAGCACGAATTCGTCCCCCCGCACAGGCTCCTGCATGCTAAAGAGGTGGGCCAGTTGTTGGCAAGGCACTGCACGACGCTGGAGCAACTGCCGAAGATTCTACGAACGGATCCGGTCAACCGGTTCTACGGTGGGAAGCCAGGGGACGTGTACGAAATCCAGCGGAACAACGAAGAAGGGATTGCGTACCGTGTGGTGGTCAAGTAACATAAATACGACGCAACTATCTATTTTTTTATTTAGAGTTAAATATAGGGTTTGTTGTGGTGCACCGGCAACAACAACAAAAAAACAAAAACCAATGGTTTGGATTTTCTATGGTTTGTATTCTCTTTTTTTGTCGATCGATGCGAACAAAAAAAAATGTTGCGCTGTAAAAAAAAACTATACCCGACATTAAATCAAAAAACGTTGGTCGGTCTTGTAAAAAAACATGACCGATTCAATAAGTTTTGATTTCGATTTGAAACAGGCTTTGGGAGCACAGTTTCCTGTAAAAAAAAGAGAACCTTGCACCCATGCGGACCTGTCAAAGGGGCAGTATAATGTAAAACCAGGGGAAGAGGGAAAATTTTATAGGTTGCTAAACGATCACTACGACATAGGCGCGTGGGCAAGGATTTCGGAGAGAAGGAGAACGGACGTTGGCACCGTGTTCGTCGACATAGATTTTGAAGTTGAGAAGGGTTCGCAATGGTTGAACCCTCGCAAATTTGAAGGGGTGTTGAGAAGCATGCTGCCCACGATAAAATCGTTCTTTCCGTCCGCGCTGCCGGAGGCTTGGAGTCGCGTCCACTTCGCGATCTGCGTTCCGGAACTCGTAAGTCAGAGCAAGGGGTTGCCCCAAGTGTACGAGGCAGACGACGGTCGGCTCTACCGGGTCGGGAAATCGGACAAGAATAAAATTAAATTCGGCTGTCACATTCGCGCCCTTCAGACATTCGACGAGGAGCGAAACCGGCGGGGCGTGTTTTTGCACGTGAAGAACTTAATGTTTTTTCGAACTCAACTGGCGGCGTCGTTGGAGAGGGAGTTGGGAACGGCCGACTTCGATTGGGACGACGCCCTTGACCGTAGCCCGATGCAGAGTGGCGGGATGAGAATGCTTCACAACCGAAAGTGCAGGATTAAGTGCGCATGCGACAAAGACCCATGTTGCAAGGTATGTTTCGGACAAGGGTCTTACGAGGACATGAGTTTTTACAGCGTGTACGGAGTGTACAACGCCGCAGACGGGAAGAAAGACGACGCGTACACCGAACTACTGCAAGGCAATCGCCAGAAGTGTTGGGCAAGAACGAGCATTTCGACGGAATTTGACGCGCCGGCCGGGACAGCACACCAGAACATACCACAACTTGCCCAGGACGCAGCCGACGCTGAGATGGGGCTTGGATCTTGCGAGCCCCCAGTGGGCGTTCGAATGGACCCCAACGATTTCGAATCTTTGAAAAAGTGCTACGAGACGGTGGACACGGCACACGGCCCGGAACAGGGGAAGAAAACGGTCAAGAAGGGGCCGAAATGGGCACCCACTAAGGGCTCCGAAGTAAATATGTACAAGAAAACGGAGTTCTACCAGTTGGACAAAAACGTACAAGATGAATTGAACACATTTATCCACGCCGCCTTTCCGCACTATACCGTACCGAAACAGGACAAGAAAACGGGGTGGCGAAACAAAGTGCACGTCAAGCAGATTCGAAAGTGCGAAGGTGGGCGATTCTTCGTCAGTCTGGAGGGCGAGAACATCAAAAGGTGCTTGAATCGAAGACCGACGAAGGACGAAACCAAGAAATTTCCGAACAAGCGCGACGTCGAGTTCCCACACAACGATAACACTTATTTAGAGATCAGCAATGGCACGGTGTACCAACGCTGCCACAGTGGAAACACGGGGGTGAGATGCAAGGGTTCGTCGTGCAAAACGTTTCGCTCCAAGGGGGTTCAGTTGCACGGAAACCCAGTCTTGCAAAAGGTGTTTTGTTGTCCCACGAAGAAGAGAAAAGCCCCGGCAACAACGTCGAACCTGAAAGGAGCAACTTACCTGGCGAAGAGGCGAAGCAATCGGTCGTCGCTTTTCTTGTGAAGCGCCGAGTTTTTTTTTGTGTTCCGTATAAAAAAAACAACACGAACACAACCTTCGTAAACATGACCACGAAGATCAAACCGTTTCTGCTGCCGGGGGAAGAAGACAAATGCGAGCAAGGGTACAAAATATCGAAGAAGAAGGTTCTTGTCCGGCCGGAGGTCATCGTCGGCTCGAACAGACGACGAACGAACACCATGGCCCGAAAAGGGAAACTGGACATTACCCCAAGCGGAAAATCTAAAAACGATTTTACGACAAACAAGAAACAGAGAACGGTGTCAAAGAAGGCGTCAATTGCTGCGCAAAAGGTGTTTGGTCGCAAGACGCCGAAGGATTGGGACAAATGCAAGAACAACCCCTTGCACATCAAACACATGCGAGAAAGGTTCAAAGAAAAAAACTTTCCACCCTGGAAGGGAGTCACGGACAAGAACGGGAAGTTGCGAGAACCTTGTAATTTGAAGACCGAAGAGGACAAGGATGCGTTCGAGGACCTCAAGGAGGCCTTTGAAGCACAGATCGGAGGCGGTGGGTTACCAAAGTTGCGGCGCAGCGGACCCTGGATAACGGTACACGATCCGCTCCACAGCATCGAACTGGCGCTTCTGCGCGGCGGCGCGGGCGGCGCAAACCTGGGGGACTTTACGGATGAGGACTTGAATCCGATCGAGTTTGAAACTTATGCGACCAAATACCAGGACTTCTTCGAAGGTGCCGACACGGAAACGTTTGTGGACCTTTACAAGAATACCGAGACCAAAGTGAAGAAACGAAACGCCAATGCGACCGAGGACGAGGTTAAGCAGGCATTCAAACGGCGCGTCGATCGAATGGTACGAAAAATCAAGAAAATACGTCTGTTGAAAAAGAAAAAAACCCTTAAAGTGGCCGTAAAGGACATCAACGAGACACTGAGAAATTTAAAGAACAAACGCCGGCGAAAAATGACCGTGTGCGTCCACAAGGACTTCCAAGTCGACAAGAAAGGTAACCTGGTCTACGTGCCAGTGTTCAACTCCAAGAACAACAAGGCGTTTAAAACCATGAACAGTGTCCTGGAAAACTTGAAGACGAAACAATTCGTGTACGGGGTCAAACACAAGAACAAAATGTTCTACTACCATTACAACCCCTCAGTTTACCCTAACACCCCCGACAACGGCCACCTACAGGGGACTGGACGGTTTCGAAACAAATCCGAGATGTTGGGTTGGGTCGGGGAAAGAAAACATTTGAAAAGCATCAAAGAGTACAAACGAAGAGCAAAGGTATCGTTTTTGAACAAGGCCAGCCTCCCCAAAGGGATGCGATAATAAGTATATGTATATTTCTATGTAATTTGTTTCTATTTTATTTATTTTCTATTACTGGTACACGCCGGCGAACATGAAAATTATATGAATGAACCCGCCCACGTCCCGCATGTACGCCAACGCCAGAGTTCCAAACGACAACGGGTCATTGACAAGTCGGTTGGCAAAGACTACCAGTAGAAAAGGGGAAAAGACGCCGGAGTGGGCCCAATGAACGACATCGAAATAAACACCAAGTGCCCAAACCCCTGCAAGAAGCAACAGACGTGTGACCTTCTCGATAATGTGCACCTCCGTTATTCCTACCAGCATGGCAAAAGTAAAGAGGACGCCCCCAACGAAGAAAAACGATGGGAGCACCGTCAAGTCGGCTCTTGACCATACCATGACCCCAAAGAAGAGAAATGCCATGGCGCTGTCTCTGAAGGCGTTCATTTTGACGACCGCGAGAAATACACAAACGAGCAATACCCCGAACGTGTGCACGAGGGTCTTGTGCCGAAAATCACTCGTAGTGACAAATTGCGCCAGCACCCCAAATGCCATAAAAAAAAGAAACGCTTGTCCAAACACCCAGTTCGGCTTTCTCTTTGAGGGTTCTTTTCCGACCCCTTCCTCTGCTTCGTCGGCACCTTTTTCTGCCACCGTGTACTTCTTTGCCGGGACAAGGCTCTCCTTTTTTTCACCTGTTCGTGTTTGCTCGGGCTCGGCCTTCGGTGCCTGCGACTCGACTTTTTCTTCGGTTGGCGCCTCTTGTTCTTTCTTTTCCATCTCCGCGACCGGAGCCCGGGAATAAGGATCCGCCTTTTTTTCGGGTTCCGAATCCTTCTTTTCTTCTTCCCCATAGATGGCGGGTGGTTGCGCCTTTTCTTCTTTTTCTTCTTCCTCTTCGGATTGGACGACGACGATAACTACGGGGTCAGGCTGTTCCTCGTCGTCGGTCCGCGTCGAGCCGCATGGTTGGAGTTTTTTCAACTTGGACGAAAACACACCAAACGTGTTGGCATACTCTGTTCGGAACGCGGGCGAGCAGTTGCTGACGGTCGCGTATTGTATCTCTTTCTCCACCATTTGTTGGTCTGCTACATCCTCCCCTGGGATAAGAACCGCGATCGTGGCAGAATCGAATCCGAGTTGTTGTAAGATTAGCCTCAATCGTGTGTCCTCGGAAAATTGCACCTTCCCATGTTGCAAGGGCGAAACCAAGAGAAGGCGTCTGGAAATATTCGTCGTGGGGCATTCGCGTGAGAACATGTGCATGCTCTGGGGGGTCGTCGTCTCCTGTGGGTTGCGGTCGAGATTGTAATCGTTTCCTCTATCGTGTATAGTATCCGAAAGAAATTCGTTTGAGGGTGTGTTGGTTAAATGTGGACGCCTGTCCTCCGGAAGATCGTTGAGGGCTGCTTCAATGTTAATGTTTCCAGGACACCCCTTGCGTACGGCGTCGATAAGAGGCTGATATACCTCGGACATGGTTCTTTCTATTTTCCCTTTTGTGTCTCTTCTTCTTGTTTCGTTTTTTTTTGTTTTTTTTATAGACAATTGAGAACAATTTGCAGCCCACTTTGCATCGAACTGACTGTATCGAACTGCTGCATCATCGAAACAAGTTTAAGCACAAGTTTTGGATAAAAAAAAGGAGGACGATGAAAAAATTGTCACCCTAACCGTAACTTTCAAAAACACAGCATTGAGAATAAAAAAAAAAAAAAAAAACAAAAAGGGGGGGGGTACCCTAACCGTAACTTTCTAAAATAATAAAATTTTGATTCGCCGCCTATTCAATGTATGCAACTCCACTCAAATGAGTGGTAGAAAAAAATGACTCTAAAATGACTAAATGAGTGGTAGGCATTTAAAAAAAAGTTTGATGCTGTGTTCCTAGTTGAAACAAATCAAATGGGGTCAAATGGGGGGGTTATTTCGAAGAACTGAGTAGCATTTAAAAAAACAATTTGATGCTGTGTTCCTAGTAAAAAATGAACGTACTTTAAAAAAATAAAAATTTTACTCGATCAACAAATTATTGTTTTCTTTTTTTTAAAGCAGCACGGTAGTAGGCATTTAAAAAGATGCTGTGTTCCTAGTAAAAAATGAACGGTTTTAAAAAAATTAAAAGTTTACAAACAAATAAAAAATTTAGATTGGGGTTTATTTCGAGGACCCATGCTCGCATAAAAAACATTTAGAAACACTTGAAAAACAACAAAAAAAACAAGAACGTGCAACAAAAACTTAAAAATTGACAACAACAATCAACCCAATCGCCACACAACAAAACAACACCAAAGAAACCATGATTCAACCAACCTGCTGTTCCAAACGGTACAAGTATACAAACAATCAAAACGTGGAAGAGCATGTGACCGTTCCTGGTCTCCTTTGCACCGTCTCGACATGGATTTACGTTGTTATTGTTGGTGCGATTCAATCCGCGCACGTTTACATCGGCAATGAATATTGTCCGTTCGGTATTACAAACTGCGAAAGAGTTTTAATTTCGATCTACGTGTGGTTCGTTGTTCTTCTTGCAATTGGCGGTGATGTTTTCGCAGGCTTGTACCTTGTGGGTGTCACATGCTCCTTCGCAAACAAAAACATCCAACGTTTTTTCGATTACTTTAAAGTTCCACGGCCGTTTATGTTAGTACCCGGTTGGTTTTCCCCCGCGGGAAAGTCTTATCTGGTGTTCTTGTACGGTGTCGAGTGTGTAGAGGTTGGGGTTCAGACGTGGCAAAACGTCTTCCAATTCGGTTGCATGCTGTCCGCTGATTGGATGATACCGCTCTATTTGATTCAAATAATAGACGCGGCGATGCGAATTTACAATCTAACGGACGGGTGGTGTTCGTTTCGTTTACAGGTGGACCAGAAGACCATCCACGCGGAAATATTGAGGGACCTCGTTGCTGAAATGGTAGGGTTTGTGGGACCGCTATTAATCATGTACCTAGAATTCGGTTTCTTCTTCAGCGAATACGACATGGTGATTCTCCTGTTCCCGCACACGTTCTTCTTCGCGAACAAAGTAAGGGTGATTTTTTACGAAGCCTTAAAAGTAAGCGTAGACAACGTTACAGACGAGAGCAATCGGGTGAGGCGGTACAAAAAGAGTGACACGACCATGGAGCCCGGCAAGTGCGTATGCAAGATCGATTGGAACATCTGCAACTGTTCTAAGACCTTAAAAAAAATATGCCACAAGACGGTCAAACAACGGCGAGAAAGTACGACCGCAAAGGAGCGCAGGAATTCACGAGTGAACAGATCTCAGACGGTGGAAAGCGCGCAAGGGGCTCAATTCAGGAAATTCTACGGTCCGCAGGTCGTCGTTGTGATCTCCGTGCTTCAACTCTTGTTGAACACGTACCTTTTCGGAATTGCTGTGTACGCTCTCAACATTCCAAAACCGGTCGACATTGGCAAATACTGTACCGTCTACACGCCCATGTGCGAGTCGTTGTTTTTGGCGAAGAACAAGTGCAGCAGCGCGTTCGTTTTGACACAAACAAACAACGCAGGGACTGTTGCCGCCGGGAACTGGGCGAATTTACAAAAATTCACCGGGCACAACGTTACGGATTTTGCACCGTTACAAGCGAACAGGGACTTGAAGATGCTTCGAATATTCAACACGGCGATCTCGAAGATCGAGATCAATCATTACGATTTGATTCTTTTCGAATTGGTCAACATGACCAAGTTGAGTTCAGTTACCTTCCTAGAATCGACGTCCATGCAGACCTACAAGGTTATCAATGCACCGCTGCTCAAGGATCCGTTGGTCCCGTTGAACGTTCGAATCTTAGAATTGTCGTCCCTCCCCTTGACGAAGACGCCAAAGGTAAACCACAACATCTGGCTCTTTGTGTTGACGTACAACAATTTGTCGAAAGTAGTTTGCCCCTGGAACGAAAAGACCACCACACCGCAACTCTCTTTGCTGCTCACAGGGAACCCGTTGAATGAGGGACTTGAGTGTCCGGAAGACGCCGACTACTTTCAAGTGGACTTGAGGCACACGAAACTTTCAGACGCGCCTGAAAACATAGTCGGAGAGTACAAGTACGCCCACAACGCTACCTGGTGCTCGTCGAATTCGCCAAACTGGAACTGTACGGCCTTTTGTGATCCCAAATGCACCGATAATTATTATATGGGGTTCGATACAATGTGTATCTACTCGTGCATGGGGTGTCCTATTTCACCCATTTGCAACGAGCATGTGTTTAACAATAAATAAATTTATGTTACCGTATATAGATTCCACTCTTTACTACCCCGCTAACGAACAAACCCAAAGCATACGTCAACGCAGCCGTCTCGGTCTCAATACTAAAGACAGAATTCTTTCCCACATTCGGGACGTAAAACAACAACAGCAAAAGCATGGAGGACAGCCATAATTTTGCGGCCTCTTTGTTTTTCCTTAAAGAAAGAAACAGGGTGAACGTCATCACAGAGTTTATCAGCCCTTGAGACGAATAGTTAAGGTCCATTTTTTGTTGCATTTTTTGTTTCTCGCAATCTGCTTGTTTCGCCATCAGATGGGAGAGTAGTACAAGGCTCGAAAAGCAGCCCCCGATCCATTCTCCGTCCAACCCGTAAAAGACGAGAGGGAGCAGCAGCAAGAAGATTAAATATTTTTCTTGCATTTTTTTCTTTCTTACCGTCGAAGAAAAAAAAAATTGGGTGTATCAAAGAGTAAAACAACCCGGCACTCACGCCGTCCACCCGGTGAGAATCGTGTCCGCGACGTCGTTTGGGTACGCTTTGGCGTGGACCGTGTTGTCAAAAAAGGCTGCGACGGCCTGTTTCAGCGTTGTTTCTCCCTTGTACCGTTCAATGGCGTCGCCTTGCAGAAACCAGATACTTGGCACCGTCTTCGCCGGGGGCAACGGTCCGTTCCGACTCTGTAGAGTTGGGTTCCCGTGTTTGTGTTTGTCAATGTCGAGCATGCAAACCGGCAAGTCGCCCAGAGCACCGTTTCGAAAATCTTTCTTTTTCTGTCGGCACGGTATACAGGAGGATGAGTACACCATGAACACTCCGTTCTGATTTTTCAAGAACTCCTCCGCGCCGTTGCGGTCGACGTCTTTGACGTTGTGCCCTCCGCCCGTCAACTGCTGGGCCTGTCGCAGCGTCGTGTTGAAGGCTTTGCGCCCGACGTTGTTGTTTTGGTCTTTCAAGCCTTTCTTCCAGGCTTGAAGGGCCCGTTTCAAAATATCGTTGGTGCTCATGCCTTTCTTTTTTCTTCTTTCCGTCAGAAAAAAGATGGGTACACGACGAACCTGCCGACTCGCCTTGGTACCGTGCGCAAGAAAAAGTCGGCGGCGCCGGGGTGGTCTCCGGGAAAAGACGCGACAAACTCTGCCCAAATCGCGCGCCAGTCGTCTTTTGCGGGAGCCACGTCGAACTGGACGACCATCTTCTCTCTGGCCTCTATCGTCATCCTGTAGAAGGCAATCCCGCCTTTGACCGAAACAATGGAAATCAACCTCGTCGTGGCTGCTTGGTGTGGTTGCTCTTTTTGTTTGGGACCAGATTTTTTGTTTTGTTTTTTTTTTCCTCACAGCAAGGTCATGGATTCGAACAAAGGATCGGCCGGGTCAATTAAGTGTTTTGTTGTGTAGTTGTACAGTGCGCAGGTGGGGAGGACGTAGGTTGGTGCCTTCGCCGGAACCTCGCACCGGAGGATCGGTTCAAAGTGGCAGTCGTCGATCCAGGCCAACATCGCCACCGGTGCCTGCTTGGATTTTCCGTACCGGATGAAGGCCTGATTGCGGTTTCGTACCAAGACCAGCGTCAAATTGAGCCTAGAGGCCGTGTAGTTGATCAAACACTCCTCCGCGTAGGTTTCTGAATCCTTCGCTTGGTCGTACGTCAGAATGCCGGGAACGCCCTCGAACCCTTTCCGTCTCAGCCAGGACGTGTAGGACTGCTTCGAGTTCAGGATGTCCTGGCGAAACGAGTGCCCGATGACGCGGCGGCTCTCCCAGTCCTTGCCCTCGTACCCGTTCAACCCGAGGATTTGCGCCAACGAGTGGAAGAAACAACTCCCGTCGCCAAGGGTGAATCCCCGATAAAAAGCAGAGAGTTCGTGCTTCAGGCGCCGACCACCCTGCATGTTTTTGGTTGTCGTTCGCCTTTCTTTTTTTTACCGGGGACAATGAAACAGGAACCCTGCCAACGCAATCGACGATGAACGGGCTCAAACAGTGGGTGGACGAGACCCAGGCCTCGCACTGTTTCCGGTGCGAGGCCCCGTTCTCCTTCTTCTTACGGAAGCACCACTGTCGCCTCTGTGGACGCGTCTTCTGCTGGCGGTGCACCGACACCAAGGCACCGATTCCCACGTTCTTACGGCACGAGATCCCGACGTCCCCCGACCGCCCGGGGGCGTTCTTCCTGGCCTCTGCGGAAGAGGGGCGAAGGCGGCGCCTGTGCGACCGGTGCCATTCCCGGACGGTGGCGGTGCAAAAGAACGGGGCCACGCTCGAGGCCCTCCTCGTCCTTGCGGAGAAAGGGTGGATCGGGTTAAACGATTGGATCTGTCTTAGGGGGGCGTCCATCGATTTTCGCGCCGCCGTGGACGAACTCCTGAAGCGCGTGCGCCGCGCGAAGCGGCACGATGCCGCCGAAAACTGTCGCGTCGCCCGGGCCCTTCGCCCGTGCCTTCTTTCGCACCCCGGGTGGTGGAGGACGCTCAAGGCGGTCGGAACGGCGAAGGCACCGCCGCGCCACTGCCGGCTGTTGGGGTGCGCGTGCGGCCCCGATCGCGTGGTGCCCGTCGAGGACGCCGTCTTCGTCGTGTTGAACCTGTCGCACCGAAAGGCGCTGTACAAGGAAGCCCTGCGCTCGTTGCACCAACAACTGGACGCGCTGAGCCCCCTTCTCCCCGTGCTCTGCTACGCCCCGCTGCGCTCGGCGACATTCTTCGACGACTTCCTTCGACCCTTGTGCGAGGACAACCCTGCGATCGCCCACCGCATTGCGTTTACGGCCAAGGCCATCGGGAACGAGCCGGTGTTCCACCGTGTCTGTCGCATCGAACCCTCCGTCTCGCACGGTTTGGCGTTCGGCGACCTTCTTCTCAAGTTGAGCAAGGAGGTGACGGTCGAGGGGCGGCGGCGGATCGTCGAGGAGCGGAGCGCGGAGAAGTACCTAATTCCTGGACAGGTGGAGTACTGGGTCGAAGAGATCCGGGTGGGGGAGATTCGGACCATCGAGTCCAGCACGCGCCCGGTCCTGGTTCCGGTGGTGTGCCGGTCCACTACCACAAAAAAATTGTGTTTGATCACCATTCTCGTAAAAAACGAACCGATTCTGACGGACTTCTGCGTCGTGCACTTCCTCGCCCACCTGTCCTTCCTTCGGCCGGGTTGGAAAGACGCCGTCGTGACTTACCACGTTCAACCGTTGACGTTGAGCAGCGGCATCGTCGTCATCGTCTCCAAGAGCAAAACCCTCCACCAGATCAAGTCCAGCCAGCAGACGATCCAGAACTTTCTGTTGCTGAAGAACCCGACCACGGCGTCGCGGGCGTTGCGGTCCCGGTTTGTCCGATCGTGCGTGGTGTCGTCCGTTCTGTCGTACTGCACGGGTTTGGGGGACCGCCACTTGTGCAATTTGATGCTGACGGAGAACGGGTGCCTGTTCCACATCGACTTTGGGTTCTTGTTCCAGAACGAACCGATCCACCGGAAAGTCCTGCCACGCTTCAACTTGAAACTGACGCCGGAGATCGTGGACATGATGGGCGGGAGCAGGAACTCCCCGGCGTTCGACGCGTTCGTCGAAGAGACGACGAGGCTGTTCCAGGACGTGCGAAAGAGCACGAAGGTGTTCTACTACATCTTTGCCCCCTTGTTCCTTTGCAAGAACGACGAACTGTCGAAGGAGGACTTGGAGCGTTTCATCGAACGCAAACTGGTGCCGAACCACACGAAAAACGAGGCCACCGTGCTGATCGAAGACCTGATCCGCCAGAGCACGGTCAACACGACGACCGAAATTATCCTGGACTTGGCCCATTTCATCAAACAGACGTGGCTGTAGAGGGTGCGTCAAAGACTCGACCGTCCAGAAAAAAAATGTTGTGGTAAGAAAAAAAAACAACAAAACACCACCGACCAAAAAACATATGTTCGATTACGACGATTTAAGCGGGGGAAGGAAAGGGCCAACCTACCGCGAGAAGATCAAAGGCGCCCTGCTCGCGTTGAAGGAAGCCATAAGAGGAGGCTCAAGTCTGCCGGCCATCAAGAAATTCTTAGACGCGGCACCAGAGGAGTACCGTTTCATCAATGCAGCGCTAAGAAAGGGGGTAGCGAGTGGGTTTTTTATTAAAAACAAAGGCAAGTACAAACTCAGTAAAGAAGCCAAAGCCGGTCCCAGAAAGAAGAAGAAGAAGAAGAAGAAGAAGAAGAAGAAGAAGAAGTGTTACAATTTCATGATCCGGTCTCCCACAGGCACCCGGTGCCGTCCGGGTCCTCGTACTCCTTGCGGCGTTGGGGCGGTCTCGGGGAATAGACGCATGAAACTCCACCAATATTATAGAGGAAAAGGGCCGTTCTTGAAACTTAGGCGTCTGAGCAAACGAACGACCAAAGCAGGCGGAAAAATATACGAGTGCGTCAGGCGGAAATCGAGCCGCAAAAAGTCGCCGGCGAAGAAGAAGAAGTCGCCGGCGAAGAAGAAGTCGCCGGTAAAGAAAATGTTCACAGAGATTACAGATGTGGAAGGAGACACGTATACGTTTTATCAGCAGGGACAACAATGGTATGGCCAAACGGAAAATATGAAATGGAGGAAAACTGGAACACCATACTTATTACTTGAAAAGAATCGCTCTGAAGTGGCCCTTATCGAGCAGGATGGGAAAGTGATTTTTGATGTCAAAAAGGTAACCCAACTCGAAGGCGGCGGGCCAACCTACCGCGAGCAGATCACAGGCGCCCTGCTTGCGTTGAAGGATGCCATAAGTCTGCCGGACATCAAGAAATTCTTAAGCGCGACCCCGAAACAGTACCGTTTCATCAATGCAGCGTTGGCAAAGGGGGTAGAAGATGGCTATTTTATTAAAAACGGAGGCAGGTACAAACTCAGTAAAGAAGCCAAAGCCGGTCCCAAGAAGACAACGAAATGTCGCGATTTCAAAATGCGGTCTCCAAAAGGATCCCCGTGCCGCCCGGGGCCTCGTACTCCTTGCAAAGGGAAAGGACCGTTCTTGACACGTAGGCGTCTAAGCAATCGACAAACCAAAAAAGGCGGGAAAATATACGAGTGCGTCAACAAAAAACCACGGGCAAAGATAGTGAATATCACAGAGATTACAGATAAGGATGGATTCAAGGAGACGTATTATCAACGAGGGAAAGGGAAACAGTGGTATGAGTGGAAAGAAGACCACTCATACCACCGTTTGGAAAATATGAAAGAGAGGAGAACACGTAGACCAGCCTTATTAAGTAAAAAGAATCGCTCTGAAGTAGCACTTATCAAGCAGGACGGGAAAGTGATTTTTGATGCAAGCGACTAAATGGCCTTAAACATAATTAAGGATATCCATAAGATAATGTATGGGAACGGTCGCAATTTTTTTTGGAAACCCCATAAAATAATGCGTGGGAAATAACCCTTATCGGAACCCTTTCCAGTGCTAAAACGCTACTAATATAAAAATTGAATCAATGAATATTTTTTTTATGCGTTTGTATGGTGTGTCCCTGTTACCAACCCAATATCGGATCTACCAACCTGGGTTGCCTGCTGTGTCCCTGTTGTTCGAACAAAAAAAATAAAAAATTGTCGCTCCTATGGTATTCCCCTTGTAAGAGATAATATTTTTTTTAATTTTTTTTCCTCCAATACAACACATACGGTGGTACCAAAAGAAACATCATGGTCCCGGGCATGCCGCGGTGAAACAAAGTTGGAGGAAAGAAAGAGTGCAACGGAATCGAACGACCGCAAACAAAGCATCTCAAACGTCTTCTTAGACCATTTCAAACTCTTCCGTACAACCAATTGTTGTTTTCGACCATGAACAACCCACAAACCCAGCACACAGCCGTCCATGCGACCTCCTTCGTGGATGCGAATGCGAACGGTGCTAACCTGACACGCGAACATTTCCGTCGTATCGTTCAAAACAGTACCCGGGAAGACATGAAAGCCTTCGCAGAGGACCGGAAGCGTCGGAACCGTGGAAAGGACCGCGACCGAGAGACCGTGACGGAGCAGATCATGGTGAAATACTTCAACAAGTACATTCTTCCCAGGAAAGGAAACGAACTCGAGGATGCGTCGACAAAATGGGAGCGAGCGCATGGAAGCCCGTACCCCATGGATCGCAACTTGCCCCAATTGCCGAACGTCCAGAACAACCTGTACAAGTTCATCTCCATGTTTGAGCAGTGGACGTGGAACCGCGAGTACCAGAACAGGGTGAACGACGACCTGCTTTGCCGATTGAAGACGGAAGTGGAGTACCTTCGCCACCGACTTTCGACCGCCCATGCGCCTTCTTCTTCTTCTTCGACGATGGAGGAAGGATTCGAAAACTTGTCCCTCAGCCCCGCGACTCCTGAGACCCACACCGACGAGACCCTTGAGAGTTCAATCGCAACTGTAAAGAGCGCCCCAAAAAACGACGGCGCGAACACCCCGACGGAAGTGGACCTGTCCCACTCCGACGGCGAAGAAGGCAACGACGACGAAGCCCTATCGGAGTA
>Ga0209632_10000122_pt1 | contig 77001 bp, 74 predicted proteins | sample COG_10_FD_184754 | JGI IMG/M metagenome (GOLD analysis project Ga0209632, IMG submission 184754) | Pelagic Microbial community sample from North Sea - COGITO 998_met_10 (SPAdes) (version 2) | ecosystem: Environmental > Aquatic > Marine > Neritic zone/Coastal water | place: Helgoland, sampling...
GTAGGTTCATTTGTAGGTTCATTTGTAGGTTCATTTGTAGGTTCATTTGTAGGTTCATTTGTAGGTTCATTTGTAGGTTGAGATGTAGGTTCATTTGTAGGTTGAGATGTGATTGTAGGTTGAGATGTAGGTTGAGTTGTGGGTTCGTGAGACATAAATGTATGCTCGTGATGAGAACACGAACACAGATTATTTGTATCCGAAAAACGATTACACGTTTCTACTGTGTCTTCAATTTCTAATTCTGGATCTATATAATAACATTTAAAATCGAACCATCCTGTTCTTACATAGCCAACATCGTTTCCCTTTACATAGTCAACGCAATTGTATGCGGAGTGGATACGTTCCTTTACGATTTGTTGAATTTTTTCAGGACTATTTGCTTGAATTAGTTGATGTTGGTCACATTCGCCAAGTCCATATTGAAGACAATTGTCTTGACATGATGTTCTTGTATACCTCCATAATTGAGTATCCAGTTGTTCTGAATACACTTGGACGATAAGAACAATAATCAAAATATACATTTTTGTTGTTTATTTGTATTTGGTTGCTATTTATATATAGTAGTTTCCATTCAATTTTTCACGTTTATTGCACTTTGTAACAATTTTTTACTAAACTAAATAACCATTCTAAACAATATGTATCATTCATTTCTGATACGGTTTCATTACCAAACAACCTACGCTTAAATAGCTGTTCGTCCTCCTTATTCGGGTATTTGTCAAACAGTCTCACTTGTATTGTTCCCTTACACTTTACATATGTGTTGTTTGCAATTTCGTGATGTACGATTCCTGGGACCACGCTATAAATAATCCCTCCCACTTTCCTGGAACGTTCTTTCATTAACTGTATAAACTTTTCTTTACTTTTCTTAGAAATACATATTTCATGTAAATATGATTTACAACTATCACAAATAGCATTTGTCATCCTTACCATATAACCATATAAAAGTTATATTATTTCAACGTAACTTAATAATTCCGTGTGTCCTAAATTAGCTTATGCAGTGTTATGCAGTAAATACCAAAATTATACATTTTAATGATTTTTTCTTCGAAAAAAAAGTGGAACGCGATTTTCAAAAGTGGACATTTTTAAAAATGTCCAAAAGTGAAATACGCAAAATAGTTTTTCTATGAAGTCCTCAAAAATGAGTTTATCGTAAGCATTGCAGTGAAGGGAGGAAATATTTTTTTGGGAGGCGCAGGAAAAATATTTTCGGACATTTTTAAAATCTCAGGACATTTTAGATGAACAATGGTATAAAAACTCGCCAAAACTCGCCACAATTTTTTTACTGTGAGAAATGTGATTATAAATGCTTTAAAATGAGTGATTTTAGAAAACACAAAATGACTGCAAAACACAAAATGGTAAAAAATGGTATAAAAAACTCGCCGTCATTATTTGTTTGCGTATGTGGTAAGATATACAAGTATCAACCAGGACTGTCTCGTCATAGACAACAGTGCTCGTCGTTAAATATCAAACAAGAACACGTAACTACCGAGTTACAACTTTTATTAAACGAACAACAACGACACCATACCGAGCAAGAAAAGAAGATTGATGAACTTACAGAAAAAATATCAAATATGTCTATTGTAACCAACCATACCACGACAAACAAGTTCAACTTAAACTTCTTTTTGAATAATCAATGTAAAGATGCGATAGATTTTCAGACATTTTTAAAACAAATCAAGATAGAAGAAGAAGACTTATACTATTTCGGGAACCATGGATACCTTAATGGAATGATGAATATTATTGATAAGTCTCTCGGTAGTATGGAAGTTCATGAGCGTCCTATTCACTGTACGGACGTGAAAAGGCAAATAATGTACTTTAAAAAAGAGGATGGTTCTTGGGAGAAGGACAAGGAAAAACTACAAATGCGTCGTATGATATCTACAATAGATAATAAGAGTTATTATCGTCTTGAAGACTGGGAAGATGGTAATAAATATAAATGTGAGGATATGGATTCACCTAATTTCAAATGGTATTTGAAGGTAGCTACGGAAACAATGGGCGGTGACTATTCTAAAGATGATATACACTTAACAAAGATGCTTAATTACCTTGCGACTGAATTCTATCTCAAGAAGAATAAAAAAATCATATTCTAAATGTATCGTGTGTATATTCTGACGTGTATGTGTATTTACCACTGTATCAAGCATTTCCCTCCATATGAACCTTCGTCATCGTCTTTCTTATCTTTAGTATCATTTTTTGGATCATATACACATTTCCATTTACTGGATACCATATCACAATAGTTGATGCTGCTAATGCTATTGATAAGATAGCCGTTTTTCTTATAAAACTTCTTGCGCTGACTCCACTGATTTACAAAATTCGTATGTGCGTCTACAATATCTACTACAATCGGATTATTGTCTTTCACACGCAATATACGTCCAATAGACTGGGTAATGTCCGTTTTAGGTGTAACCATAACGAGTGTGGATAGCGTCTTAATATCAAGCGCTTCCGCCGCCATAGCATACGTGGCAATGACTACTTGTTTAGTTTCAGACACTTGTAGGTCTTTCTGTTTCATTCCTCCAAGATAATATCCGCAAGTTGCGAACTCTTTATGTGTAATTGAATCATGTAAATATGTAAGAAGATTACGATTATGACCGAGAATCATTATTTGTTTTTCTGGATATTCATTAATCAAATCGCGAACCACAGACACAATGAATTCACTTCGTGGTCCAAACGCACACAGTTTGGAAATCATGGTGCTATACTTCGTATTACCTCTATAGTCTAATTCAACTTCGTTAAATTCGGTATCATTCGTTTTGTAATGCAGAGCACGAACCTTAACAATATCGTCTTTTTCGCGCTCTTCGTGGTAGATTTTCGGCCCAATAAACATATACAAAACATGTGTAAGCTGGTCTTTCCGTTCAACGGTAGCGGATATACCCAACATATATTTAGTCACTGTTTTGAATAGTGCCTTGGAAAACTGTTCGCTTCCAATACGATGGACCTCATCTACAATAGTCAAGCCAAAACAGTCAAATGCTGTCTTATGAAAGTCTTTATTATATAGTGTTTGTAGCATTCCAATGACAATGTCCTTTCCCTCAACGTCATACACAGGACCTTGTATTTTCCCCACTTTCGCTTCGGGTAGGAAATCTTCAATACGTTCTATCCATTGATTCATCAAAAACTCTTTATGGACGATGACAAGTGTTTTCGTTTTCAAACGCGAAATAATATTCAGTGCCATAATCGTTTTCCCGCGCCCACACGGAACTTCAAGAATACCACCATTTCCTTGTGGTGTATCGCAGTGGGTAATGTATGTGTTTACAATGTTTTCTTGGTAATCTCGGAGTGATTTCGTAAATGGCACATTTATAGTCTCGGGACCGTCGGCCAATTCGCATTTAGACGGAATACCAAATCGTTCAATGCCATAAAATCGCGGAATGTATATCTTTTTTTCATTTTCGCGATAACAATAAAATCCATTACTTTGATTAGCAGGACCACCACAATTTATCGCAACCAAAGGTTTAGCGTGTAGTTCTTCATACATCAATTCCAAAATTTTAGGAGTAAGACAAGATTTTGGAATCGTATATCCTTTTTTTCCAATATATGACTGTGTTTGGATATCGTTTTTTAATTCATTATCCAATGTTTTATACCAAGGAGTTGCTTTTTTCTTAGGACCCATAATCTCGTATTTATAATATATATCACTTATTTAGATATTATAAATTAAAATCAATTTTGGGTTGAATAAAATAATACATTATAATATATAATGAAAAACGTATTCAAAACATTTACTCCTCTTGAATTAACTGTATTAGTTCTTTTTGTATTCTATTTAATGTTTAATATAGAAACACCTCAACTTATTGCGGAAACAATTGAAAGCCCCATTGGTTTATTAGCACTAATAATTCTCATATTATATCTTTTCTTTTATGCTAACCCAATTGTAGCAATCCTATTTATTTTCGTAGCGTTTGAATTATTGAAACGCACATCATATGTAACTGGTCGCAAAGCGATTGTAGACCACACACCTACACAAGACCGCAAGAATTCGCAAATGAAAGCAATGAACCCTCCCAAATCACAATCATTGGAAGAAGAAATTGTTGAAAAAATGGCGCCTATTGGAAAAAGTGAAATGGTTGAAATTGTCAACAGCGGATTCAAGCCCGTAGCCACGAAATTAGAAGGTGCTTCCAAGGTATAAATATCATATCATATATAATTTTATTCATATATGATGCTTTCAAAGATGTATCTATTTATCGTTTTTACGGTTTGCAATAGCTACAAAAAAATATATCATACCAGTTACACCAAGTAATCCCGTGAATGAACTACTAATTTCATTATTATCATTGGACTCTCCACCTGATATTTCCATATTACTAAAATCGGCATTTGCTCCTCCGTTCGAATTAAGTCCCAAGATGTTTCCAACTGCTCCCCACACGTTTCCAACTGCGTTTCCATTGGGGTCTATATCATTTCCCATTTTAATATTTTCTTTTTCCTTCTTCAACCCAGCCAATAACATAATAATATAAACAAATAATAAAATAGGCATTATGATAGAACCATATAATTCTTTTGCCACTTTTTTACTATCCTTTAAAAATAAGAAAAATGTTATAAAATAACTTGCGAGAATGGCAAGAACAAGAGCGATTGTTTTTCCCCACTGTGTAAAAATTTCTGGCACTACTTTGCCTATTCCCTTGAAATTATAGCCCATAAAATTATAATCAACATTTTCAGGTAGGGGTTTTTTGGTATCAAAGAACCATTCATACAATGTGTATGCTTTGTTAGTGTGCATTGTATATGTCATATAATCTTTATCTTGACGACGATTGTATATTCCCAACATCATGCTAATCGCAAACATTAAGAAATATAGAGATGCGGTTGTTAATGATGTTTTATAAGATACCCCAACACTTAACATAGCAATGAATATCCAAAAAATCATTATTACGAGAAGGGTATCAACTCCACCTAATAATTGTTCGTTTTTATAAACATCTTCGTCGCAACCATTATCACAGCCTTTGTAATTAGTATCATTATCAGTTGGTTTTTGGTTCCCGATATGTCTTATGATATTATTAATAATCGCCGTTTTATATAACTCTGGTCCAACCAAAAAGCTCAATAAACACGCAATACTGAAAAAAACAATGGTTGTAGTAGAGCGTTCAAAATTAATAGCAGACGAATTTTCTGTATATTCACTATTGATCGGTACATTATAACTGGCAATGGTTTCTTTACTTACACCCGTTGGTTGACAATCAATATATATTTGGTCTTCCTTTGAAGACATAGAATTAACAACACCATTATCTGTTTTCTTTGCATTTGAACCCGATTTAGATTTGTATATTAATAGATTATCAGCAGCAGTAGCTTGTGTTAATTCGTATGGCGTAGTAGTAGAATCCGGAAAATCCTTTACATCAACACTTTTTTCAAATACAATAAAGTGACTAACAATAGATGTATCATCAATATGAGTATAGTAGTAATATCCGGTTTCATTATCAAGGCTCACATTAAAATTAAAGTCAATATTATCTTTATCATTTAAGTTTCGTATTAATGAATTAATTGCATTGTCAGTGATAGGAATATCATTATTTTTGTTTGCCGGTATAATTAGAAATAGTTTTTCCGAACTACTCATAAAATCTTTGTGTTCGATAATAATTTCCCCATTACCTATTCCGTGTGTATCAGTATCACTAATATAAATTTTCTTTGCGATAAATGATTTATTTAATAGAGTAGAACTATTATCGTTTATATTAACAACAATGTTTGGGGAAGAATAATTTAAAGACGCACTAGCACCTGACAAAAAATTTGATGGATATAATGAAATTCTGCCAAAATTATAATCAATACTACCGTTTATAGTAGTACTATCATTTAAATCAATCGTAGTCATATTTGTATTATAGTTATATAATATTCAACTATAATATAATTTACAAATAGGGAATGTATTGAAAATCATTATTTTCATACTTTGTGACATTAAAAATACCATTATATCCTTCCACATATACAGTATCTCCATTCATGACATCGTCGCATCCATATTCGTTCGAACAGTTTTTCCCATTTATGCTAATAGGTAATTTTGTATTTACAGAACCAGTATTGGATATGGTATAAAAGTTCCATTTATCACGACGGGTATCGTTCAGTTTTCCCATCATTGGTAAAATTAGGTTCTCTCCATTTCCGTTAAGATTTTCTTTTGTTAAAATACCTATTTGTGAATAATTATGTTGTTGACTGGAGGGACGAGTTTTCATATTTATAGGAATCCCACCACGAACATCACCAGACAATGTTGGAAAATGCTGATTTGTAGAAAGGGGTGGTTCCGTAGATGAATGAAATATATTGGTATTTTTATCTAAATCGTTATTGGAAGGCAATTGATTGAAAATGTGTATGGGTGTTTTTTCCTGAAAATTCAAATAGACTAAATATCCAATAATACCGAATATAATAATGTAAAATGAAACAGCTGTATATTCAACACATACTACTCCGGTGGGGCATTGTTTAGGCATTACTATATACATAATAAGGATATAATAATGTATTTATAGTAAGGTCATGAATTTTTTTAATGCCGACATTAATCTCTTACCTCCACCATTCATAACACTAATACCGGGCGCGGCATCATCTGGGAATTCACGCGAAATAGTTGTAAACGTTCTTGTAAATTGATCTCCCACGGTTCCCATTTTCAAACGACGACAGTTATAGCATTGGTCGCGTATCCATTTGGGATAATGAATAATGTGAATTCCAATAAGAGAGAAAGTCAATGTATCAATGTTCTCTAATCCATCCCAAATACCTGTTTCAATTGCTTTACCATCCAAACCAATAATGGTAAGGAGGGCGAAAAAGAACATAGGAATCAAGTATATAATTTTACCAATTGTTTCAATGATATACCAAATAACACAAGAAGGTGCGGTAAATACGATTTTCAAAAAGCAAAACAAATGGGTTAACATAAATTCTAAAGAATATAGCATAAAAACGCCAAATTGTGCGACGCCCTTGAATAGACTTTCAAACCCGAGAGCAAGTGCCATTGAAGCACCAGATATGAGTTCGACACTACCAATAACGCTGTTTATCAAGAAAGTAAATATATTACCAACATTCATTACGAGTTTTGGAATCAATAATACCATCTTTAAAAGACTTCTAATCATGCCAATAAAAGGTTCTTGTTTTGGACGTTCTTTAAGTTTCAAATAGTATAGCACTTCATTTGTGTAATATTTTAAATTTCTGACAATATTAATATGCAAATATTCACTAAAATAATAAATAGTTAAAAATATACATATTGTAAAAAATAAAATAGAAAATGTTGGATGCATATAATAGTGTATATATTATATGTATTTATAAAACTGGGGGCGTTTATAGGTATTTTTCACTAATTTTGGCATACTTACCATACTTATTCATAAATTTTTCAGCTTTGTTAAGGATAGGTTCAAGAGCCTTGACGTTATTAACCATTGTTTCTTGTAATTTGGATACTTCAGCAAAATCTTTTGTGATTTCGTCTTTGTTTTCAATGATTTCGTTTTTTTCGTCTTCTGTCATGTTGTTAATCATGTCGTCAACAACTTCATCAATGTCTGCATTTTTTTTGGGTTTATCTTCTGATGCTTCTTCTTCACCGGGTTTTTCTTTATTTTTTGATTCCATACCTTCACTTACATTTGAACCGAAACGGAAGATATGTGTAATAACTAACGCAAAGAACAAGATAACCATCATATTTTTACTAAAATATGTCATAATCATAGCACTAAGGAAAAATACAAATAACGCATTGAATTTATTGGCTTGAAACATATACATAATGTCTAAGCACGATAATAAAACAATCGCATACAATAAGGGCGTATTACTAATAACGGGATTGAAGCTAATATTGAATTTTCTGAGACTTTTGAGGTTCATCATATTATATATTATAATATGAAAAGAATTTATGAATGGGTTGAATTGTCATCAGACGGTTGTGAAATATTCTCAGGTTCCCCAGATATCTCAATACTTTCATTTACATTTTGATCTTGTGATTCCATTTCCAATATATACAACGGCGGTATACATTCACTGTCGTATATTTCTAATACTTCTTTGACAACTTCTTCGCGCTGAATATCATCATTCAGAAACTCAACACTAGAAATACTGGATGATCGTTTGCCCTTAAATTTATTCAAAAAATCTTCAAGGCCGTTTATTTCATCTTTACGGTCGTGTTGTTCCAAATCACCAGTAATGACAATACGACTATTTTCACCAATGCGGGTAAGAAGCATTTTCATTTGGCTCATAGTGGAATTCTGCATTTCATCAGCAATAATCCAGCAATTTTTAAATGTTCTACCACGCATAAACCCTAATGGTGATATTTCAATTACCTTTCCCTCAATAAGTTCAGTAACTTCTTTTGGTGTAATAAAATTATAGAGTATATCGTAAATTGGACGCACCCACGGGGACATCTTTTCTTCAAGTGTTCCCGGAAGATATCCCAAATCTTCATCTACTGATACAGAAGGACGTGTGAAAATAAGTTTTTCACAATTGCCAAATAAAAAATTACGTACTCCATTTTCAGTAGCTAATAATGTTTTACCAGTTCCTGCGGGGCCAGTAGCAACAACAATTTTTTTATTCTTATTTTTAAGGAGGTTATTGTAAATATACTGACTCTTGTTTTTCGGCTTGGTGAATTTTTCATCAATTTCGCGTTTTGTAGTTCCTGACGAATGCTTGTATTCCATTTGAATATTGCTATTTGTATAATGGGATATGTCGTTATCGTATTCCGAATAGAACTCTAATACTTCATTCATTATCTGTTTTTTATTTTTGCGTCCTTTGCGCGGATCGTTTGGTTGTTGATTATTGTGTTTCATTATTGGGTTATATACACGATTAGTCTTCATATAATATTTGGATAAATTGTATAATCCCTAAAAATATATTTGTATAACTCTAAAATATAATTGAAAATTTGTTCTATTCTTCATCAGGAACAAGAGTATGTATATATTTGGCTGATTGATATGCAATCAAAACAGCAACACTACCGATAACTGCTGTTTCTATACCGTAGTATATTCCCTTACCTTTTAATAACCCGAGTAAAAACAATATAAAAACCAAAATCATTATTGCATAGGTGAATGCGTTATCAATTTTCATTGTATAAGGAATCATTGGCATAGAACCCAAAATAACGAATGAAATAAAGGTAGATAAGCCTACCAAGTAAGGATGTTTTTTACTTTCTCTCATGCGTTCTGCTAAGAAACTGGATATTCCCATACTAAACCCATCGGCTAAAATGGACGCGAATCCAAGAATAATAATAATGTTATGGGGTAATTCAGCACCTACTGAACCAGCAATAATTGCAAATGTAGTAATAAGTCCATCTACGCCACCATATACGATTTCTGAGTTATAATTTCCATTATCATACATTGTTAACACTAATCAAATGTATATAATCATGTATAGAAAAAACCAACAAACAATGGTATAGATTTGAAAAAAATACAATATATTAAAACATATTTTTTTGAAGAAACATAAAATATCATCCTTATAATATAACATAACAGTTTAGATAATGTCTAACGCACTTATAAAACCCGAACCACTTTTGACACCAAACGATAGTCGCTATGTAATGTTTCCAATTGTTGATAATGACATTTGGAAAATGTATAAAAAATCAGTGGATAGTTTCTGGGTTCCCCAAGAATGTGATTTATCTAAGGATTTGAATGACTGGGAAAAATTAACAAAAGACGAGAAACACTTTATAAGTATGGTATTGGCATTTTTTGCTGCTTCTGATGGAATTGTATTGGAAAACTTAGCTATCCGGTTTATGAGCGACGTCCAATTGTCAGAAGCACGCGCATTCTATGGCTTCCAAATCGCCATAGAAAACATCCATTCTGAAATGTATAGCTTACTCATTGATACATATATCAAAGATTCGGGAGAACGTGATAAATTATTTAATGCTATCGAGAATTTCCCTTGTGTAAAAAAAAAAGCAGACTGGGCGCGCAAGTGGATTAATGACGAAGAAAGCTCATTTGCTACTCGTTTGGTCGCTTTTGCGGTGGTAGAAGGAATTTTCTTTTCATCCAGTTTTGCGTGTATTTACTGGATTAAGAAGCGTGGCATTTTGCCCGGTCTTACATTCTCTAATGAATTGATTTCTCGGGATGAAGCGCTACATACTGAATTCGCTGTATTACTATATAACAAACTTGAAAACAAATTGACACAGGAAGAAATTCATACTCTTATATCTGGTGCCGTTGAAATTGAAAAGGAATTTATTACAGATTCCATTCCGTGTCGTATGATTGGTATGAATGCGAAATTAATGAAACAGTACATTGAATTTGTTGCCGACCGTCTATGTCTTCAATTAGGATATGATAAGATATATAAATCAGCAAATCCTTTTGATTTTATGGAATTAATCAGTGTAGAAACAAAGGTTAACTTTTTTGAACGCACCAATTCTGAATACGCATTGGCAAACAAAACAGTTGATAAAAATGTATTTGATTTTTCTGCTGATTTTTAGATTTGAAACAATATACAGTATAGATAATTGTATTTGAACTTACAAATACAATTATTTCCTTTGTTTGCATATACTTGTAATGCGTTAACTTACAAAAATTGAATTAAAAGGGTATTTATATCTAATAATAGATATAAAATGACAACACTATGTGATCCATGCATGCCGAGCACGAGCGATGAAAAATATGCTGCAAACGCATATGAAATCGCAGGAAAGTCTGATATGGCTATGCAACTGGGGTGCATCGCAGTTCGTTGTGGTAAAATAATTGCTCGTGGATGTAATAACTATAGAACATTTTCAAAAGATGGATTAATACATAATTCATGTTCATGTCATGCGGAAATAGATGTCTTACGTAAATGTAAGAAACAAAATATACAAGATAAAATAAATCTATATGTAGTTCGTCGGTCTCGTTCTTCCCGTTCTAAATTTTCGGATATGTATATGGAAAGCAGCCCTTGTAAAAATTGTTATGAAACAATGAAGCAATTCAGTATCAAATATATTGTATTTTCGGATATAAACGGAGAATTAATTAAAAAACGATTTCAAGACTTTTATAGTACCTTTATTACAAGTGGTAGAAAAGCAATTATAGAGAAGCGCGTAAAGGTTTTATGATATTTGGTGGATAAAAAAACACGTTCTAAAATATCAAATATATTATTTATACGCAGTAGTCTATTTTTTTACTCTACCAATTGATGCGGAGATTATCATTTATAAGTTGGCAACTACCGTCTTGGTGCCATTTACAAACAACGGCATATATTTCCACCCCCGCATTTTTTGCGGCATATACAGCATCACGATAAATCGGGTCAATGATTGATGGCTGAAAGCTTGATACATCATGACGCTGAATGACAAAACAAAGGATTGTGCGTGCGTTTTTATTTTCTTTTAATCGTCGCAGTTCATTAACGTGTTTAAGAGCTCGTGGACTTACTGGATCGGTTGCTTTCTTCCTGTATCCGTCAGGGAAATATGCGATTTTATTTTCAAACGGGATTTCGTCGTAGTTCCTTCCTTTTCGTTCTTTTTTCGGTATGTCTTGATAATCCGCGAGAGGAACAGCCTTAACCTCAAGTATAAACTCTTTGTTATTTTCATCGTATCCGTGAAAATCAAAGCGGGAATCAACGTCCAATTCCTTATCTTTGATAACAAATTCACGAGTATAATTGGTAATATTTGGCAACCACGAAAAATTACTTTTTGAGATGCAGTTCTCTACGATTTGTTCGGCAAGTTTGGGATGAATACCGACAATGACGCATTTATCCTTTTTTTCATCATATATGGATGACAAATATACTGAATATTGGCATTTGCTCTTTGGGTTCTTGGAAGGAGCCATCAATACAGTCGCATCTTTATCTGCTAATCCACAGCATCCAAGTGAAGGACAATGACCGAGAATAGTATTATCTCCATATATAACATCCGCTACATATGGAGACTTGATTGAAGCAGAGGGACGCTTAATAACAGTCCCGGATACAAGGCCTGACAATTGGTGAATAGTAATCATTTTGTATGGAGTTTGGATTATTGTATGGTGTTATAGATAAATTGGGTAATTGTCATTCAATTTTTCATCTTATTTTTCGTTTTCCTTTATTAGATACGTGTTCTTGGATGATTTCATACAATGGTTCCGTATGTTGCGATACACCATGACTAAATGCTTCATTTGAACGTTGTAGAATTACGGTAGGAAGAAGGCGTGACCCATATTGCTCCTCTGTAAATGCCTGTCGCAACAAGAACTTTTCTATTTTACCGGTAACATTATGATTACGAAGATGAATCGGAATACTCATATAATAATTAACCCAAGAACGGTCCAAGAATGGTGTGCGCGGTTCCAGTCCATTACCGGAAATACATTTATCCGAACGCAATACGTCGTATTTGTGAATATTATATAAGCGATGGTAACATTCCCTGTCAAACTCTATATTATCCGGAATACAATGGGAATACATATATCCACCACACACTTCGTCGCAACCATCGCCATTCATAATGACCTTTGCATCGCTATGTGTTGAAATATATTTTCCGAGTAAATAAGTACCAATACTGTCACGGACGGTAGTAGGATCGTTGCTTTCAATCGCATAAATGACATTATCAATCTCGCTTACGAACTCTTCTTCTGTAATTTCAATAGATGTATGTGTTGTATGTAAATGGATGGCAACAATAGAAGCGTAATGTAGGTCTTCTGAACCTTGGAGACCAATAGAATATGTTTCAGGTGGTTCTAAATTGTGTGTTTTATTATATTCACATACAAGCGCACAAATCAAACTGCTACCTAAATCACCAGAAAGCAAACACGCAATCGGGCGGTCTGTTGTAGAACACCGCTTGAATACAGATTGTTTAAGGTAGTAAATAATATTGTTGTATATTGTATTCATACAATGACTTTGGTGAAAATTATTGACGATAGACTGAAACCCAATATCGTGGTATTTGAACGTCTCATAATATTTCCATAGCGAAGACATTGACGAATCACGCTTGTATGTGTCGTAATATCCAGGCGGAAACTGCGAAATACTATTATGTTCCTGTTTAAAATTCTCAAGACACTTCAATTCCGACGCGAAACCGTAAAAATCTTTTTTATATGGGCCGGTGATATCGTGTTTGTTCTGTAATATATATAGAGGACGGACACCATATGGATCCCGTGCAACATACATTGTAGGATCATCCAATTCCAGTGTCATATCAATCAATACAAACGCAAATACACCGTCAAGATGACGAAGTGTCTGGGACATTCCGTATTTTTTATACATATGTAAAATAACCTCACAATCTGATTCTGTATTTGGTGTGATTTTCATTTCTTGGTACAATTCTTTATAGTTGTAGATTTCTCCATTACAAATTAAAATAAGGTTTTGGTCTAAAATAATTGGTTGATGAGATTCGGAATTTAGACCATTTATAGCAAGGCGATGAAATCCAATAATGTAATTGAAAAATTCTGGTTGTAGAATGGAATATTCTGGACCCCGATTCTTTCCTTTTGAAAATTCTTTTTTAATACTCTCATATGTATATTCGCCATTATTGTTTAGCATTGCAAAGATGCCCGACATGATTGATACTAAATATATGTAAACGTTTTTATATCAGTGCTAAAAACTATATAAATTTTATAGCATTATATTATATAATGTTTATTGACTTTGGAATAATGAAAACAGTGAACGGTAGAAATAAACGAGATAAAAATAAAGTGTATAACACTATTGCAAAAGAAACGTATCCTACTTTAGATAATATGTCCCAGCACAGTTCGTTCCAACCTATATTACAAAGTGAATTACAAAAAGTTCAGTTAGATAAAGATATTGAAAATTTTGAAAACCTTGTATTTTACACAATGAATGGAGAAGTAAAATCAAGCACAATGGATAAGAATGAGAAAAAACAAGATATTGATGTAGAAGAACAAGAACGTGATGATGATGACGACGAACAAATACAACTAAATGTAAATTATTCAACACATATGTATATTGGTTCAATTACAGTTGTGGGTTTATTTGTTTTTTATAGAATGTTACAAAAAACAAAATAAATTCATTTATACCAATTTGAATCGCTTATATATTTCCAATCCAAGTAATCCACCAAATACTTGGGATAAAGCATATGGAATAATTTCACTTACTGGTAATTTGTTAATGGATGCCATTACAACAGATAATGTGGGATTGATATGGCCTCCTGAAATGGGGGTTGCTATAAGTAATATTAATGCCAATGTTGCGCCAATAATCATTGGATTTCCAGTAGCAAGAATAACATAAACAAAAATAGCACTACCGATTAATTCAACTAAATATTCATACATAATAAACTATACTGTATATATTTATAGTATAGTTTTTTATAGGCTTGTATCATTGTAATTACGAGCAACCGCACGTTCGCGCTTGAAACGCGCATATTGAGAACCAGTCGCGGTTTCGCTTTTGTCTAAATTGTATACTTTGCGATAAGGCGAACTTTGTGTGGCATTGTTAGGGTTATGCCATACCATACGCACGCTTGCACGATTTTGTGTATCTTCTCCTTGTCGTTTTCCTAATATTGTGGGTTTGGGTGAAATGCCGTTCATTATGATTTATATATTAATCATATATATTTTTACAATGTGTAAAAGTAGTTTTATTTTAATATTGTAATACATTATATACATTTGAATATTTAAAATGGATAATGTCAATGATTTAACCTTACAATTACTTCTCAATCAAAAGAATTACAATAAATTGGTAAAACAAAAACGGTCAGAAACGCGTGAAGAAGATATTGTTGTGGATAAGGTTAAAGAAAATAAGTCTGAAATTATAGACACAATCATTCAATTAATCGACGGTGAAGTAGACGATTTGAATAACACGATTATTTTAGCATTTGACGATTTTACCAACGAACTATTCAAACACTGGGACATGTTGAAGATTAGAGATATTAATAAATTCTATGATTCAAACATACACACTGAAAATAATGAGTATGAAGAACATAATAACGAAGATGATTCATCTATCCAATCGTCTAAAACAGAAGACAGTGGTAAAGATACCGAAACAAATTCGGTATGGAGTTCGGAGAAAGTGCTGAAAATGGGGAAATAGGATCTATACTTTATTTGTTTGGATTATTGTGAGATTTATTGTCATTCGCATCAAGATGATTGTCGCCACACGGACCACAGTGATCTACATTGTTGTAATCTACTTTTGAGAATGATTTACTATTACATCCGTGCGATTTCCAACGTCCCAGTGTCGTTGTCTTCGTTTTATCAAAAATACAAAATGTATAAGGGAAAAAATCTGTTAATTTGGTTTTCAATAGGACATGTTGCTTATTAAAAATTTTCTGGAATTTAGTTATAATGAGGTGCATATAGATAAACACTGAAATTATTTTTATATCATTATATAATAACTTATAATGACAACAACACGTAAACTACATACAAGAAATTGTAATCCGAATATTAATGGAAAGACTGTGAAGAATAGGAGTTGTATGACGCCCGAAGTATTGAAGAAGGTTCGCAAATATTACAATAAATATAATCCGAATAATAAGATAAAGGTACAAACTCCGCGTAAAATATGGAGCGACTTAAAGCAAAAACTTCATCATTGCGATAATGAAATGTGTTGGTTGGATGAATTTAGAAATATGAAATTGAAGTCATCTATCAGAAACAAGTTGTTCGCGCCCAACAAACCGAGTGAATGGAATTCCGTCCCAAATACATGGTTGACGAATTTTGATATCTTGAAGGTTCTCAACCAATATGAAAAAAAGTATTCTTGTTTCAAACTATTTGGACCGAGCCCTATTGATTTTGACGATAAGTATTTCCAATACGGCGGACAATGTGTATCCAATGATATATGCACGTTTGAATTGGGAAATATGTTGAAGAATGGTATTCATAAAATGGGTTTTATATTTAATTTATCTAAGCATCGGGAACCTGGAAGCCATTGGGTGTCATTATTTGTTGATACAAAGAAAGGATTTATATTGTATTTTGATAGCAACGGAGTGGAAGCCCCGAATGAAGTGGATATCTTGGTGAATCGTATTGTATCACAAGGAAAGAATTTGGACCAACCTATTGATTTTGAATATATACAAAATACATTTAGTCATCAACGTTCAAATACGGAATGTGGGATGTATTCGTTGTATTTCATGATAACGTTGGTAAATGAGAAGATAAATGGAAAAATGGCGAAGAAACAGAAATTATTGGATCATTTCTTGAAACAGAGAATAGAGGATGAGTATGTTTTCAAACGCCGAAATATATATTTTAACGAATAATATAATATCACTATATAGTAAATATTATATACAATGACTGATAAAACAACTGTATTTGATAGCAAAATAAATGAGGTAATACGTAATATTGAAAGTTTGAAGAAAGAATCAAATCCCGAGAAGATGATGAACGCGTTAACTGGATTATTTGGATTAAAGGCACAAGATAAGCAAGCATTAAGCGCGTATACAACATCAGTAGATGGTCTATTAGAATATGCGCGTGCAATTAAAACAACATTAACGAATTTATCAAAAACAAATACCGATACTAAAATAGAGAATAAGCGTTTAAAAGAAGAACTAGATCTAGCGATTAATATACTTATTATGCAAGAAAATGAACTTAAAAGAATAGGGCAATTGCTGGAAAATAATAAAATAACAATTGAAAACCTTAAAAATGATAATAAAACATTCGAAGAAGCTAATGAAGCACTTATAACATCTAATGAAGCACAACAAAGTAGAAACAAAGATCTCACAGCACAAAATGAATCACAACAAAATAAAATTAAACAAATGGATGAAAACTTAAAAAATTTAAAAATTGTATTAGAAACCCAAGCAAAAACATTCGACGCACAAACGGAAAAAATCAAAGAAATAAATACATCAAATGCTGATTTATCAACACAATTACAAACATTAAGAGATACACAAACAGAAACAGAAACAAACGCTAAAATAGCTTCTGCCGAATTTAATAAAATAAAACAAACGCAAGACGAATATATTAATAAAATTAAGAAAGATAAAGAAAAAGCGATAGCGGGTTTAAGAATTTCAGCGAAGAATAAATTAAAAGAACAACAAGATGCATTTGAGAAAAGTATTGCTACCATAAAAGGAGAATCGAGTAAAACAATTGCAGAGAAGGAAGCAGAGATTAAAAGTATCACAGAAGAACATACCAAACAACAGAACAAAATAACCGAACAACAGAACAAAATACTAGCAACAAGCAACGCAACCATTGGTCAATTAAAAAAAGAATTATCCAATTTTAAAACAGAGGAACAATTAGGAAAGGAAGATGAAGAAAAACAAAAAAAAATGTTAAGAACAGAAACACGGATTTTACCTCTTGGGTGGAAAAATTCAAAAGGGTTTAATATTGGAAACATAACGACACAAGTGCGTGGAGAAAAACCATATAATGCGACAGACACAATCGACCATTATTTGTATACATTATTTAATGGCAAAATACCAGGTGAAGAACAACTATCCACATCATCAAGACACGTGCCAATTATACGAGAAGAGAGATCCGGTGGAAAAAATAATAGGTTGAGAAAGAGTAAAAAGAGTAAAAAGAGTAAGAAATCAAAAAATAATAAAACGAAAAAACAAAGAAAATATTAATGAAAAAATAATGTAAAAAAATAATGACGTATAATGAATATATGTCATTATTTGTAACACGCGACAATCAAACATTATTATGGAATATAGTAAATAAGAATCAAAAAATAAACAATGTTTTTAATGAAAGCGAATCCGATAAACAAGAATGGTTCAAAGATATTATTCGTGATTTTCATCAAAATGGAAATGAAGTGTATAATATGATCCAATTGAAAGAATTGAATAAGCACGTATTACAGTATATGAGTCAGGACGTAAAAAACCGTCTATATCATATCCAATCGCAAGAACAATCGCAAGAACAATCGCAAGAACAATCGCAAGAACAATCACAAGAACAATATAATATTTCATCAACCCAAGGAAATCCACAACAAAATATAACAGACCATACACAATATTCCAATATATCTAATGAGACAAAATATAACGATATGAGTGATTATGAACGCAGAGAACAAGAATATCGTAAACTGTTAGAAAAACCACAGCCGAAAGAAATAAATTTTTCAGACACAAATAATGAGCCTGGTTCTATGAGCTCACGAGAAATGGAATCCAAAATAAAAGAACGTGAAAACGATAGTGTGAGTATCAATAATCCACTTGCTGAGGAAAATAAACTAATTAATGAAAAGATTTCAAAGATGCAAACATTAATTGATACAATGCAAATATCAATCAATGGTATATTGAAAGACAACGAACAAATTAAATCTGAAATGAATGATATGTTTGTAAAACAAGAAGTATCTTCCGCAATAAATAACGTACTAAGTAATATTGCGAAGTAAAAAAGATGTTACAAAAAATGTAAATATTTTGTATAATAATAATTTGTTATTATATTATAAGAATCAGTAAACAAATGTTTTTTCAAAAATTATTATTTGATTTTATAGCAGAACATGTAATATTTGTTGTGATATATGTTGTATTATTATTATTAATATTTCCTTTAGAGGACATTGTAATACCACGATTGTTTGGAAAATTATATGAAACATTGAGAGATAAAAAAACTTACGGGGATCCATTGAATATACTTTACAACATGAAAAATATGAATACACCTGGTATACTTACTTGGATCGTTGCGATTTATATATTTACACTCCTTGCTGAGAATTTTAAATTCTATATTGAGTCGTATATCAGTCCAAGTTATTTAAAATATTTACGTTCATTATTATTTACAGGAACAATACGTAAACACGAAGAAGATTATGAAGATGTCAAATCAGGTGAATATATATCCAAGGTAATGGAAATCTCACGCAACATTCGCGATTTGTTTCAATATCTTATTTCACAATTCTTCCCGTATGTGTCTGTCGGGCTAATATTGATACTTTATCTATCTTATCAGGTTCCCCAACTTGCTCCAATATTATTAGTATTCACAATGGTAATCATTTTATTTAGTATATACAGCACAGAATATATCATATCTCTTGTAAAAAAGCGGGAAGATTTCTTCACTAAGGATTTGGCAGAAAGTATCCAGGATAAACTACATAATATGATGAATATTGTCATTAATAACGAAGGGTTTAATGCAATAAAAAACAATGATGAATTAGAAGAGAAGAACAAAAAGATGATGGAAGACATTATGAAAGCAGAATCCATATCAATGACCTCAATGCAAATGGTCGCGATAACGGGTTATTCATCGTGTGTATATATACTATATGGGTTATTGAAACAAGGACAATTGAGTGTATCCAGTATGATTGCGTATTTATTGACCCTTGGAAAGTATTTATCGTATATGCAAAATATAAATTGGGGCATTGTATTTTCATTAAGTTATAAATTCGGTATTATTAATTCTCATTACGATTTTTTACTGGATATTTTTAAATACACGAATAATGACAAGAAGAAAACAAAATTTGAAGACGGATCTATAGAATTTGACAATATGAAGTTTAAATATGGTGACGAAGGAGAATATATATTTGATGGATTGAACTTGAAAATAAAGGACAATGAGAAAGTTGGATTAGTAGGGCGTTCCGGTTCCGGAAAGACATCATTAACCAAATTAATGATAGGATTACATAAATACGAGGGTTCAATCAAAGTCGGATCTCATGAAGTCAAAACCTCTAATAAAGAGGATTTAAGGTCACATATAAATTATGTGAATCAACGAACACAGATGTTTAATGGAAATGTAATGGATAATCTGGTATATGGAAATGAAGCCACAGAAGACGAAGTGAATAAAATGTTGGAAAAATATAATTTAAATAGTGTATTTTCTAATTTAGATGAAGGTGTAAATAGTGATGTAGGTGTAAATGGAGGCCAATTATCATTGGGTATGCAAAAGGTGGTTATGATAGTGCGTGGAATATTACGCAAGTCCAAAATCATTATATTTGATGAACCACTTGCGGGATTAGACCAAGACACTCGTCAAAATGTGATAAAGTTAATACTTGAAGAAACAAAAAATAAGACAGTATTATTAATTACTCATGACAAAGAGATCCTTCCATATCTTGACCGAGTAATAAATGTAAATGATTACCAATAATCAATATCAACATAGACAAACACAGACATATGAATAATACAAATGCAAGGATATAAATATTTCATACTAACATAATATATTAATATGGAATTTCTACAAAACTGTTTATTTATCAATTTAGACCATCGCACAGACCGTTTGATGAACGTCCATACACAAATGGAAAAAATGGGTATAAACGCGGAACGATTCAAAGCAATCAAGACAAAAGATGGTGCTATAGGTTGTTCGATGAGTCATATTAAATGTTTGGAAATCGCGAAAGAACGAGATTGGGAACACGTGTTTATTTGCGAAGATGATATATTATTTACAAACAAGGAGCTCTTTATAGATAGCATTACCAAATTCAACGACAATGTGAAAGATTGGGACGTATGCCTTGTATCTGGAAATAATGCGCCTCCATACAGAGAAGTATCTGACTATTGTATAAAAATTCAGAATTGCCGTACAACAACGGGATATGTGGTGAAGAAACACTATTACGATAAATTGTTAGCAAATTTCAGAGAAGGTTTACAACAGTTGATACGAGAACCAACAAATAAACAACAATACGCAATTGATATGTACTGGAATAGAATACAACGACACGATTTGTGGTTTCTAATTATACCTCTTAGTGTAGTACAAGTAGAAGGATATAGTGATGTTGAAAATCGCAGGGTGGATTATAAAAACTTGATGATGGATTTGGAGAAGAAGTGGTTAATAGAGCAATATTATAAAAAATTAATTAGTGATTCGCATAAATAGAGAACCCATAACCTGTTTATTTTTATCAGAATATTCCATTGATTTTAAATTAGATTGATGTTGCAGTTGTATCATTTTTTCACTGTGTTGTGAATTGCGCTGATTCAATAAATGTTCTGCTTCTTGCTTATTCAATGGACCAACATTTTGTCTACTTCTGTCATTGCGCATTTGTTCTACTGACGAATATGTTTTTACTTTACTGTAATCACTTTCACATACATCAAAAATAGTCTGATCTTTATGGACTTTTCGTAAATCATCAAATTTAAGTTTTCCAAAAATATCACTCCCGCAATACTGGGTATCGTCATCATTGTCATATAATGAATTTCCTGAACTATGATGTAATTCTTGTACGTTTTTATGGACGACCATTTCTTGGTTGTTTTTTTTGAATGTGCGAAACATTTGACCCATGTTATTTGCATTAATATTGTTGTCGGTTTCATACTTTTCATCCTTTTCTTCATTTTTAAACCAATCGTTTTTGGAAGTATCTACCTTTGACATCATATTTTCTTCAAAAAGAGTGTTAAATTCCTTTTGAAATTTGTTATGATTTACTTGTTTTATTTTATCTTTAATTTGTGTGGTTTGGTTATCATCTTCATTAGAAATCGGCTGATACACACTAGACTTTACTTCTTGTGTTTGCTTATTATGATCTTTATAATAATTGTTTAATATATCAAAAGCTTTTTTATAAAATAGAAAGTAATTACTTGGTAATTTGGATTTATCGGGATGAGTCATCAATACAATTTTTTTAGCTTTTTTAATTTGAGTTTCACTAATATTATAATTATCAAGATGAAAGAGTTCTAAAATATCTTTGAAACTATACATTTGAATATCTAAATTATGTGTCATTTCTTGTGGGAGTATATGTATATACTATATTATTAATGACAATAATATACATAAAAAAATAATATATGTTTTATGTATAATGAATAGTCCTCCACAAACAACAATTGATAAAATTCCGTCGAAAGACGAGTTTTTGCATAAACTAAAGGAGAATACGGGTATTATTGTATTGAAATTTGGAGCAATATGGTGTAAGCCGTGCAAACAAATTGAGGAATTTATAAATCATCGTTTTGATGAAACAGGAGATCACGTATTATGTGGTAAAATAGATATTGATGAAAACTTTGAGATATATGCTTTCCTAAAAAGGAAGAAAATCGTTCAATCTATCCCCACAATACTTCGTTATGACTGTGGTAATGTTACATATGTTCCAGATGATGCTGTTGTAGGAACAGATATTCCAACATTAGAAGCATTTTTTGAAGACTTAAATAACTAACTATTTTTTAGTGTATTGCATTGAATATTTAGTTTTATTCTTTTTACTTTTATTTGTACGTTTGTTCTTTTTTGTTCCCTTATTTTTAGATTTGAGATGTTTGCGTTTTTTTCCACCATTTAAACGTTGTTCTTCTGGTTCTTGTATGGGGGGTATTGAGTCTTCACTCGGTTGTACGCCGTCATCTTCTTCACTTACTTGTACTACCTCATCATCATTTTCTTCCGGTTCTGATACGGGTTCGGGTTCGGGTTCGGGTTCGGGTACGGGTTCGGGTTCTTCTTCCTTGGGTTCTGGCTCACTCATAGAACGGTCTTTTTCAGAAGAATCCAATAATGTAACATATGTCAATACAAGGGTGCTAATGCCAATCATACCATATGCGATGATTGGAATTTTAGGTTTATTCAAATCCATTTATAATAAATTATTAATGATATATTTTATTATAAGATAATAATCCAATAATATATAAAGGTGTATGGGAATACGCCCGGGACTATTTTATTATCATATATCTGAAAATATTAACAAGTTCGTCAATGTCACTATTATATATCACGGATTGAACCTAAATGTATAGATAATATATTTTGTGTAAACATAATAATAAAGAAATGATACAGTAAAAAATACGTCACGAGCGTATATTAACATAAAAATATTTCTTTCTATATATTATAATGTTAGCAACTTTAAATAATGAAAAATTAAAACGACCATTTATAGAGAATATGTTGAATAAAGACTTTGAAAGTGACGAGGTAAAAAATACATCAATTACTGTAAAAGAACAGAAGGAAACACAAGGAAAAAAAGATAGTTTAAATGAAAATAAATATATCCATATATTTGAAGATGAATTAAATTACGATTTATCAACGTTAATGGAAAGCAATAGTTCTGATGAATATAGTATTGAATTCATACTAATGTATATGAATGACGATTTGAAATTACCGTTTTGTCAATACTTCTTTGAGAACATTGATAATGAGATGGTATTACCCAAAGTAGTGATAAACAAAAAAAATATTTTGGAATCAACAAAAAAATATAACACTGAAAATCAATATGACGTAAAGCACTATTTATTTATAGACAAAATAAATAAAATATTGAAAACAAACTATAATATTGACAGTAAGAATGTAAACTATAAAGGGTATATGGTGTATAACTCAAAAATACATGTATTATGTGACATTACACACACATTGTTTGATTATGGATATATGGCAATATACGATGAAATTGTTGGAGGAAATGAAATACAACAAACACAGGTGAATGAAGAAAATTTGTCGTTTTTCAAAGAAAATGTAAATATCCAACAATTAACTGATGAAACCGGAAATATGATAGATGTACCAGTTCACGGGTATTTATGTAATTACAAAAATGATAATTTCACGAATGTTGAAGTAAATGATATGTTTGAAGACATGATTAACCATAATATATTTGGAATGAATTACGTATTCAGTGAATTTTTATTGGACGAGGATAATGACACTGAAAAAAAATATAAGAAATACGCAATCTTTATAAATGATGTGTTATTCAAATCTGAAGACATATCGAAATTACCATTAATGCGTGGTGGTGGAAATAATACAGATGAAATAAATGAATATGATGAATATAGTTCAATCTATTATCACGATGGAGTGTCCCGAACATTTATATTGGTAAAGAATTACGAACAATTTTGTGTAATAGAATAAATGTTATAATTTACGCTTCTGGTGAAGAGGAATTATATTCACGCAAGTAATTTTCAAGATTGTCTGTAGAAACAAGCTCATTCATATATGTTTCAAAATATGTACGAATTTCCTCTGTAATTGGATGACGTCCATACAATTTGATGAATGATTTAACATATTCGTCTATGGTTTGCTTACATTCTTTGTATTTATGTGCGGCTTCAGAAACAGATTGTCTGAAATTTTTTCGCGCGTGTTCTTTTTTCATACCCGCTTCAAGAAGATCATGTTCTTTGTCACGAAGTGTAAGTTCAATTTGTTTTAATTGTTCTTGTTTATCCAGAATAGATAATTCAGGATTGTCATCAACATTTATTAAGTTAATATACCAAGGGTGGCGTGATTTATCTGCCGTAACAATAATATTACAAATATCCGGTTTCTTTAATGCGTCATATCTATCTCGTTGTTCGGTGTTTTCTTTACCCTTGAATGTATAAATAAAACGATCAATGATTTTTTGGTCGATCGACGGACTTGTTTCCATCAGTCTATCAAATTCTTGGCGATTATATTTTAAAAAACTGCCTGCGTCGCTACGTTCATCTGGCGATTTTGATAATTCAATGCGAATATTACGGGCGTATTTATCCCATGCAATATACATTACACGATGGGATTCATTCAATTCAGATATTTTTAAATATTGTTGGATAGTGGTTAGAATTCCAATAAATATATTGAGAGTTCCAATCGCTAATGGAGCAACCGGTTGATACTTTAATGGCAAGTTTTTCTGGGCGAAGGAAGCAGTTCCACTAATTGTGGATAATACAATTGCAGGAATGGTGAACCACGCGTGCATTTTTGAATATACTAAATGGGATTCGCGATGCAGCCATTTATAGCACTGTGCTGCATCACACCATTGAACGAGTATTTCTTCATTTTCGGGGGACCATTCAATCTTTCTCTTTGTTTCTTGGGGTGTGTTAGATTCCGCCGCGTTACTAGAAACTTCTTCATTATTCTTGTCTTCGCAAATCATTATTATATTATATTACAATAAAATATAATAACGTATATCATTCATTTAACTTGACATAAACATGTTACCTGGTTTTTTTACAACTTTTTCAGAAACATTGTGGGTAGAACTTGAAACACTGGGTTCGCTGAGTGTAGGAACACTTATTTGTAAAGCATTTTCACTTGAAATTTCATTTTTTAATGTAGTTTCTAAATCGTTTATTGTATTTATGGAAGATTTTGGGTCGTCAATTTGAGAACCATTTTTCATATCATCCAACCCCTCTGCCATACTTTCAATACTTTCGTGTGTCGTTAACAATTTGGAATCATGATCTGAATTTAATATCGGACTTTCGTTGATATCATCAATGGAAAAATTAACATTTGATTTAATATTGCTTTCCACTTCTGTGTAAAAGTTCTCAATCTTTGCATATATACGTTTCAAATATTTTCCTTGTGAAATATGAAAAAATGCCATATAATTCGTATATAATACAACTTGCTCTTTTAAAATACTATTTTCATATTGTAGTGTATTAATAAAGTTTGAAATAGAGAACCCAATTTTATGGGTATCATTATAGTGTGCTACAGAGTTATGACGGGCGGAATATTGTTCGTATAATATTGAAATAATATGAAGGATATTGCTATGTATGTCTTTTATATCTTCCATGCGGTATTCAAGAAAAGGTTCTAAATCTTTATATTGAACGTATTGCCGTAACTCAAAATTATCACTTTCGTCAAAATTGTTTTTTTTACAGCTCTCAATCATCATATTATATAACTTGTAATAGTCACAATACATACGATTATTGATAAATGATAATGTTTGTTCTAAATTATCGTATTCAAGTTGAAAGGATTTATACTGGAAATAGAATGAATCTAAACAAAACAAGAAAACCTTTTTGCTATTATTTTCAATGAGCTTAAAATAAGCATCGCGAAGACGATTTAGTTTTTGATGTGCGTGTAACTTAATCTTGTTGATTTCATCTACTGAACGCATTATATTTTGAAAACTCATTTTTAATTTATTTATTTCAAAAGCATGATTAGATTTTATAGATGGTTCCATTATATATGTATCTTATAAATTATTTTAATAGTTTAACAATATGAAAAAATAATATATATGATAATATACAATCATGGAAAAGAATGATAAGAAAGACACTACAAAGTCTTTAATACGTATTTCAAATGATTTGATTGGTGATTTATTAACAAGTTTCCCCGAATGTGAAAATGAATTGACGAATATGCGAACACAAATAGAAGAAGCATCATATGTAGACCACTGTAAGAAAATATATCCTCACCGTTTTTTTGACATTCTTTATCAAAATTATGAAATTTTTGACGATAATGAAATAGATACCTGCTTTATGCCAAACATTGATTTTAAAATGTTTTTTAAAGCGGAAGATGTAAGTGAAAAGACCCGCGATGTATTGTGGCAATATTTGCAGCTAATGTTATTTACAATTATCGGGGACGTCCAAAACGTGAAAGATTTTGGTGACACTGCGAATCTATTCAGTGGAATAGATGAAGACGAACTACAAAATAAAATGAAAGAGGCGTTTGAAAACATGGGAAGCGTTCTTGATAACATGTCAAATAATAATGGTGATGAAAAAACAGATGATCCTGTTGAAGGAGAAGAAACAGAAGGACAACAGCAACAAGGAATTCCACAATTTGAAAATGTAAAAGACCATTTACAATCATTGTTTGAAGGTAAGATTGGGTCCCTTGCGAAAGAGTTGGCGGAGGAAGTTGGTGATGATTTCAAAGATTTATTAGGTGATGAAAAAACCCAATCAAATCCGAAGGATATTTTCAAAAAGCTCATTCGCAATCCCAATAAGATTACGGATTTAATGAAAAAGGTAAGTACAAAATTAGAGCAAAAAATGAGCTCGGGTAATATTTCAAAAGAAGAGTTGATGAAGGAAGCAGGCGATATTATGAAAAAAATGAAAGATATGGGTGGCGGAAAGGAATTTGGAGATATGATGAAGAATATGGCAAAGACAATGGGTGGTAAAAACGCACGTGTCAATATGGGATTATTTAATAAGATGTCAAAAGAAAATGATAATCGCGAAAGATTATTACAAAAATTAGAGGAGCGCCGTAAAGCAAAAGTTGTTGAGGAGAATAACAAAAAGAAGTTTGTTATTGAAGGAGATGAAGCCCAGCAAAAAACAACGATTGACCCAAAATTAATGGAGGAAATTGAGAACATGACACTTGAAACGAGCAAACCAAAGCCCAAAACGTCCAAGAAGAAAAATAAAAAGAAAGGGAAAAAGTAAAATATAAAGTAAGTATATATGAATCCATTTAGATTTATCAAGCTTCACATATTTTTATTGGCATTTGTATTTGGGTTATTTACCATATATGTCATTATGCCTGAAGAAAAGAAAATATATGTATATCCCACACCTGAAAATATAAATGATATTCAATATAAGGACAATGTGAATAACTGTTTTGATATTACACAAGAAGAAGTTAATTGTAGAGATTATGACAGTGTTGAAAAAATACCCATGCAATAACTTATAACTATTATATATATATTATGAATGCTATGGATAGATTTACAAAAACAGAACCAGGGAAGATAATGTTATCTGTTATTCTTGGTTTAGGACTGGCAACTTTGTTTAGAAAGGTATGTAATGATAAAAAATGTATTATATTTAAAGGTCCAGTGTTATCTGAGTTTGAAGATAAGGTATACCAACATGGGGATAAATGTTATAAATACGGTATAAATCCAAATAAATGCGACACTAACAAAAAGGAAATTATGTTGGAATAAATGCGTTTTAGAATAAACATTATATTTATATTGATACATATATAATGAATAATACAACGAACATTTCCGATTTACCTTTTGGAAACGGAGAACCAAACATACAAAATACATTAGCACCCAAACATATGAATAGCGAAAATTATAAACCGATTAACGTGCATCCTAATCCATATGGTATTTCAGAACAGAACCCGATTATTCAAAACCCACAACAGTCATATCAACAGGAAGAACAGAAAGAACTTCAATTGCCTGATAATTATCGTGAGATGGTTATGCAGCAAAGTATGGGAAATGATTTACCATCAAGAGATGTACCTATTGATAACAGTCAATATATGAACGACGAAGAAATACAACAGAATTTTGTTCCCAAAAAGGAAAAACACGTTGATTTTCTACTGGATTATGAAGACGAATTAGAAAGGCAAACAAAGAAAGATCAAGAACATCATAGAAAAAAAATGTTAGAAACTATTTATGATGAGATACAACTTGCTTTATTCGTATCATTATTATTTTTTATTTTTCAAACAGCGTTGTTTCGTAAACTCTTATGGAATAAATTCATGTTTTTACCAATTATCAACAATGAAGGAAATTTGAACTTGTATGGAATTATGTTTAAAAGTTTCTTGTTTGGTTCGTTCTTTTATTTAAGTCAGAAATTCACAAACTTCCTTACCGAACTATAAATAAGCATGGGTGTAAAGTTCTTAATTCTTTGAGAGACACAAGTAATATCCATAAATCGTTTAGAGAGCAGATAGAATCCGATTATATAGACACTCGTATTACGTATATAATGGAAACAATAATAACGGGGGTATAAAAATATACAATATATAATTGAATTATGTATTGTAAACGCTATATATTATTAATATAGGTATTGATCATCTTTTTTATTGAATTTGACCTTTTTGGTTTTAGATTGTGATTTTTTTAATTTCTTTACAGTTTTTTGTTTTTTTTCAAATATATCGGATGGATTATATTTCAAGAACCATTCTTTATATTCGGTAGTATTTTTACTATTTTTAAGTTTCTTATATTGATCGGACTTTTGTTGTCGTATTTCTTCGAGTGTTTTTTGCTTACCATAGCATGATATAGAAAATCGTTTTAATAGCCCTTTGTTGGATAGACGATTGTGTGCTTCTACATCAAATAAATATTTTGCCATACACAATAGTCGTTCTTTAGTATAATGGTGTGATTTTACATACATGAAAGCAAGATAGAATGTAAGTATTGTATCAATCGTAGCAATGTAAACCTTTTTACCATGAATGTTAATTTTATTATAACTGTGGCACGCGAGGGGTTTATAAATATATAAAATAGATGTGCCATGAACCTTGAACTCAATATAATCGGGTATAATTTCATCAATGCCATTATGAGTAATAATTTCAATATCAGTAATATTGTGGTTCTTCAACGTTTCTTCAACTATATTTGCTGTAATTTCTGGGTCTTCGGATAATATATCAAAATCGGGTACCTTTTTGGTGATACTCAAATCACCAATCATATATTTTGAAAATAGAGATGCCGCATAACCACCAAAGAAAACAACTTCTTGTTTTACTAATGTTTCCCATAATATATCAAAAATACCTTCATTTGAATTTGTATCTTGTCGGAGTGAAGGCATCTTACGTTGAAATTCTATTGTATTGCATGATAACCCGGGTTTCATTGGATAATATTTATTCAATAATACCAAACGTTTTAATACCTTTTCCCAACGGGATACATCGCCACGAGGACGCGATAATTCTAAATACATATTCATTCTCAAAAAATCTGGCGGACTATATTTAATACCTTGAATAGTAATGGCATCTTTTGATATTGTATCAAATATGTTTTGATGTAACTGTGTAATATCAGCAATTGGAATGAAATTCACAAATACTTTGAATGTGCCTTTATGAACTCCAGCCTTTGCTTCAACATCATTATATCCAGCCTTGTAATATATATTAGCTAATTCAACCGCGTGTTTCAAAGCATTCGGACTATAGAAATCATAATCGGGTATTTCAAGTTCTCTATCATAGAATTGTGATTCCTTTGGTAAAATGTTATTGATTGCTGTGCCACCATAACAAATAAGTTTATTCTTCCTTAGAAAATTCTCTAAAATTTTAAGAATGCTACTAATATCATCGTTATTTGCCAATTTACGTTTAGAAACCGTTTCAGTAATATCAACCGCTTGACGCAATATCGTAAGCTCACATTCTTCAAATGTCATTTCATTATTGCATAATTCATTATTGTATTTGTTTTGAACTTTGGCAAGATCTTTTTTATTGGATATATTGTATGTATATGTTTTGGTGAGTTCATCATTTACACTATCCATTATAAATATATATATTATTGCTTATATATTTATTCTTGAATACGGTTGATATACGGTATAGCGAGATTGAATGGTATAATTGCGGATTTAAACTCTTTGAAGAATTTTTCACATTCATTGAGATGGTTATCGCGCACGTAATAGCGATAGAATAACATTTGAATACCGTGGTCTTGAATGGATTTAATTAATGAAATATGATTTACATAATTGTTTATAAATAATCCACCAACCTTTCCATTATCATTGTAATATTCTGGAACCCCCAATGATATTTTACGCAGAGAAACATAGTCATCAGAGTCAATCTTAACGTCTGTTTCTTCTAAATCCATAATGCTATATTTGGATAATAAAGTACCTGTTTGTATATTTACTTGTTTTGACAAATCATAACATATTTCCATTGGGTCACATTGTATGTTACTTTCATAATTATTATGAATTGAATTGTCAAATATTAAAACAACTTTATTCATTACATCATTGAGTGTGGTATTGTCTGTGATTTTTTCATCATATAACTTTGAACTCAACGCATAATCTACAGATTTTGAAATGGCAGTTAAAGCATCTGATAAATCCTCGTCATTACATTTTAACCGAATTTGGATAAATAGCGGGTCTTTTGAATTTGGCGAAGGATGAGAGAACCCGAACGAAGAAGCGGTCATTAGTATATCATCCAACAAAATTTTGTTCTCGGTGTCATATGTTTTATATGTATTATCTGTGGTATATGTTACATATGGAATACCATTAATCATTAATACTTCGAGGTCTAACGCACGGCATCCGCGACTCAATACATATTTAACCATATCTTTACTTACAAATTTACCACTAATTGCGCTATTGTAACTGGATTTTATAATATATTCTTTTAAAGGCAAAAACGTTTCTCCATTGTAGTGCGTAATACCAGAACTTTCATATGAATATGACACGGTTCGTACTTCGCTATTTTTTGTATCAAATAATCCTTCCTTTACAGATACATAATTACAATATATGCTTGATAATGATAAATATAATATGAATACAATAATTAATAATAGCAACACATTAATAAAAGGCATAGTCTATATTTATTATATAAAGATATAATATATTTTCTATATAATAAAATGGCTGGTGGATTACTAAATTTAAAATCACAAGGTGCCGATAATGTCATACTAAACGGAAATCCAAGTAAAACATTTTTCAAAGTTGCTTACAGTAAATATACTAATTTTGGTATGCAAAAATTCCGTATTGATTATGATGGACTTCGTGAACTTCGTCCAAGTGAAGAGTCTAAATTCACATTTAAGTTTCCAAGATATGCGGAATTATTAATGGATACATATTTGGCGGTGACATTACCCAATATATGGAGTCCAATACACCACCCAATTCCCAAAACATCAGAGACAGGAGCTACAACTAAACATACAAATGGACGATGGGCTCCTTATGATTTCAGATGGATTGAAAATATAGGCACGCATATGATTAAAGAAATCGTTTTATCGTCTGGTTCAACAACTATACAGCGATACACAGGAGAATATTTAGCCGCCATGGTAGAAAGGGATTTTACAAGTGAAAAAAAGGATCTATTCAACCGAATGTCAGGTAATATCCAAGAAATAAACTCTCCTGCAAATGTCAATGGACGACATAATACTTATCCATCTGCATTTTATACACCTTCAACAACAGGTTCTGAACCCAGTATACGAGGAAGAAATTTATATATTCCGATTAATACGTGGTTTACAATGGATAATCGCACTCCATTTCCATTAATATCATTACAATACAATCAACTTGAAATAACTGTTACATTACGACCGATACAAGAGTTATTCCAAGTTCGCGACGTATACGATAATGTATACAATCGTCCATATGTTAGACCGGATTTCAATGAAGACCGCTTTCATATGTATCGTTTTCTACAATCACCACCAAATGTATTTTTAGATTCTCAATATTATGGAAACCAAGTAAATACGTGGAATGCAGACGTCCATTTAATATCTACATATTGCTTCCTCTCCACGGATGAGGCACGCAAATTTGCGATGGAAGATCAAATCTATTTATTCAAAAGTGTTTACGAACATAGATTTGAGAATGTAACTGGGTCCAAAAAAATAAAGTTGATGAGCAATGGAATGGTATCATCGTGGATGTGGTATTTACAGCGTAATGATGTTAATTTACGCAATGAATGGTCTAATTATACCAATTGGCCTTACAGAACACAACCAGCCGATATAGAATTGTCTTCCCGAGATATAAGCACATATTTAACTGGTCTAGGATTTCCTTCAAATACTATTCCTAATAATTATGGACCATTTATTGACCCTCACGATGGACGAAATACCGGTATTTATATTACAGGTGATTTCAAGTCTATCAATCGTAAAGAAATTTTAGAAACTATGGGTATTGTATTAGATGGGGATTATCGCGAAAATATTCTTACACGGGGTATTTTTGATTATATTGAAAAGTACACACGAACAAATGGTTCAGCAAACAATGGTATTTATTGCTATAACTTTTGTTTGAAAACAGATCCAAAGGATTATCAGCCTTCTGGTGCAATCAATATGAGTAATTTCAAAAATATAGAATTGGAAATAACCACACACGTTCCCGAAGTTGATTTAGTCAATTCACGTTTTGATGTAATTTGCAATGAAGACGGGGAACCTATTGGTGTAAGACAAGGTTCATACCAGTTATATGATTATAACTATAATTTAGTATTATACGAAGAACGGTATAATATATTATCATTTATTGGCGGAAATTGTGGGTTAATGTATGCTCGTTAAAATCATTAATTTTAATCTATTATTATATCATAATATAGTAATATATAAATATGGGAAATACAAAATGGAAACAACCTCCAAATAAAGAAGGATTCAATATAGATAATCGGAAACATATACTGAAAAAAATAAAAATGAATAAGGATATGAATTTTTCAAATATTGAAACATTTATTGATATATTAGATGATATTGAGCCTACAGAAAAGATAGAAATAAAAGAAGGTTTTGTACCCACACCTATTATACCTGGTGTGGGTCTTGATGAGAATGAAGATTATGACGGGAATGATGATATTGATAAAAAAAAGAAAAATGTTAAGGGAGGAACAATGTTTGATTACTTGCGTTATATATCTTATATTTTTTCATATCTTTACATATTATTACGCTATCTAACATATCGTACATCGGAATTTATTTATGAAATATTTGCAAACACAGAAACTTCAGAAAATTTTGTGAATGTTAATGATATTAACAATCAACGTGAAAAAACGACAGAAGAAAAAGAAGCCGAAGAAATGAAAAATAATATTAAAGAAGTTCCCGGAAAATTAAATAACACGGTTGATGAAACAAATGAAAATACTAGGGATATGAAAAATGACACAAATAAATCTATAAACAAGGTAGGAGAAAAATTCTATTCCGAAAGGTATTATTTAAAAGCATTTAATACATTAAATAAAGAATTCAATGGTAAAACAAAAAAACGTGCGATTGACGTTGAATTAGATGATACAGATAAAGGAAACGATATGAAAATTATATCTAATAATTTAATGTGGTTATTATCAATCGCGCTAGGTAGTTCAATGTCATATACATTTTACTATTACATGTTTTATACCGAAAGGATAGATAGAAAAAGCGATGACGAAAATAATGAAACCACAATATTGGATGGAGGCGTCAATACTCGTTTTAATCTTTCAGAACATCATGGTAATAGAGTAAACTTCTTACCAAAAGGAGCATCTGTCAATAAATTAGCAAAGGATTTACTATGCGAATATACATTTTCAGAAGACAGCGATTCACAATTTAGTAACTTATGGGACTTAATACCTAGTTTTTTTTATAAAGTATTGAAGCCCATTGTCGGTATAGTTGAAATGTTTCATAACGTATTATTTGTATATCTTCCCAATGTAATTAACGGAGAACACGGTTTCTTAGGTAAAGATATTATTCCATTTATTCCAAATATTGGCAATTTATTGAAAAATATTGGATTATCAACAAACGGATTGAAATTTATGTTGATCACAGTAATGTCGTCTTTCTTTATATATTATAGTGGTAGTGATTTTTTCAAATATATTATTGGAACTCTTACAGGTAAACCAGAAGCCAATTTTTTTACACTCTTTATATATTTACTAATATCCATTGTATCATTTGGATTGATTTATGATAGTTTCAAAGATTTATCAAAAACATCTGGATTAACTGATTTGAAGGAAGGCCTTGTAGGAAAAAACGCAATTGGTTCAGTGGCAAAAAACGTGACTAGTTCCGCGAAGGACAAAACAACAAATGTAATTGAATCGTTACGGGGTAAAAAATTAACAGGCGGTTCAAACGGAGACGACGGCGAATTTGAATTACAGGAAAAATGCCAAGACTTTAACGACAATCAAAGTATTTTCATAAAAACATTATTTGGACTAGAAAGTAAACCATATATTGGGGGGTTTGCATATCCAGTAATGCTTGTATTCAACATATTAATATTCTTTGCTATTTTGTTTACCTTATTTGGGTTTGGACCGATCGCAATATTTTTATATGTTATTGGTATATTTGGGTATTCACTTGTAAATAGTGATTCAACAATGAAAGACAATATTGATATAATGACACAACTTAGCCCAGACGATGAAATAAATGTTGATGTAAATATAGATTCAATGTGGTTAAATAATAACACACGACACGATATTGAAACCGCGAATAACTATTTAAATAAAATAAATACTGTATCATACAAATTATATAATAACATATTATTACAAAACAGTATCTCTATTTTCATTGTTGTATCTCTATTTTATGCTTCAAACGACATATATAAAAATACTAAAAACACCAACGTAAGATCCATTTTGACCATATTGACAAGTATGGCTGCAATTTTGTATGGGGTATTTACATTTATGACAACAAATATAGACATAATGATTAAATATTCAGATGTATTAAAGATGTTAAATATAGATAAGAATGACGATCGTTATGAAAATCTTATGGAAATATTATTAAAGTTACCCGGATATGGAAACGATTTATTTTCAACTTATACTACTGATGACATCGAATTATTATTTAATAATGTTGATATTCAAAACATATTAACAAGAAATAATACTAATTCCAATAAAAAAATGCAAGGTGGAAATTTAATCTCTGAAAACCCTTTATTAAGGAGTATTACAAGTTCGACAACAAAAGGATTAGAAAGTATAAGTAGTTTACTTACAGGAAATAATAATATTACACAAGATAAATTTACACTTGCAATTTATTATAGTATAATTAAGAACAAGTTTGGTAAATACAAGCCGTTGTCAAAACAAGGAAACAGTTTCTACGATTTCGGCCAAAACGTTCATGCAAAACAAACATTATATAATAAAAAAATGTAGTAAATTAATAAATATTATAATGTATTTAAAAACATATGGTATAATATAATTATATGAAAAAAAAATATTATCCATTTGTAAGTGTATGTACGCCAACATTCAATCGTCGTCCATTTATTGAAAATATTATTCAATGTTATAAAAATCAAACGTATCCCAAAAGTAGAATGGAATGGATTGTTGTGGACGACGGAACTGACAAGGTTCAAGATGTATTTGAAAAACATAAATTACCCAATTTCAAATATTTCGCGACAGACAAAATGAATTTGGGAAAAAAACGTAATTTTATGCATACAAAAGCAAAGGGTTCTATTATTGTATATATGGACGATGATGATTATTATCCTCAGGACCGTGTAGAACACGCAGTTGAGCGTTTACAAGAAAATCCAAACGCATTATGTGCTGGTTCGAGTGAATTATATGTATATTTTAAAACACTGAAAAAAATGGTCCAATTTGGACCCTATGGACCGAATCATTCCACAGCAGGCACATTTGCGTTTCGCAAAACATTATTGGACAAGACACAATATGATGATGATGCTGCTCTTGCCGAAGAACGATCATTTTTAAAAGACTATACTATTCCTTTCGTACAATTAGATCCAATGAAGACAATTTTGGTTTTTTCACACGAACATAATACATTTGATAAGCGTGAATTGCTCAAACAACCAGAGTCTCAAGTAATGAAAACGAGTAATAAAACAGTAGATATGTTTATTTTGAAAGACAATGAAGCACCGATAAAAAAATTCTTTATGGAAGATATTGATGGATTATTGGATAATTATGAAGACGGTCTTCCAAAGAACAAACCAGAGGTGATTAAACAAACCCAAGAAATTAAAGAAAAACGACAGAAAATGCAAGAAGAGATGACACAAAAGGAATTAAACGCACATACAGGTATTGTCATTGATGGAGATAATGGCGAAAAGAAAAATCTTACGAAACAAGAAGTCGTTAATTTATTGACGAATTTACAAAAGAAGGTCGGTGATTTAACACAAATGTTGAAAAATCAGTCTCCCATCAACACTACCAATAGTGAAGGTAAACAAGTACCATTAACATCTTCTCAGATTGTGAATCTAATCACATCATTGCAAACGCAAATATCCAGTTTAACAAAAGAAAATGAAGAATTACAGAAAACAAGTAGTAATGTGTCAACCACAGAAAATGAAGCACACGAAAAACAAATATCTCATCTTAAACAACAACTTCAAGATAAGGAATCGTGTAATAATCAACTCTTACAAAATGTTGATGCGTTGAAAGATACACGTCATTACGACGACCAAATATCTGAACTTAAACAACAACTTCAACAAAAAGAGCTTGAAATTAGTGAATATAAAAATAATATCGTATGTTTAACAACGCAATTTATGAACGAAAAACAACAGTTCAATCAAACAATTGTTGATTTAACCGAAAATATTACGACATTGAAAGACAAAGATATATTACTTTCACCCGAAGTAAATATTCGTGTAAATAGCGAACATTAAAATATAAATATATATTTTTTCTAGTATATATTTATTCTATTTCTTGTTTGGCATTTTTATCCAAATAACGATAAATACGACGAATATCAAGTTTATTAATGTCATTTTCACTTAGTTTTGTCTCTATTTCAGTATACACCGTTGGGCTCACCTTTTGAAGTTGTCGTATTTCTTCGAAAAAACATAATACATCACTCCGTTCCAAGTTAAGAGATTGACATAGACCACTAATAAAGATATTATTATTATACTCCGTAGAATATTTTGTTAATACCTTTGTAAATCGTATCTCATCGTAGTTTTTATATTTCGGATTGAATGTATCGTGATATATTTTATTGTTATAAAACGTCTTTAACAATGATGTCATTTCATTTAATTGCCATATTTGGTTTTGGAATGTGATTCTGTCAGTGTAGTCAGCATAACATATATTATCAAGAACTTTACAATAAAACGGTAGAGATTTATTCAAAGACACATTCTTCAATTTATCCACTATATTTTCATGCCATAACAGTGCAACAATGGTGCGTTCTGTATCATTCATATACTTATTATGTTCTTCAATATACACGCGTTTATTAATTAACTCGTGCGTAATTCGTTTTGCATCATCATTGTAATGCTTCTTTTGGAATATCTTAAAAAAATACTTTTCATCTAACAATTGTTTGTTATTTTCATATAATTCTTTAAATTTTTTCATTTTTCGCAAATCTCCTTGGATATAGTCTATCATACATTCTTCCATTTTTTTACTGAGATTGTCGTAGTTATCCATTTCTTTTTTCAAGAAACTCTTGATTTGCGTATTTGATGGGCTTTTCAATTCATATACATTACACACGTTCATCAATTCCCGTATTTTTTTATCATTGAATGTATTCCCTACACAAATTATTGGGATATTTGTTTTATTTTCCAGTTTCTGTTTTTTTGTTTTCTTTTGTCGTATGAGTTTAATGAGCGAAGAAAGACCTCCTTTATCGTTACTATTCATTCCGTCGATTTCATCCATTATAATTGCCAATTTACTTTCTTTTTTTTTTAACATACTCATAACATTTTTTGTGGATATATTATCACTATTTAATGATTCAATTAAGTGTTTGTTTCGTGAATCCCCAGCATCGTATTTTATAATATCATAATCTATTTCATTTAACAGTTTCTCAACAAAATGCGTTTTCCCACAACCATGCGGTCCATAGATATATATTCCGCGCTTTTGTGTATTTGTTTCGCATATTTCATCAAAATTTAAGACAAACTCTTGGATTTCCTTTTTTATTTTATTACGTTCCCTGGAAGACATTAATATATCAATGTTTATCTTATTATATATATTTTCACATTATATATAATAATTTATTTATTTTTAAAATGAGCTGAAATCTGCTGTTCGTGCGACATAATTACTTGTTTTATTGGGTAAAGCACCGTAATAATCATAATTTGTTACACTGTTTTGATAACTTGGCATTTGAGATGTGCCGGTCATATTCATTTGAGTTTGATTTTGGACTGGTGTCGTGTTTACATTTCCTTGTTGTTGTCTTGCAGGAAGTTGTACCGCACCACTCAAATTAGTGACTCCTGAATATAAGTCTCCGATTACGCCAGTAGCAGCACCATAAATATCCCCAGCTACACCAGTTGTCGCACCGTATACATCACCGGCTACACCAGTTGTCGCACCGTATACATCCCCGGCTACTTGTTTCGCACCAGTCCCAGCTGTTCCAATAGCGCCATATACATCCCCGGCTACTTGTTTCGCACCAGTCCCAGCTGTTCCAATAGCACCATATACATCCCCAGCTACTTGTTTTGTTCCAGCACCTACTTCACTTATAACATTTCCAGCAGAATCTAATGTTTTTTCAATTACGTTTCCAGCAGAATCTATTGTCTTTTCAATTACGTTTCCAGCACTATCCACTGTTTTTTCAATTACGTTTCCAGCACTATCCACTGTTTTTTCAATTGCGTTTCCCGCACTATCCACTGTTTTTTCAATTGTGTTTTTATTGTTTCCAGTAATTGATTTACCATCAGAACCCTTTGTACCAGAACCTCCATTTCCACCACAATCATTACATACTCCGTTACATCCAGAAACACATCCAGGACACATGGGACAAACTGGTGGTACAACTTCTGTTTTCAAGAAATAGTCTTCACCGTATTCACCACCACTTTTGGAATTCTTATCTAATCCAAATAAATGTCCGTATAACTCTTTTCCGCGTTCCAATACAGTAAACGCGTTCTCTAATTCACTTAAACCGCCATTTTGAGTAGTAGTTATTTCACTTACGGTTTCAGTTACAGTATTATTGTCACTTACAACATTTGTTTCTGTCGGATATGCTACATATACAGATTTGAAAACCATTGTGTATGAATTTCCGTTTTGATTTAGTGTAAACGCTTCACCAGTAGCACCAGTAGCACCAGTAGCACCAGTAGTAGCACCAGTAGTAGCACCAGTAGCACCAGTAGTAGCACCAGTAGCACCAGTAGTAGCACCAGTAGTAGCACCAGTAGTAGCACCAGTAGTAGCACCACCAGTAGCACCAGTAGTAGCACCAGTAGTAGCACCAGTAGTAGCACCAGTAGTAGCACCAGTAGTAGCACCACCAGTAGCACCACCAGTAGCACCACCACCAGTAGCACCAGTAGCACCGCCAGTAGCACCGCCAGTAGCACCGCCAGTAGCACCGCCAGTAGCACCACCATTGTTAAGTGAAGATGCTTCTAATTCAATAACACCAATAAATACACCCTTTCCATTGGGACTGGGATAATATAAAATAGTGTTTCCTGCAGTAGTGGGGTGTATCCAGTTTGTTCGAGTTTTATCATTTTCACTTGAACTATACATATTTGTTGATATTTCTTCTTTTGTGCTATCGGATGAGATTACCAAAAGATTATTGGTATCAATTGATACTAATACATTTTCATTTATGTTATCATAAACAACATTATCAGATACTTTAATATACCATCCGGGAACCGGAGCTTTGTTATTGTTTCTATATGTTGATGTTCCAGATGTATATTCTGTGTTTGTCGCATCAAATTCGGTAGCACCATCTTTTTCAAATACGTAACTGATTTTAAACATATTATTTGTTTTATCTAAAACATGAATTAATGTTTCCTTATTGTTTGCGTGGACGAATACAACATATTGAGGGACAGTCATTGTTGTTTCGTATTTGAAGCTAATGCTTGCTGTTTCAATAAATGTAGCATTTGATTCATTAATGGTTACAATTGTTTCATCTTGACTAGCATTATATATTGTTTGACCGGAGTCATCTGTATTAGATATGATATCATATTGTTTGCTAGTACCATCGACGCGTTTAATAACATTAATACCAGTAAATACACCTGTTGGGGTTTCTGTATCATCTATATATTCGGGAGAAACGACTTCAATAATATTACCATTTGATTCATCAAAATATAAACAATCATATAATTTCACTAATTCTTTTGTTTTACTATAAACAAGAATTTTTGTTTTACTATTATTCTGCGAGTCGCGTTTGTATGACCCAAAGCCTTCTTGTGAAACATTTGTATCCATAAAATATGAAAGTGCTAAAACGACTACTATAATAAATAGCATCGCCCACATTGTAAGTTTGAATGACATTTTCATTATGTATTATACTATATTATTATAAAAAAACGATTGTTAATAAAATATAAAGTTATTTTACAGTTATTTAATAGTAAATATAAATAATGGGTTTAGAATATTATTACGATAAAGACAAATATGATTACGAAATATGTATTGACGAAGTTGGTCGGGGATGTATGTTTGGGGATGTAGTAGTAAGTAGTGTTGTATTACCTAAACTACAAGATGAATCGTTTGATACGAAAAACATCAAAGACAGTAAAAAATTCACAAACAAACAGAAATTATATAGTGAATGTGAAAATATTTCTAACAATGTATTTTTTCATCATACCGCTTCATTGTCTAACACAATTATTGACGATATTAATATTCTACAAGCAGTTATGAAAGGAATGCATCAATGTGCGCTTCGTAGCATTGATTATATACAAAACTGTGAAAAAGAGAACTTTGATCCTAATAAGATTTTGTTAGTGATTGATGGCAATTATTTTATTCCATATGAATATAATGGAGTATATATCAATCATGTCACAGTAAAGCAAGGAGATGGAAAATATATTGGTATTGCAGCAGCAAGTATAATAGCTAAAACAACCAGAGACAAAGACATTATCCAATTATGCCAACGTTACCCAGTATTAAACGAACATTATAATCTGGAAAAAAATGTGGGATATGGTTCTAAGGCCCATTTAGATGGTATAAATCAATATGGCATTACTCAATGGCATCGCAAGACGTTTGGTTCGTGTAAAGGAAAGCCAGTATACAATATTGAATAATCGCAAATAATAATACCAAACTGATAAATGCTCTAAAATACAAGTTCAAGTAGTATTTGTATTGGAAATCTTTCACCATATAATTATTTTTGTAAGTATATCCCCGATTTTTGTAATAATCCCGCACACCCATTCCCGAAATAATAACAAGACCGTCCATTCCTTCCCAAAACGCAATTTGTTCCGCTTTTTTCAACAGTTTTTTTCCAAATCCGGAATGCTGACATTCTTTTGAACTTGTATTTGTTAGTGTATTGAAATGACCCACGTTTTGAACGCTACCATAGACGTGAAGCTCACGAATGAGAGCCTGATTTTTTAGCGTATCTTCATACATTATATCTGTAGTGTCATTTGTATCTGGAATGCGTAATCGCAAGAATCCATAAATTGCCTTTTTATCATAACTTTCAAATGATATAAAGTATTCGGTGCCATTTGATGCTCTATATTCTCGTACGAATAGACGTGCGTCGTTGTTATCATATTCTGGGTGTCTCTCTATTTCACGATAGCGAATATCCATACTATATTGTTTTTCGTCATATATTTTATCATTCACAACTTGTCTCATATTGCCACATTTGATACCTCCGGAAATATAGGTGTCTGGAATGTCACGAATTACGCGTGGGAGACGTATCCATGGCTTACACGTAGTCATAGCATATTGCAATACATCCGACATAATAGATTTATCGTCTCCGTAAGGTTTATATGAGCCTTCCTTATACCACTTTTCTATTTTCGTCCAAGGAACCACTTCACACGGATATATTTTGATTTGGTCGGGTTGAAATTTGTCGCTGTTATATACTTGGTCGAACATATGTTTGTCCTTTTGTGGGTTGGAATAGGGAAGGTCCGGCATCAAATGCATGTCTATTTTGAAACAATTGTTTTTGCAAATTTCAATTGCCTTTATGGCTTGTTCTACGGTATGTCCGCGATTAATCTTTTTCAAAATAAAGTTGTCAATTTGTTGAAGACCCAACTGAATACGTGTGACACCCCAACACAATAGTGTTTTCAACCACGGAATATTATCTTCGTCGTTTTCAAGGACGGCGTCCGGTCGGGTTTCAATACATATACCAATAATCCGACACTTAGCATTTGTATTCAAAGTTATTTCTTCTTCCAATGTTTTAGGTTCTCTTTTGGGGGAAGAGTCAAAATACACATTCACGCAATATATAAACTGTGTAAAGAACCATTTCAAATAAGGCTTGGGATATTCGGTGAATGTTCCACCCTCAATGATAAATTCAAGCTTGTCACATTTATGTCCGCACATATATAGCGAGTCCAGTCTGTTTTTTGTTTGTTCGTATGGGTGAAAATGATTACGGTTTGCACGTTGGACGGCCGGTTCCTTTGACAAATAGCTTCGCGGTTGTGGCGTCCAATTGTTGTCTTCGTGAGCGGGCTCATTCGGACAATAGAAACAGTCATGTTTACAACTGAAATCCTGTCCGCTCGGTGTTGGAGATGTCAAAATAGTGATTTGGTTAATACCCGAAATATCATTTGCGGGTTTCTTGATAAGAAGCAATGATAGCACATCAATGGGGTCTATTTTGTTTTCCTCACGGAGTTGCTTATAGCGGTATAATAGGCTGGCCTTTTTTATTTGGATTTTATAGGGACGAAGGAACTTTTGCATGACCCTAGGGAGTTGATTTCGCAATTTATGAAGGATTTCTTTATCTTTTTTGGTATCCTTGTATTTGGTGTAACTGTCAATAATCCAGGTTTTCAAATGATGAAGAAGTTGGATGACAATCTCTTCATCACACTCATTTGTGTCTTGATTATATTTAACGATCGCGTCTTCAATGTCGTGCATTATTTCAAATCAGGTGTTGTATATATTTTATAATAAAAAATGTTTATTCAATTTTATGAATGTGGTCGTGATATAACAGAATATCACATAAATTATCCTTTTTGATTTTCATAATTTTACTATTATTATCATTCACACTATATCCAATGTAGAACCAATTGTCACAAAACACAAATCCTAAACAATATTCTATATCCACATTCTCAAATACGAAATATTCACTATATAACAATTTGAACTCATGGTCCATACGAACAAGTATGTGGTAATATTTCCGCTTACCGTAACAGATAAATACTTTATGACAAATAAACCACCAATAGCCGTCTACATATATACCATTGGTTGAACCACGCAAATCGTTCAAATAATGATTTTTCTTGGTAGAAACAAAGTTTTCTACAAAAATACATTTATTCCCATTATTGCATAGCGTTCCAATTCTAAGTGGTTGCCACGCATATATGACTTGTATGTCTCCATCTTTTTCAAACAAAACCCAGTTCTTCTCCACAGAATTATTTATGGGACTCATAATATGATTTCCACTTAACGCTCCACGGTCCAAACAGCATTTTCCAATATGTATACCAATATTCCCATTGCTAAACCCAATATTAGATGAATAATAACACTCTCCATTAGACGATAATAATAAACGCACGTCTTCGTTCCCACAATACAATTGATTATTAAAAGTGGTATCGTATGTTAGGTCTACACATTGTGATGTTGTATTGGTATCAATATCATAATTCATTAACATATTTTTTGTCGTTATTGGGGGATTATAAAGATAAGAACCATCATCATTTATTTTATAATTCACATACCGAATATTAACTTTAATTTTACCATCATGTATAATGAGCGATGGAGAACTTGGATAAAAATCGGAAATATCGGGACACTTAATCATCTGTATTGTTTCACACTTTCCAGAAAGTGAATTTACATAAAATTTATAATTCTCACATATGTTTCGATGTGTCTCTGCATCCACCATTGTATTATGCATGAGTTTCTTATATATATTAGTGTCACGCATATTTACATAGAACGCAAAAATGGAATATTCATAATCCAAATTATACATATACACGTGTTTCTCTAAAAACAAATGATTATCCAATGTAATATAATTCATACATCGTTTTGCTAATAAATAAAAACTATATGCAAGCTCATGTTGTGAAGATAACCGATAATATTTTACAATCTGATATAGGTTCTCTATACGTTTATCAAAAATCTCAAAAGCTTTCAGCCAATACCATAAAGCATTTTTATAATCATTTTGATAACTATAACACAATCCAATATAATAATACGAACACCATACTTCTTGTATCCAACCACCCATAGATACTCGCTGTAAATAGTATTTACACGCGCTTTCATGTTCTCCACAATCCTTGTAACTGTTTGCTAAATAGAATACATAACGAGAATTATTAGGTTCTTCATCAATCGCATTTATAAGAAGTTTAATATCCCGTTGGAATTTATTGGTTTTACAACCACCATCTCCAATGTCTTTAATAAACAACAAATTATCACTAATCGTATGGATATGGAAGCTGTTACATAAATCAAAGTATTCATGGGTTGCTCCAATATATTTATAATCCTTATTTTTTTTTACAATCCGAACGTTTTTATAATGACAATTTAGAGAACCTTGATACAAATAGCATGCGTCGTATTCAATGTATATATTTTGTAATTCTTGTTTAGATAACGATGTATTGAAAATCATATCGGCATCTAAAAACAATATATGTGTAATATTATCCATATTGTTACATACATAGTGATACGCATAATTGCGATTATATGAAAAATTAACAAATTCTTTATGGATTACAATGCCGTCTATTTGTTGTGTTTTGAAAAATGAAGTAATACTTTCAATTGTGTTATCATTAGAACCCGTATCACATATGCAATAATAATCAATATATTTAGCTACATTTTCAAGCATCCGAGTTATAATTTTAGACTCATTCTTTACAATCATGTTTAGACATAGCATGCTACTATATATTTATAATAAATGAACGGAGAACTTTAAATTTTTTTCGCAATATATAATAACTAATGTCGTTCACGCGTTTTTATGATGATGAAGCACGAGTAAAAAAACAAATAGAAGAAAGTAGTTTTATAGGAAAATATATGTTAAATACTCCCGGTCCCGGCTCACAAGCCCCTTTTTTGGAAGATAGTCATATTCGATTACAAAAATGGGGTGCGAACGTTCACAACAATACAACAAATCTTGAAAGTGATTTAAAAGGATTGAGTCGTAAGTTAAATCGTGATAATGTGGATATGAATAATTACCAAGACAACAAAGCCCAAACATATACACGTTCATATACAACCGAACAATCGTTTGTTGAAGAAACCCGATATACACACCCAGCGTGGATGTATGTAGATATGCAGCAAAATCGCTGGGAAAAACCATTTGTAAATCCTCAATCATATTTGAATAAAGATATTAATATAAATTCCGGTTCTCGTAATTTAGTAAAAGATAATTACACAGGAAAGTAAATAGGTTTTGAAAAATATATAGTTATTTTATATAACTATATATAAATAATGGAAGCATTAATTCCTCTATTCGCATTAGGGTCATTATATGTTGTAAATAAGAAAGATACAAAAAAAAAGGAAGGTTTTAATACAACCAAATTATCCAATGTAAATGTACCCGATAAAAATTACCCCGAATCTGATTTTATAGACCATCAGGAACCCAAAACATCTCAACTATCCACTGTAAATAAATATTCCGGACAAGCGTATACAGATAAATATTTCACTGAAAATGGAGCCTCAAAAATAAATAAAGAAGTTGAATACGAATCACTTACAGGAGATAAAGTCGGTTCTGACTATTTTCAACATAACAATATGGTCCCTTATTTTGGGTCCAAGTCTCATACTCCCATAATAGATGAAAACACAACCGAATCTCTTCTTGATAAATATACAGGTTCAGGTTCTCAAGATGTATCAAAAAAAGAACAATCCCCTTTATTTGAACCCAACGAAAACTATCAATGGGCCCACGGAGCACCAAATGAAAGTGATTTTTATCAATCTCGTGTAAATGCGAGTATGAAAATGGCAAACACATTACCTTTCAAACAAGAACAAGTGGCTCCTGGTTTAGGATTAGGATATGGAACACAAGGAGGAGATGGTTTTAATTCGGGAATGATGGAACGTGATAGTTGGAAGCCCAAGACCGTAGATGAATTACGCACGGATAACAACCCTCGTATGGGAGGTGTATCATTGTCTGGTTTAGAAGGTCCTGCTGTGTCTCAAGTAAAGAATATTGGCACAGAAGGTAAATTTGAAAAGAACCGTCCTGACCGACACTATGAAAATGGACCTGACCGATGGTTTACTACCGGGGGTTTAGAAAAAGGTGAAACAAACCGTTCTATTCAAATAGACCGTCATACAAACCGTAAAACTACTGGACGTGAATACAAAGGTGCTGCCGGACATTACAATAATGGTGAATATGTGCCAGGTAAAGTTCAAAAAGCCCGTCATATTGATTTAGGTGCGAAACCTTTAGGTGTTGCAAGTGCTGTAAATAAGGCTTCTCCGACAACCGGTGATTATAGCATTCAAAGCAAAAACGCATACCCCAACAATCGTTCAGTAGGAAATGAAACCAATTATTTTGGTGCGATCGGATATTCTATTAACGCCGCTGTAACCCCATTGATGGATATGTTGCGCCCTACACGCAAAGAAGATACGTCTGAAAATATGCGTCCTTATCAAAATCCAGCCACCCATGTTCCCGAAAGTTATGTATATGATCCTTCGCAAAAGGCACCTACCACACATCGTGAAACAATGGAAAAATCTAAATTCCACTTGAATGTTAATCGTCAACAGAATGGCGATGCGTATATGGTAACAGAACATCAACCTGTCAACAATACACGCACAAAGACTGGTGATTTTTTCTATGCTGGTGGTTCAAGCGCAGCACAAGGCACACACGAAATGCGTTCATATGAAGCAGAATACAATCAACGCAATAATGACATTAAGAGTTCAACCATTAAGGGTCGTATGGTTCCCGGAAATATGAAATTAACAAATCATCATATTAATATGAAACCCGCCCAACGGGACAACGCATTGAAAAACAATCGTCCTTTAACAAGCACAATGCCATATCAAGCACCATCAGTAAATACAATGGGTGTATCTGCGTCAAACAATAATACATTATATAATGGAATCAATAACGACCGTAATGATACATCTATTATGGATGCGTTGAAAGGAAATCCTTACGCAACTGATTACAAAAAAATATTGTAAATCCATAACGACCAATAATATAATAAAAAAATGAATCTTTTATTATATCAATTCACTATGATAATTTAGATAATATTAAATGTCACTTGAAAACAAATTATTCATATTGTTTGCCTCTACATTATTGTCAATATGTCTAAATAGTTTATAAACAATGTCCTCATTACGGAAACGAACACTATATTCTTGCTGAATTCCATTGCGCCCAATACGACCAAGAGCTTGCATCGTTTTTTGCTGTGTCATATTTTCCAAATCTTTCCCAATTACACCGTGACAGAACTGGTAATTTGTTCCATAAATATAATCAGATGAAGCAATGATAATAAACAACAATTGTTCTTCCGCCATTTCCTTCATAATCTCATTATATTCTTTGTGATCCTTCTCCAACAATACACCAATACCAAGTAACAATAATGCTTTATATGTATTATCTACTGGCAACAACATTATGCGTTTGACGTGGACTTCCGATATTTGCGGTTTGAATGGCGATTGAGAAATAGTTCCAACCCATTTTTCCTGATGTTGTATGGTATTAGGAATATATAGATTATCAAGTGATGCACGAACAGCTTGTTTTCGCAATTTATCTATTTGGGTTATAAGTTTGCGTGTTTCATTATCTACATGGTTTTTATATTTAACCTTACCGTCCTCTTGATTATTCATTTGTTCTCGGTTATCTATTTCTCGTTCCAAAAGATCAATCTTCTGAGACAGTTCAGTATTTTTATTGATTTTTGTTAATATGGATTGATATTCAGGAATAGGGATATGAGACTGTTGTAGATAGAATGAACCAATTTTTCGGACATCTTCGCATAGATAAATTGTCGGTCCATCTGTTAGAGTATGGGCGTCTTCGGTAGTTAACAATATACCCGTTCGTTTGGATTCTTTTACAGTATCTTCAAATACACTGGTTGTTCGTTTGAGTTCATACGATTTGGAAATAGGAGCACTTTTTTCATCTTGAAATGATGTAGTTCGCTGAATATTATAATTTGGAAATTTATATTGCTGACCGTGTTTCAACGCATTATAAATTTGTTTCCAATTCTCTTCTTCAATATTTTCTAAACAGATAAGATAGTATTCTTTAATTGACATCATAGTAATGTTTGAAATATCGTTTCCAAAATATTCATCTATACTGTAATCCTTATTAATCATACTATTTTCGTGAGCGTAGTAAATAAATTCCACAATTGATTCCAAGTCAAGGTATCGCAATAATGTTTTATGAGTGGAACAATATCTGGCACAATTGATAATATCGTTATATTCACTATACATATTATGCGGAAGCATGCATTTACTTTCCTTTGACAGTAATGGGATAGACTTTTTGAAGTCATTACTGTTTATATGATAGATTGTTGTCATCTCACCAAACTTCATTTTGAAATCCATGATTGATGGCATAATTTCTTGTTCTTCTGGTAGTGTAGCACACGACAATACCATATTCGGGATTACATTTTCACTCCAGTTTTTGTGAATAATGCTATGTAGTTCGTGTTCCTCCGAATCCAATGTAATTGTGGGTTCATCCCAAAAAGTAATAATATTATCTGTATCATTGAAGTTTTTCATATAATACATTGAAATGAGATAAGAGCGAACATCACAAATCATGATCTCAACATTATCACCTTCGCTATTATCAACCTTGTAAATACCACCACTTTTATAATTGCGTGTATATTCTTTTGCCGCAAAGTAATGAAGACGAATATCATCGGCACTTTCACATCCAAACGCAAACGCAATTTTCTTTCCAAGTGTAATTGCTGATTTTGCTAATGCAAGCCCAATATGCCGCGCCACACATACAAATATAATTCGGTAGGAATTAGACAATCCAATAGGAGTCATTGTTTTTCCTGTTCCTGTTGGTGCGGAATATAATACTAATTTGGGTGTACTACTTTTTTTATTGAAAATACTATAAATGTTTTTTTGATGACTATACAATGTCTTATCTGAATATTTCATCAAATATTCATTTTTTTCAATAAATAACGGAGCATTTTTTAGAATATCGTGGCTCTTTACATTTGGAGATACATAGTCAATAATTTTGTCTACAAAACTGATAATATATGTATTCGTATTGTGAATGGATGACTTTTTAATATGGATAAGGGTATACAAATAAGATATATAGTTGGTCTTCTTCTTTGAAATATATTTCATAATATTATAACATAATTCAATGAGAATGAATTCAAAAATGCGCGATTCATTGTTGTTAATTGTTTCATCAAAATGTTGGATACGAATTGTATCTGCGCTATTAAGTCGCTTAAGTTTTTTTTTATCTTCAAAATTCATTTGAATTTCATTATTTTTAATGTATTTCTTGTGGATTTTATCAATATGGGATTTAAAATATCTTTCGTATAGGTATTGATGAAAGGAATCATTATTCTCAAATTTCAGAAATGATAGTAATGATTTATGATGATTGAAATAAACTTTGGGGTTTTCATATCCTTTGTTAATCATGTTAAGAATCTCTTTTTCCTCGTCGGAAATGGGTTTCTCAATGCTCTCCCATTCTTGCTTAGATAATTTAATCTGTCGTAGATCCATTCTTTATAAATTAGTGAAATATTTATATCATATTATCAATTATTGAATACGGAATCAATTTTTATCTTATAGAATATAAAATGAAATCGCTATACATATTAACGATTAATGTTGTCATTTTTTAATAAAAACACGAATATAGAATATGTGAATTTTCAAGATATTCAGAAAGCAATAAATGATAATAGATACATAATTATAAATACATTAGATGCGAATAAACAACAATGTCTTATATGTAAAACATTATCCATAGTCCACGAAACATCAATGATAAACTCATTGATTGATAACTACAAGTATGACCGTGATATTATTGTATATGGTATGAATTGTTGTGATAAAACAGTTGATACAAAAATAGAACAATTCAAAAGAATGGGATTTAGGCGACTATATATATATCGTGGAGGGATGTTTGAATGGTTATGTTTACAGGATATTTATGGTTCTGAAAATTTCTCCACGACTACAGAAACGCTTGATATATTAAATTATAAACCTTCACAAGCACTAAAAATTGAAAGACTCGAATACATATAATGTGTTATTATAAAATAAATACATTATATATAAAAATGTCTATTTACCAAGATTACAAAGTATTTTCAATCGAAGGGAACATTGGTGCCGGAAAATCAACTCTTATTGAGTTATTGAAGGATAAACTCACTAATGATGAAAATATAATCTTTGTATCCGAGCCACTTGATATGTGGCAAACAATTCAAGACGAGAATGGCGTAAATATGCTAACTAAATTCTATGAAAACCAAGATAAATACGCATTTCCATTTCAAGTCATGGCATTTGCTACACGATTATTGAAAATGAAAAACGAAATGAAAAATAAGCCAAACGCAAAAATCATTATATGTGAGCGTTCTTTGGAAGCAGATTATAACATATTTGCAAAAATGCTTCACGATGATAGAAAAATCGAAACGATTAACTATAATGTGTATTTACAATTTTACGAGCTTTATAAGGATGATTTCCCAACAAAAGGACTAATTTATATCAACGCATCCCCTGAAACTTGTCAAAAACGCATAAATCAACGTAATAGAAGTGGCGAAGAAGGGATTCCATTTGAATATCTACAAAAATGTCATAAATACCACGAAGAATGGATAAGAAACTACGAACATAAGGAAAATATGTTGATTATTGATACGGATCATAATATGAACGATATGTGTAATGAATCAAATATTACATATATGGATAAATGGATTAAACAAATTTATAATTTCGTTCTATAATTACTGAAATTTAACAATAATATGGACGTTTTCGCGCTTCACACACTTACACGCCGATACAGACAATTCTTCCCTTCGTTTTCGTGTTTTACTATTATCAATAGTAGATATATTTGTTTTTTTCTTTGAAGTGCTATTACGGTAATTCATATCTTCTTCGATAGTGCTGTAATTGTTTTCAATATACTCAATAATGCCGTAATCCAGCGCCCATCTAAAAAAATTAAGCTGTCCTAATGTCGTTTCCATATTATGTGTGTCATTATATGGGATTGTGATGCGGTCCCATCTACAAAATGGGTCAAACCGTTTTTTTGAATACGCTTTCAATTTCAATTTGTATTCGTGAAATACCTTGAATCGCTTATCATTATGTGTGTAAATAATATAATTCATCTTTGAGTAATTTGTAACGAACCAATCTATAATACGAAGTGATACATTCGAATTACCGTTTATAATATTAATGATTTTATCCAATTTATTAGTATCATTATAATAATTCAAAAGGCTTTCTAGCAACAATTCATTTTGTGTATTTGATAATTTATTCTGTGTTGTTGTCATTAATACTATAATTTGTTATAGTATCAATATTAATTATTTATTTATATATATTTACTGTGATATTATACGTTTATTGTAAAATAAAATAATGAAAATATTTCATTTTATGTTTTTTTAAATTTTTTATTCATATTAATAGATTTGGTGCTTAATTGCTGTAAGCAACACCTGCCATGCCACTCATTACGCGGAGGACGTTGTAGTTAACGGCATATACACGGCACTTGGCAGTGTTGGCGCCAGATACGGTGTTGGAGGAAAGAACAAGTTGTAAGACGGCGTTATCAATGCGGGAGAAGTTGCATGTTCCAGAGGGTTGGTGTTCTTCGGGGCGAAGAGCGAAGGAGTATACATTGATACCGGCATCAGGGGAACGGGTGTGGTGTTGGAAGGGTTGGACGACGTCAAAGTAGGAACCTTCACGTTCGGAGAAGCGGTCTTGTCCGTTAAGTTGAAGTTTCGCGGTGACGACAGGGTTTTCACCCCAGCAGTGCATTTCGTGGGAGGCTTCTTGGAGCACGTATCCAGCGGCATCACCTACGGAGGCACCGGCAGAGTCAGCAGGGGCATTAACGAATACATTATCGCTAGCGTCAACCATGGACGCAGCATCGGCACGTGTGACGAAGGCAGAGATGTCGTTAGGGAGCACATCAACCGCATCTGTGTAGTTAAAGGGTTGGGCGCCCTTAAGAGCGAATAAGGCAGCGTCGCTTTCAAGGGAGCTGCAGTAATCAACATTGGCATCGGGTTGGACGACCCATACAAGTTCTTTGCAGGGGTGGTTGAAGTTGAGTTTGATGCGGTTGGAGGAGGAGCCTACGGATTCATCACCAGTGAATTGGACTTGTTCGATGAGGTATTCGTGGGGGTTTTGGGCCATTTTGCGGCGTTCATCTGTGTCAAGGAAGATGTAATCAACGTACAGGGAAGCGGCAACAAGGGATTGTTGGTAGGCTCTGGTGGCAGAGGCGCTACCAGATACGGCCCATAAGCATTCACCGATGGCGCGGAAATCAATGTTGATCTTGACTTCGTGGTATTGAAGGGCAATAAGGGGAAGAGCAAGACCGGGGTTGCGGCAGTACCAGAATTGAAGGGGAACGTAAAGTGTTGTTTCGGGGAGGTCCTTGCGGGCAGCGCATGTTTGGGGGGCGGCAGAGGAACCAGCGCAGGGGCCGGAGATGGCGGCGTAAGAGGCATCAACTACGTGTGTGAGTTGAGTGGTGTGGCCGACCATCTTGTTGTAACCGGATTGTTGTTCGGAAGAAAGTGTAAGTTGGTTCCAGATGTGCATCCAGTCACCGTATTGACGGTCAATGCGTTGGCCACCAATTTCAATTTCAACTTGAGCGATGAGTTGTTCTCCAGGGAAATCTAACCAGCGAGCGTTTAACCCACTGTCACCCATGCCTTGGTTGATTTCAGGGAGAGTGACTTGGAGGTAGGTGCGGTAAGCAAGATCACCATTACGGCTGATGGTGCATGTTACGCGGCGACCGAAGTCAGCTTGTCCGGAGAAAGTTTGTTCGATAGATTCCATCGCGAAGTTTGTGTGGCGACGGTAAGAAACCTTCCAGAATGTGATTTCAGGAGTTCCGGTAAGGAAGACGTCCTGAGCGCCGTAAGCTACGAGTTGCATAAGAGCTCCACCCATTTTCTATTATATATTATGTATAAAGAAAATAATTTGGAAAAATACGAATTAAAACCCTTTTACAAAAATTTTATGTAATTTTCCTAAATATATATAAACAAATTCACTGTTTATATGTATTAATATGGTTTTTGACAGATGTTATAAATTAATGATGATTACAATACACGGATTATGCTTTGTTGATAATGATGACCCGACAAATGACGTCAATGAAGAGGAACCTTGCGAAAGCGATAAAATGGACCGTGTAGACCTTGCTAAAGCTCTATTAGAATAATTATATCATTGTTAAATATTTTGTAATTCTTGACTTGTTAATATAAATTTCTCTAAATATGTTTTATCGTACACTTCCTTTTTGTTTTCGTGTTTTTTGGAAAAAATATATCTATCATCTTTTTTTTTTACACTCCATCCATCGTGTATAGCATTTGTTATGAAAACCATTTTTTGAAATTGTTTAGAATTAATTTCTATTGTTTTATCAGGAGTTTTTAAATCTGTTATTATATGTTGTATGTTTGTCATTATATACAAGATAGTTTGAGATTATTTCTAATAATTGGACGATATATATTTTGGTGTAAAATATATATAAACTAAATGATGCATGTTTAATTAAAATGTCAAATAATCCAAATTCACAACTTATATCTATTGATATAAAACACGATGAAATGTTAGCATATTTTAAAAGTATTTACGACACATTAATACCAAATTTACAAACTGAAAAGGAAGAACTAAAAAAACAGTTAAAAACTATGCCACGAAACAAAGTTGATTGTATTATGAATACGAAGGATAAAATAACTGAAATACGTAACGAAATACGACGGTTATCCAGTATAGAAAAAAAATATTTCCTTGAAAACAGCAAAATTATTTTCAATTATTTTGAAGAAAAACAACAAATCAATAATAATGCGAATATTAAGCGTAATAGTAAGGCGATGCACTGTTTCTTCAAAATAAAGAAATCCAATAATATAACCGAAGATATTGAAGAAGATAAATACAGAAAATCCAAACAATTATATAGGAAATTTTGGAAAAATGTGGATAACGAAACACTCATTTCAAATGACTTTGTAATTAACTGCGATAATTGTGATTTTTGTCAAATCGGTGAAATGATCGCACAAGAAGAGGAAGGTATTATGATTTGTAATAATAAAAAATGCGGAAAGTTCATCACTTATATTGTAGACAGTAATAAACCATCTAACAAGGAACCACCAAATGAAGTATCGTATACAGCATATATCCGTTTAAATCATTTCAAAGAAATCTTGGCTCAATTTCAAGCAAAAGAAACAACCCAAATACCCGATGATGTCATTGAAGCAATTAAAAACCGAATTAAAAAAGAGCGCATTAAAGATATGCGAGAGTTAAATTATAATAAAATGCGAGAAATTCTGCGTAAGTTGGGACTAAACAAATTTTTCGAACATATCCAATATATAAATTCTCTTTTTGGTATCAAGCCTCCACTAATGAATGAGGAATTGCATGAAACATTGTGTGTTTTATTTATTGAAATCCAAAAACCGTGGGCGCTTCATTGTCCGCCAAGTAGGACCAACTTTTTCAATTACACCTATACATTGTATCAATTATGTGTGCTTCTCGATCAAACACAATATCTACCATTTATACCTATGATGAAAGATAGGGATAAACAATTAGAACAAGATATGATTTGGAAAGAAGTATGTAAAGAGCTTGATTGGCAGTTCTTTCCCACTGTCTAAATATTATGAATTAATGTACCGAAAGCAATTAGTAATAGTAATATTTCAATAACTTGTATTATCTCAGGAATGATAATCCATTTATCTATACGCGTGACATCATCATTTTTTTTTGAAAAATCATATAGTTCTTGTAATAATAGGTAATTAATAGTAAAAGCAATTATTGTAAAAATTACACTTATAATTATTAATAGGTTATTATAATAATAACCGTCTGGACGATATACTCTACTATAACCTAATGTTGCGAATGATACAGATGTATATAACCCGACATTTCGCAATGCGGTATGATAGAACATTAACATTTCTTTTTCATTCATTTTTGATTAATATATAAAATATAAATATATTAATTTAATATCCACCACATATTATGAAGTAATTTACATCATACGAGGGAATCTCACAAGGTTGGCACCAATACCGAATCCAGCACCTGTGCGGGCAGTTTGACCCATCGCAGGGACAAACACATCAAGGATGCTGAATGTCATTGTGGCAGCAAGGGCAATTACAATAATTTCTTCAACATTTAATTGTTTCTTGGGAATAGAGAATGCTACAATAGCAACAACTAAACCTTCAACAAGGTATTTTACTACGCGTTTTACGAGTTCTTGAAAGTCTAATACACCGTTCATAATATATTATATACAAATATAATTATTTACAAATATATATAAAACTATGATTCCTAAATAACTATATAATGTCATCTTTCGAAAGAAAAATGGTTGATGGGAAACCAAATCCTAAATATGTTGATTTGTGCGACGAAGATACCCCTATTACCGGACAAAAGTTTTCTTGTCTTTCATTTGTTTCTCCTGAAAATATTTTGAAAAAACGCGAACTTTTCATTATGGAAGAATTTGTAAAGACTTGGGATTATACTAAATCTTTCTCTAAATTTTTTGAATTTCTTCAATTCATTTCATATAAGTATAACATTCAAGCAGAAAAGGTGATTGAAGACTTAAATGAATTTGCTAAAGAAGAAAATGAAAAACTCCAATCTACCCCAATTGATGATGACTACAAAACATTCTTGGATAAAAATGAAGAGCGTTTGAGTGAAAAATTCAATCTTAAACACTCTTTTCAAACATCTGTGCGTGGATTAAAGGTTAGAGGCGTATATAATACTCAAGAAGAAGCCGAAATGCGTTGCAAGAAACTTAGAGAACTAGACCCGAACCACGATATCTTTGTGGGTCCTGTTGGTATGTGGATTCCTTGGGATCCCGATGCGTATAAGACTGGTCGTGTTGAATTCATGGAAGAAGAGCTCAACCAACTTCATAGTGAAAAAATGAAAAACGAATTGAAGGCAAAGGAAGAGTTTGAAACACGTGTCCGAGATTCCAAACGTAAAGCGATTGAAGAAAACATTAAGAGTGCCGAACAAAGTGGAAATGTTCTAACACAGACGATTGATGAAGAAGGAAATCTTGTAGGTGTGTCTGAAACTGTTGATTTTGAAAGTCGTGAAGTCGCAACTGAAGAATCTCAAACACAAAACAATGACGCAATCTTACAGAATATGCTGAATACAAAAAAAAGTGACTAAAAATATTTCAATAAATAGTATAAATATAATACACTATTTATTACAAGATGTCTAATATATTATTCAAGAAAATCATTTATAATATGTATAATTGTAAGAAAGAGTACCCATATATAAATATCTGCGATGATTTTGAAAATTACATTAAGATGGAAGAAGAAATAATTAATAATGAATATCACTTTAATTGTCATCACGATAATTTTACTAAACGTGTTTTCATTGATTTCTGTGTATATAAAGATATTACCAAATTTGAATTATACAAAGAAGTATTGGACGCACCATTTACACATACACGTGTAAAATCAATATTTATAGAAAATTTTCGCAAATTTCAAAAGGTCTATTTTGCTCTTATTAAATTCCGCGAGATTGTTAAACAAAAGATATATCCCAAACAAATAACATTTGATATGAATATGACTGAAATTGACCCAGTATCTAAATATTGTATTACAGTATGTCAAAACAAAAAATTATACGATTTCACAGTATGTGATTTGTTGAATATCATAGAACATAATCTCACATCGGGTGATTTATTCTTTATTTCTCCCAGATTTATAAAAAATCCATATAACAATATTGTTTTTTCAAAGTCTACATTATATAATATTTATTTCAAGTATAAATTTAACACATTGTTCCAGAATAAAACATTTGATTATTTCTTTGATTCTAATTTTGACATTACAATTATCAAAGATTCTCATTATGACTATTTATTGAAACGGAATATTAAACATCATGTTGATAATCTTTGTCAATCAGATTTAATTAATGAACTACAAAAAATGATTGGTAATGTTAATCATCTATTTACACTTAAAACAAATCACATTAATATTCATGGCAAATTTCCAGAACCACTAATAATTAAAGCATTCAAACCGTTCTATTCGTATTATATGCAAATAAAGTATTCACTAACATATCATGAATATTTTAAAAAACTATCTGTATTCAAAGCAAATATTGTCAACTTTATTGAATATAATCCTACATTTGGAAGAGTCATTATCAAACCACACAGTTATAATAATTTTATCGATTCAATTGATTATCATGATAAACACGTTTTATTTAATCCCAGCATAGATGTTGAAAATGAATTCCTAACCTCTCATTATCAAGAAAAAATGTATAGTGTTTTCCATATCTATGAAAATAAGTTCAAATGTCAAAACATTGTATATAATCGCATTCTGAATTTAGGTCCACACAGTTATAAATATAGTGGATTTATTAATAATCGTAATTACCATTCTACTCCATTACAAGAGTTATATTATGACAGTGATGATATTACGATTGATAGTTACGATGAATCTGATGATGATGATGATGGTATTGAAATCCGTTTGGGACCACACACACCAGACCATAGTCCTCCTCGTTCTCGCGTTCCAAGTTTGGAGTTAAATACAATTACATATTCTTAAACATTAGAAAAATGATATATAATAATAGAATCGTAATTTATGTAATATTCAAATTGTATAAATAGTCGTCGTCCAAAACAAACAGGTAATTTATTGTATACTTGCTTTCTATACTATCGTTATTTGGGATTTCAATGATCGTAAATATATAGAATTTATTGTTATAGTTTAAACAAAACATTTGATTTAGTTGTCCCCAAGATCCATAGCATACATAATCATCTTGTTTACTCAACATCTTAAATTTCATTAGTGTATCATAAGCAGCATTGGATTGTGCGTATGACACTGCTGGAAAGAGAATATTTTCGTAATTGTCATAATCGTTTTTTGATATTCGTTGTTTTACAATATCCAATAGTTCCGAATCCATTTTTGTATAATAATAATTATAAATATTATTATTATGTTTATTTATTCAATTTTTACCATTTTGATTTTTTTACATTAATTTGTTGGCCGGTCGACTTCTTTTTTGATTTACTCGGGTCATATGCTTCATCTTCATCATCGGAACCAATTCCCTTTGATAATTCCCAAAATTCTTTTGAACCCAGCTTGAAGTCCGGGTGGTTCTCTGCTTTATACCAAAAAATCTGGTCGTTTAATTTATTTGACTTCGCGTTATTATTTATTACGAGACATTCATAATTTTCAGTTGTCTGATCCATTACTGCACTAAATGATTCTAATGTTGGAAACATTGACGCATAATTCTCCCATATACGCTTTCGGTTTGTCATATAAGGTTCTCTGAGAATAAATACATAATCTATATTTGTACGTAAATTTGGCGGTATACCCAACGGATATTGCATTGTAATAATTAACATAATTTTCCAATGACGACCATTCATAAATAACAATCGCATTAACTTATCACGAGTCCAAGATTGATCGTATAAACAATCATCAAGGATAGCAAAAGCCCGCGGATCTATTTTTGATTTCCCATATGTATATGTTTCTTTCTTTACTTGTTTGAGAACCGCCTTCTGACGTCGCAATATATTTTCTATTAATATTGAACTATATTCCTCATGAATAAATAATTTTGGAACGTGTTCTCCATAGAACCCATTCCCTGCTTCTGTTCCTGATATCACAGTTCCAATGGGTATATCTTGGTGATAAAATAATAAATCACGAACCAAAAATGATTTACCTGTATCACGTCTTCCTATCAATACAATTACAGGTCCCTTATTTTCATCCGGCTTAAATGTTATATGTCGCATATCAAATTTTTTTAACTCTAATGTCATTTTACTATATTAATATTATCTAAATCATTTACTAACGCACCTAATATATAAGTTTAATCTCTGTAATTATTAAATTATAATACATTATTAGAGGTTTAGCTAAAATATGGAAATCAAAATAATCGATCATATACCCAAGTTAGATGATTGGGAGTGTGATGAGTTAGACTATTTCCCATTTGATATATCAAATATCACATATTACAATCCTATTTATAACCATTTTGATACATTAGATATTTCATACACCAATTTACAATTCAATCATACACAACATATTTATGATAATAAGCACGTTATTGATGATAGTGGAAATATAACACAAGAAAATATTTTCTTCAAATATGCACCACTTTTGGATCCGTGTCATTATATGATGGGAAAATACAAATACGATAAACACATTAACACTATTGTAAAACATAACGATAACCAAGACTATCATGAAAAGTTGAGTTCCCCCCATAATGCTTCATATGTTGATAATTTCACATGTGCTTTGATTAATCTTTTGCGTGAAAAACATAATTTCAAACACGGAGTTAAGTATTTTGGTTCTATCGTAGGTATACAAAAGCAATTTAGAATGAATGTAGTAGATGATATTGAATTTCTACAAGAACAAAATTTCTTTCAGGAACATATTGGAAATCTTTTCCATACCAACATTTTTTCAAAAGAACTTTTACAACATGATACAAACCAACAAACATTGAAACATAAAAAATCTTTATCATTTAGTCATGATATTTCATTGAATGATTTTGATAATATGACATTTACACCAGTTTCTATTGATACAATACCATATAATGGGGATCCGGTTTTAAAACTACAAGAACCAAAAATACTTGAACTATCTATTGATAACTTGGAAGAGCACACAAGTATTACTAAAAACGACGACAGTGATGGTAGTGATGTAAGCGATACAGATAGTAATGTAAGCGATCAAGATAGTAATTCATCACATAGTCATTCTCACAAAGAACAACAATATGACAATGATTCCGAAAATTCAATAGATTATGATAGCAGTGTTGACGAAGAACCATTATACGCATATATTGATAATTTTCCTATGATTATGATCGGACTTTCTAAATGTGAAAATACATTTGATAATTTGTTAAACGAGTCCAAAGATTTGGATACAGACCATTATTTATCTGCGCTATTTCAAATTATAATGATCCTACTTACTCTTCAAAAGGCATTCAAGTTTACACATAATGATTTACATACAAATAATATTATGTATGAGACTACTGACATTCCATACATTTATTATATGTATAATAACATTCAATACAAGGTTCCTACTTATGGAAAAATATTCAAACTTATTGACTTTGGACGTTCTATTGTTACATTCAACAATAATGTATATTGTAGTGATAGTTTTAAAAAGGACGGAGACGCAAATACGCAATATAACTTCGGTCCATTTTATGAATCGACAAAAAAACGCATTGAGCCCAATTATAGTTTTGACTTATGTCGTCTGGGTTGTTCTATATATGATTTTATTATTGATGATGAAGAAGCAGTAAGTGATTTTGATGATTTCCAGAAAATTATTTATGAATGGTGTCGTGATGATAACGGGAAAAATATTTTGTATAAAAAAAATGGTGATGAAAGGTATCCTAATTTCAAATTATATAAAATGATTTCCCGCATCGTCCATCTTCATACGCCAGAAAAACAGCTGGAACGCGAAGTCTTTAATAAATACCATACTATTGAATGTATTGATGAAACACATTGCTTTATCAACATAGATAATATTCCATCATACGCGTAGAGCATATAACATACAATTTTAATCATTGTATGTTATCCTAATGGATAAATTCCATTTTATCATCTAATTGAGATATTTCTCAATGAATTCTTCCGGTGTAAATATTGGTACTCCCAATTCTGATGCTTTTTTTGTCTTATTTGACACATCATCCTTGGATTTTACAATCAACGCAAATGTATTCTTATCTACTTTGTTTTCCAAGGTTGAGCCATACAATGTCAATTTATCAATTATTTCTTTATCGCGAACCTTTGTCATTACTACCGTTTTCATATATAATGGATGGTCTTGATTTCCCTCTTTCACACTATCTTCCACTTTCTCTTCGGGGTTTTCATTGTATTTATAGGTTAACTTACATTGATTCATAAATTCTAAAAATACTGGTATATTTTCCACGAATGATTTTGCGTTTTCCTTACCAATACCATTTACTGTCATTAACATTCTTATCTTTTCGTCATTTGATTCGTTTGTTTCTAATATTTTAGGATACGCTTCTATAATCGGTCGGATTTTACGTTCTCCAATTCCACGACCGAATTTATTTGAAGCAGCCATTATCTTTATGAGCGATGCACCTTTGACCTTTGAATATATACTTTCATATACCTTTTTTGCCATCTTTTCCTTGAACCCTTCTACATTCAAGAAATCCTTTTCATGCATATCTAATATTTTACATATGCTATTATATCCAGCTTTCATAATACGTTTAACATTTCCCTGAGATAATCCGTCTACTTCCAAAGATGTGAAAAACGAGGTAATGTTCTTTTCCAATACATTTACATCGTCATCTTTATTTTCCAATATGATATCCACGTGGGTATCCGTCCATGTATATGGAACATCCGGCATTTTGGCTTTTTCGGCAGGGGTTGTTACGCTCTTAATGTGAGGAATGACATCACCACTACGGACGATTTGTATAATAGCACCAACGCCTATTTTGTTTTCTTCTATGAAATTTCCATTGAATCCAGTTGCATATTCAATCTTTACACCACCTACATTTACAGGTTCAATCCTCACACGTGGTTTCAAATAACCACTTTTACTTGCGTTCCACAATACATCAACTACCTTGGCTTCTACCACTTGGTCGGATAATACCATTTTAAAAGCAAACGAATGGTCGGGGTTTTTGATTGTGCGTTTATATACATTATCGTCGCTTACAATAATACCATCTATAATATATTCGTAATTTGTTCGCCAATCAACTAATATATCCGATAACATATTGTTTGATAATGTATCCGTATCTTCATTCTTTACTACATTGAACCCATTTTCGTTCAGGGTATTAAATTGTAAACTTGGTTTCAATTCGGGTTCAATCATTTCATAACTAATAAAATCTACATCTTTTGCCTTTTTATCTATTTTTTTACTATTTACAATACCAGCAACAAGATTACGGGCATTTGAGAAGTTCTCACTGTATTTATCATCAAATGTTTTCCTGGAAATAATAAATTCACCGCGAACGATGACATCTTTAACATCCGGAATACCGTTTATATATTTCAATAAATGTGATACGTCTTGTCCGACTGAACCATTTCCGCGAGTATATAACTTTCTTTCTCCATCTTTGCTATAATATAACCCACTTACCCCATCTAATTTACAAGATAATACATATGGACCTTTGTATTTTTCTACCCACGTTTCTAATGCGTTTGTTGTGGGTTTGATTTTATCCATTGACGGCATATTTACAGGTAATTCTACTTTGTTTTTTTCAAATACAGCACCAACTTCTTGTAATATGGAAGAATCACTGTATTTTTGTTCGAGATATTCTTTAACTATATCATATTCATTATCTGATAACGTAGGTTCTCCTTTTTGTTCGATATATGAATGAAATTGTTTGTTTGCAACAATAATAATGTTTTCCAATTCCTTTTTGTTAAGTGTTTCTAATAATGACATTCCCTTTGATTTGAAATCTTCCATCATTTTTACAATATCTTCATCTTTCATTGTTGTTTTTGGTTTCTTATTTTTCATTTCTATATTCTCATCTACTATTTCTTCTTTAATTGATTTCAATAGTTCTGGTTTATCTTTTTTTATTTTTTGTGTATTGTTTTTAATTCCCTTCGGGTGTCCTCGCTTCTTCTTTGTTTGCTGAATTTTGAGTTCTTCTACCATATCGGGAACCTCTTCTTTCTTGGGTTCTTGAATTTCGGGTTCTTCTACCATATCGGGAACCTCTTCTTCCTTGGGTTCTTGAATTTCGGGTTCTTCTACCATATCGGGAACCTCTTCTTCTTCCTTGGGTTCTTGAATTTCGGGTTCTTCTACCATATCAGGAACCTCTTCTTCTTCCTTGGGTTCTTGAATTTCCTGTTGTTTTTCAAAAGCAATAATTTTATCTATCAATTCTTCCTTGTCTTTCATATGTTTCAAATTGCTTTTTTTCGGGATCAATCCCATATAACTTGCCAATAATTCACGTAATTCATCTTTTTTCATTTTTTTATATTTGACACGTTCTTCCGAAACGAACACTTTTTCCTTTCGTGTTCTATTTGATTTATTTACGGGTTTATTTTTCAATGTCTTATTTTCATCTTTCATTATAACAGCGTTCACTTTTACAGGCGTGCCATCTTTTTTAATCACATCATTACCACTCCGTCTTTCATCGGGTTCTTTATATACAAGTCCTAAAAAATCAAATATATCTTTTTCGGTTAAAAATACGTGTTGTAATTTATCCTCCTTCTTTTTTCCCTTTTCTTTTGTATACAACCCGTGTTCGTTGAGTGAATATCCTTTTGTTAACGCATAACCCCGCATTACGGTATTAAATTCCTTGCTTCCTGTAAAATACAGTATTGCGAATGCGTATTCTTGACGGGGAGAATACAAGAAATCTACTCTACGAGCAATACTATTTTCATCCAGCTTGCAAATAACAAGTGACTTGGTAGGTCCCCGCGACAACACCTCAATAATAATATTATCTTCAATCAACTTATCAATAAAATTTACAAATACGTCTTTGTTTTCCGATGTAATAATTACATCAATATCTCCGGATGTTTGAGAACCTCGTCGGTAGCTTCCCACAATTTCGTATTTACTTGTATCATCTTTGATTGCATCATATGCTTTATTTAAAATTTCATTGTATAATACTATTTCATTTCTAGGAATACGCAAAAGAATGTCTTCATAATATTTCAATCCTTTCAATTGGACGTCATTTAACAATTTGGGATTATTATTATAGGATTCTCTCAGCTTACTTACACTTGTAATACCATTATTTACTAATTCACGCGCCTTTTTGGGCCCAATGCCATAGATATCACTTAATACATTCTCGGGTCTGTTTCGTTCCTTTTCCAATAGATTTATTTTTCCAGAAGAAACATATTCTTGTAATAGATTTATAATACCCGGTCCAAATCCTGATAATTTTGATAATTCTTCCACCTTGTATATAGGTTCGCTATAATTGACTAAATTATCATGAGCACGACGATATATTTTAGCTTTAATGTAGTCACCCCGCTTCTGTAATAGTTCACTATATTCATTTAGTATACTAATAAACTCGGGTTTGTAGTCATTATCTTCAAAAGCATTCATAATTATATGATATAAACAGATTATAATTATATCATAATTTAGAACGACGGCATATCCGTATACACTTTTGTGTTAGTAGTATCCAACATTACATTATCAGTAATGACACTGAAAAAATTACTAAATGATTGATGATATTGGACGAATATGATGGCACCAACAAAAGAAGAAATCATTACCATCATTATGTCACGAACCAACAATTTCACTGATTTCCATTCTTTTTCAATGTATTTCATTTCAACAAACTTGAATATGCCATAAAAAATAGACACCAATAACGAAAAAGCAAATTCTTTTTCCATATTTATAATAAAATACTAGGCAATAATTTATTATAACTAACGCATTAGATTTAATTAACTTTCACAATACTTGAAACATCTTCAAAATCGTTCAATTTGATAACTTCATCACTTATATTAAGTTCTTCATCGTCGTCAAAATCATTTTCTTCTTCCATACGGCGTTCTAGTGCACGAGATGTGCTAATTTCTTCAAGGCGTTCAATATTTTTTGGGGCTTCAATATTTGATATATTATTATCAGTATCCAATACTGTATCCATATCATTAAATGATAACTTAGTAATCACCTTTTCGTCATCCAAATCCTTTATCCCCATTTCAATATGTGATACTTCTTCTTTATTATCTGGTTCCTTACTTTCGGGTTCGCTTGAATCTAATACTATAGGCTCATTCGTAAGTCCAGTGTCAGACGGTTCTTGTTTTGTTGGAATATCTTCAATAATAACTTGTTCCTCTTCTTCGACACTTTCATCCATATACGCACGAATAATATCTTCAGTGGGAATTGAATCACGAATAGATATCATTAAACATTCTTGTACGATGAGTTCTAACTCACGATGATTCTTTTGAATTTGTAACGGATTAATGTTCTTTTCAAATAAATATACATTTGAGTAAATCTTGCGAGCACAATGAATATAAACCTTATGAATAAAATCATCCAATTTGGGAATTGAGATATCAATCTTTTTCTGTTTGTTTCCTACACGGATGCAAGTCAATACCTTGAGTTGGATAATATGGACGCATGTGATTAAATCTTCCAGATAATTACATCCACTTCTTTCTATAATACGTTTTTTCTCGTGTGAAATGATTTCATTGTTCCATTTTGGTATACGCGTTAGTAATTCTTGGAATGTCATTAAATACTTATTCACCTCATCGTTTTCTACACAAAGTTTCCAAGATTCATCAAATATTGATTTAACCCCCTCAATCACCAATGGCGAAAATATAGATACTAAACGTGCACACCATTCATTGCGGGATTCGTTTAAATTTGCTGTTACAAAATCGTCCATTTATATAAATTATGAAAATCTTTTTATACCGCTTTTTGAACGAAAAAGATATAATTCAAAAATTGTAGTATCAATGTTTTTTCACATCTGAAATCAATACGTATGGTATCAAAATATACATATATGTCTTGTTTTATATTCTCTTTTATTTTCTGTTGTTTCAACCAATGTAATATATGAAAGCAACATATTCCATTATCATTACAATATGATATACATTTAATTATATCGGAATGTGAATTCTTATGTCCCTTCATAGCACTATTATAATAGTCGTCAAACTTATCAATAAATGTATTACTATTTATCCATTTCATTGGAGTTTCAGTATCATTTACATATAATTCACAGAACCGAGATAATATTGGATTTAACAACTTATATTTATTCTCTACTACCAAAATAAATCGTGTGTTATGACTAAATACTTCTATACAGCGCCGCAATGCCGATTGTGCGTCAACTGTTAAATAATCCGCATTATATAATACGATTGTTTTGAAAGCAAATCCATTGCGGTTATTAGACACATTACTCTTTGCAAATAATTTCAGGTCTTCCCGAATAAATTTAATACCCTTACTATAACAACAATCCACACTATAAACGTTATCTTTTTTCATTTTCAAATCAAAATAGTATACTTTATTCAAAAAGTCATTTACAATTTCAATCTTTTTACTATGATTACGACCGTGAAATATCAAATGTGGTATTTGTCGTTTATGTAAAAAAGTATCTAATATAGTTTTTATTTGAGACATTATAAAGGATAATAAAAACACTTTATGTTTTTTTTATGATATTTTGTAATTGCTTTGTTAACGTATATCTTTCGTGATACATTGTACGGCGCGAAAGATTGCATTTCAAACACGAAATTACACAATTATTTGTATTATGTCCGAGAGAATTATCAAGACGTTCAAGCGTCCATTGAGTAGGTTCCCGAACCTTCTCGTAAAAAAGCTTTACACATAACTTACAATAATAGCATTTATTTTTACTCTCTTGTAATAATTTTAATACACATTCTACATCAATGAACCCATTTTCGTCTTCTTTTAATGTCTTTGTTTTATCTTGACCCTTATACGAATGAAGTTTCCCTTTTATTTGGGAACGCAATAATTTTGTATCATTATTTATTTCATTTGAAATACACTCGTTTACAATTTCATGTTCGCGAACCTGTGATATGTCATGATATATCCATTGAATACTGGATATGATTTTTCGGTCTCGTTTATCCTTTTCTATTTTTACTTTCTTTGTATCTTTTTCTTGCGGCATTGTGATTTTTTTCATAATTATATATAGTAAAAAAGGTTAAATATTACACAATATAAAGAATATATACAAATAAAATGTTTACAGACAACGAACGGATTCAAAAGATGATGGATGATGATAATAATGTAAATAAGCCTTGGATTAAGCTAAGTAAGAATATTAAGATAAAAATAGTTCGTGAATATTCCCACACATATAGCGATAACCCAGAAAGCAACTCTAAATTAGAAGAATATTTAGTAAATAGTATTATGAAAAATAGAATTAACAAAGCCAAAGATGTAGAATATGATGTAGAATCAGGTTCGATTAAAAATATTCCTAACCTATATTTTAATGATAAAAGTAAAAACTACTCTTTTAAGAATATTGACTTTAGAAAACCAATGATGAAGAATTTTACACCTAAAAATAAAGGCGAAAAGTAAAAATTGAACTATCAATAAATATATTATATCCTATTAAAAATAATAGTGTAATAACATATAACTATGGAAAATCAACAATCCGACGATGAAATATCAGATACGGAATCGGAATCTGGATATGAATTGAATCAAGACGAACAGTGCGAATATGTTTATGACATTATTAATTATGTTATTGACGATATATTTGTTGATTATTTCAGACATAAATTTCGTCGCATACTTGAATCTTGTATATATGATGTTTCGGTATATCAATTAGATAAAAACAACATTGATTATATGATAAATACATATGAGACGATGAATAATATAATACCATATGTTACCAAACACAATTCAAATAAATATCAATCAACCGATTCTATACAGAGTCAGTTAATCTGGTTAGACGAACAAAATACACACCAGCAACAAACAGATGAATGGTATAGTACGCGACAAAATAAACTTACCGCAAGTAGCATGTGGAAAATATTCAAGAGTGAATCCACACGAAACAGTATCATTTTTGAAAAATGTAGCACTAAGTCAAAACCACAGTTCTATGGTGGTCCTATGGAATGGGGAAATAAATACGAACATGTTAGCATTATGTTATATGAGAAAAGATATAATACGAAGGTTGGCGATTTTGGTTGCATTACGCATAAAAAGTATCCATATATTGGTGCTTCACCGGATGGTATTGTAACAGATGAAAATAGTCCATTATATGGAAGAATGTTGGAAATCAAAAATATTGTGAATCGTGATATAACTTCTGTTCCAAAAGAAGAATATTGGGTCCAAATGCAATTACAAATGGAAGTTTGTGAGCTTGAGTGTTGTGATTTCTTAGAAACACGTTTTAAAGAATATCATGAAGAGGAATTCTATGGAGATGATAATCACCAATATAAAGGCATAGTATTGTATTTTTCAAAAAATATAAAATCTTCCGATGATAGTGACGCATACAAACCACATTATGAATACTATCCATTATCAGATGATTATAAAAAAGAATGTGTTGATTTATGGATTACCGAAACCGAAAATAAACTCAAAGGAGAATACACACTTTATAATAGATTTTATTATTATCTGGATGAGTATTCATGTGTTATCGTCCAACGCAATCGTAAATGGTTTTCCCATTGTATTGAATCAATTACACATACTTGGAATACTATTTTGGAAGAACGCGAAACTGGGTTCGAACATCGTGCGTCAAAACCCCGTTCAAATAGCACAACGACAACTTGCGATGCTCCTCTACCAATAATCGTTACCACAAATAATGATACAAATATAAAAATCATACATAATTTAAATTCATCACCTACCTTTACCGCTATAAAACTTGAATAAAAAACAACTAATATTTTCGTATATAATAACATTTTTTTAATTCCTATATTGCTCGCGTATCAATTCCACTGCCATTGGTGGTTCTGCAAACAAACTATCCACTAATTCCATATCTTGTATAAACTGATTCGTAGTTTCAGCATTATTTCGCAAATAATTATCAACATCAATATATGTTGAGTCGTTTATTTGTGGTATTGGTGATTCATAATAAGGAATTGCGTTCCCATCATATATAAATGTCCTATTCTCATTTGCACGTTGTAATTCACTTCTTACGGTCTCTAATTCACTTCTTACGTTATCTAAGTGATTAACGTCAATATATGTTACATCACTTGCGTTCGGTCGTGTATCCATATTTTCATTTACATTTCTATTTGAAATAATTGATTGTGGAATAAAGACTTCGTGTTTGTATAGAGTAGTTCTACACATAGGACAATCTACATTATTTTTACTTGTGCGATTTTGAGAATGCTGCAATATACAAGTTAAACAATACTTATGTCCGCATTTTGTTATACAAGTATTTGTATTTTCTAATGTTTCAAAACATATTGCACAGTCTGTATCATTTGATGTGAATGGTTTATTATTATTATGCGTATTCAGTTCTTTCCATTTTCGGGTTAATTGTATAACCAACTGTAGTTTTGGCAAGGTCGTTTTTATCTTGTGTTGGGCGGATAACCGACGCAACAGTTTTTCACTCATTGAAGTGAATTTGGGTTGATTTGTATGACACATTATAAGTTCAACTAATTCAGAGTCTTCTTTACAAGAAGATATATTATGTTCTCCACTTTCACAATAAGAGCACTTTACCATTGTATTTAATTTTTATTATATACAATAATATAATCTATATTAATCAATTTTACATACATATCGCGTATATCCGTCGTGTGTTTCTGTATCTGTATATTCATCTTCAATAACATATTGATTATTATTTATCAACGATATTAACTTTTGAGATAAAAACGTAGTACACTTGAATTCTTTGTGTGTACGAGAAATGTATATACTATTACAATAATCAATAAATAAATCATATATTTGAGAACCACCGATTATCCACACTGTATCATAACTACTTACACATATATCATTCAATAAATTATCAGCATCATTGTAAACCCATACATTGCTTTCTATCTTTTCGGTCATAGAAGTAGATAATACGAAATTCATACGGTTTAGTAAAGGTTTTTCACCGATTGACGTCCACGTATTTTTTCCCATTATGACCGCATTATTACCATTCCCGAGTGTCAATGACTTGAATGTTTTCATATCGTTTTTAAGTTTCCAGCTCGGAAGAGTATTATCTATTCCTATTCCATAATGTGCATCACACGCCACAATTGCTTTCATATTAAAGTATCTATATTTGTTTTCAGATGTCATTATCAAGTTAAGTATTATATGTTATAATATAAAAAATATTTTATATTGTTATTCAATAGTAGTAAATATGTCATCTCCGAAAGATAATATTATTGTTCCAGATGACGACGAAATGTTTGTTATGAAACGAAATAACGCAAAGGAAGTCGTTTCATTTAATAAAATTTTGAACCGAGTAAAGAAAATCGGTCAAAATGCAAATATACAAAAATTAAACTACACCAGCCTTGCTATGAAAGTTATAGATCAATTATATGATAACATTACAACCTGTCAAATTGATGAATTGATGGCCGAACAATGTGCGTCTATGAGTTCTATTCGCCCTGAATACAGTGTCCTTGCAAGCCAACTTATTATTTCCAATCACCAGAAAAATGTTAAAAGTAGTTTCACTACAAATATGAATAAATTATACAACTTCAAAGATAAGAGTGGTAAACACTGTCCTCTTGTAACAAAGGAATTTATTGACGTTGTCAATAGTAACAAAGAAGTATGGGATAAACTCATTGATTATCAGCGTGATTTTCTCATTGACTACTTTGGTTTCAAAACACTTGAACGTGCTTATCTCATGCGTATTAATGGTGTAATTGTTGAACGCACACAACATATGTGGCTTCGTGTAAGTATTGGTATTCACGGATCTAATATCGAAGACATTAAAGAAAGCTATAACTATATGTCTCAAAAATATTTCACACACGGAACGCCTACACTTTTTAACTCCGGAACACCTCACCCACAATTGAGCTCGTGTTATCTTATTGCTATGGAAGACGATAGCATTTCGGGTATTTACAATACACTCAAGGATTGTGCGCTGATTTCCAAATGGTCTGGGGGTATTGGACTTCATATCCATAACGTTCGTGCCTCAGGTAGTCAAATTCGTGGCACAAATGGTAAATCAAACGGCATTGTACCCATGTTACGTGTTTTTAACAATACTGCCAAGTATGTAGACCAAGGTGGCGGACGCCGTAATGGTAGTTTCGCTATCTACTTGGAACCGTGGCACGCAGATATTGAAATGTTCTTACAAATGCGTAAGAATCATGGCGATGAAGAGTTGAAAGCACGCGATTTGTTTTATGCTCTATGGATTCCCGATTTATTCATGGAACGAATAAAGTCAAATGGTTCTTGGACGCTAATGTGTCCTGACGAATGTCCTGGCCTTTCTGATGTATATGGAGATGACTTTGTAAAATTGTATGAAAAATATGAAAGTGAAGGCAAAGGACGAGAAACGGTTGATGCACGTCAATTATGGTTTCACATTCTTGATTCACAAATGGAAACAGGAACACCTTATTTATTGTATAAAGACAGTGTAAATCGCAAATCAAATCAGAAGAATGTTGGCGTTATCAAATCGTCCAATTTATGTTCGGAGATTACTGAATATTCTGATGAAAATGAAACTGCTGTTTGCAATCTTGCAAGTATTGGGCTTCCGGTATTTGTTGAAACCGACGCGTCCGGAAATACACATTTCAATTATGAAAAACTACACCGTGTTTCAAAAGTAGTGACAAACAACTTAAATAAAATCATTGACGTCAACTTTTATCCCACTGATAAGACAAAACGAAGCAATAAGCGTCATCGTCCAATCGGCATTGGCGTTCAAGGGTTGGCCGATGTGTTCTTCAAGATGAATGTGCCTTTTCACAGTGAAGACGCAAAGGCATTGAATTTCAAAATATTTGAAACCATTTATCACGGCGCGTTGGAACGCTCCAATGAAATCGCAAAAGAAAGGTATGATTTTGTTTATGAAAACTATTACAATAAAAAGGTTGTTGAACACAACGCATATTACGAAATTTTCCAAGATGAAGAACAACAATTCATGTGGGACCTAATGTCTAAGAAATCAGATTATGTAGGTGCTTATTCAACGTTTGATGGTTCTCCTGCTTCAAAAGGAATTCTCCAATTTGACATGTGGGAAAACTTCGATCATAGTCGTCTGTCATATGATTGGGATAGTCTCAAAACAAGCATCAAAAAATACGGTATTCGTAACTCGTTGTTAATGGCACCCATGCCTACAGCATCCACATCACAAATATTAGGCAACAACGAATGTATTGAACCGATTACAAGTAATATTTACAACCGACGCACAATGGCCGGCGAGTTCATTGTCGCAAACAAATATATGATGAATGATCTTATTGACCTTGGTCTCTGGACGGAAACACTCAAAAATAACATCATCGCAAACCAAGGCAGTATTCAACATATTGATACCATTCCGCAAGAAATTCGTGAAAAATACAAAACTGTATGGGAAATGCCAATGAAACACGTCATTGATATGGCAGCAGACCGAGGAGTGTTTGTGTGTCAAAGTCAGAGTTTGAACTTATGGTTAGAAGATCCGAATTATAATACTTTGACATCCATGCACTTTTACAGTTGGTCGAAGGGATTAAAAACTGGTATTTACTATTTGCGAAGACGTGGAGCGCACAAAGCACAGCAATTTACGATCGAACCCGAGAAAAAATCAGATAATAATCAAATTCAAGAAGACGAAGTATGCGAAATGTGTTCCGGATAAGTTACTTCATAAGCGACAATAGTTTTGTGAAGGAACGGTCGCGCATATTAATATTCTTTTTCATTTTTAGATAACATCGCAAACATACAATAGTATCTACAAGAGAATTATGTAGATTCTCGGGAGCATTTGTTTCAAATAAATGAGTATACAACTCATTTAGCTTAGGCCACTTCTTATATTTCCTTCCTTCTTTTCCTTCTACTTCTATATTACACGTGTTAATACCATTCATCATCGTACAATATGTTTCCACATCGTAATGTTCCATATATTTACTGCTGAACGTGGTCTGTATACTTGGCATGGAACCTTGAATGATATCAAAATTCCTGGTTAATTCAACGAGAATCATTTGTTTATCAAATCGTATATTATGCGCGATTATTTCATCACACATAATAAAATCGCTATGAAACGCACGCAATGCCGACAATATATTCATTCCATTCTCACATTTTTCGCGTGTAATACCTGTTAGTTCGGTGATTTGGTTACTTATTTCTATGCGCTTGGGTATGTTGATGTATGCGTCAAATGTCTTTACACATTTCTGTTTTTCAAGATTGTATATTGTGTAACTTAACTGCAGTATATAGGGAAATAGATGTACATTTTGTTTAACGGCACTAATTTTGCCTTTAGGTAAAAGTCCATTGGTCTCTACGTCAAAGACCATAACATTGTTGGTTTTTTTCTTTGGGAACATGATAGTTTATTATTTTATCATATTTTGTTAATTTTCTTTCAATTTTCATATACATATACTATATATCATTAGACATTTACATTTTATTAATACTATGAATAAAAATAAAATACAGAGAACCCATTCTGAACCTACAAAAGAACAAGAGAATACGGGCGGGGATATTGATATTGGTGATATAGGGCAAATAAATTTTTTACCATCTTATTCAAAAGGATACCGAAGCTTTCTTGATGGTTTTAATAGAAATATTACCGGAAATATTCAATATTCAGACTATAATACCGAGTTTATTAATGACTACTTTCCACAGGATATAATTGATAGCCTGACGATAAACGAAGGAAAATATGATATTATTGGTATATTCAATGGGGAATGTTTAGTGTATAATAAACAAGACAAAAAGGTAGAATCACATAATTGCAAAATGACAGAAGACAAAAAGAAAAGTCTTGCCGCAGCAGTAAAAATACAAAGTCTGTATAGAGGAAAAATGGCAAGACAACAACAAATATTAAAACAAGAAACAATGAATCAACAAGATAAATCAGTAGAACAAGAAGATGATTCACCTACTAATGTTGTTAATGATTCGGCAGTAGATAGGATAGGGGACGTAGAAAAACGACTAATGATTGAGGATGATCCAAAACCACCAATACCGATGCTAACACCACCACAAAATCTAATTCAAAATAATAGAATTCCATTAAATATGCCAACAGAACCAATCAGTTTACCGAAAATTGGTAAAAAACAACCACTTCTTATAAAAGATAGCCCACTGGCAAGTCAACAACAAGAGTTCACTTCAGAAAATGATACAGGTCCGCTAGAAAGTCCACAAACAAATATGAATACAGGTTCTCAAGAAAGTATGGATACAAGTTCTCAAAACGTTGATTTTATGAAAACATATACAACAGATAATATCAATTCAAAAATAGATAAGGATATTTTAAAACTTGGAAAGAATGACATAAAAAAACCCGGTTGTAGAGCAAACAACTTTATTACATCTGGTTTATGCGAATATGGTGAGGATAACAAGTCTAAACTTGGTAGAAAAAATGGATTATTTTTTCATCCTGATAAAAATGAAAAATGTCCTGAATATGGGAAACAGCGTTTAGAAATGTTACATACTTTTTGTGATGATAAAGAAATACCCGATGAGTATAAAAATACAGATGATTATAAAAATAAATATAATGCTGCTAAAACAATGGTGGAAGAAAAAGCAGTACAAGATGCAAAATTAGCATCACCTGGTAAAAATACAGTATTTAATTTTAGTAGAGGTATATTATCAAAAAACGCAACAAATGTAACTAAACTATCTACAATACAAGATGGACTTCCCACACCACCAGCACAATCTACAAAGTTAGCAGAAGAAGAAAATAATACAGGTATACAATTTATTATAACAAAATCTGATGAAAATAATTTTGCTAATAGTATTAAGGTTATAGAAAATGGACGACCAATAATTGAAAATTTAGAGGTAGGAGATATTATGTCATATATATCTTCAGATAGGAGTAAAAGATACATAAGAATTATAGGATTAAATAATAACGAAATTTACTATGAAAAATATTACTATAGCAAAAGCGAACAAAAGTGGAAATGGGGTTCTAATATCTCTAAAATCATGAAAGTGGATAACCCAACTAGAATACTTTCAGATCATTCATATAATCGAAACAGAAAAGGTGATAAATGGAATTATTTTACTAATCTTAAAAAAGAACAAATAACTAAAGAAAAATTAGCAGAAGCAGTAAGGTTAGCAGAAGCAGAAAAGTTAGAAAAAGAAGCAGCAGCAACACAAGCAGAAGCAAAAAAAGCAGCAGCAACACAAGCAGAAGCAAAAAAAGCAGCAGCAAAAAAAGCAGCAGCAACACAAGCAGAAGCAAAAAAAGCAGCAGAAGCAGAAAAGTTAGAAGCAGCAAGGTTAGAAGAAGCAAAAAAGGCAACAGAAGCAGAAAAGTTAGAAAAAGATAGAGCAGATGCTGTAAAGCAAGCAGAAGA
>Ga0209632_10000123_pt1 | contig 76973 bp, 88 predicted proteins | sample COG_10_FD_184754 | JGI IMG/M metagenome (GOLD analysis project Ga0209632, IMG submission 184754) | Pelagic Microbial community sample from North Sea - COGITO 998_met_10 (SPAdes) (version 2) | ecosystem: Environmental > Aquatic > Marine > Neritic zone/Coastal water | place: Helgoland, sampling...
TAGGTACACAGGGTATATTAGGTACACAAGGAACCAAAGGAGAAACAGGTACTCAAGGAACCAAAGGTGAAAAAGGAACTCAAGGAACCAAAGGTACATTAGGTACACAGGGTATATTAGGTACACAAGGAACCAAAGGAGAAACAGGTACTCAAGGAACCAAAGGTGAAAAAGGAACTCAAGGAACCAAAGGTACATTAGGTACACAGGGTATATTAGGTACACAGGGTATATTAGGTACTCAAGGTACTAAAGGTACATTAGGTACCCAAGGAACTAAAGGATCTACTGGTACTCAAGGAACTAAAGGTATATTAGGTACACAAGGTATATTAGGTACTCAAGGTATTAGAGGACCACAAGGAACTAAAGGTACATTAGGAACTCAAGGAACCAAAGGATCTACTGGTACCCAAGGAACTAAAGGTATATTAGGTACACAAGGTATATTAGGTACTCAAGGTATTAGAGGACCACAAGGAACTAGAGGATCTACTGGTGCCCAAGGAACTAAAGGATCTACTGGTACCCAAGGAACTAAAGGATCCCAAGGAACTAAAGGATCTACCGGTACCCAAGGAAGTAAAGGAACAATTGGTACTAAAGGTGTACAGGGTAATGGTGGAGCTAATGCGGTACAAGGTGTACAAGGTTTACAAGGACTTTCTGGTGGTGGAGATGGTTTAAAAAACACCGGTGTAATGGCTCATATGTTTTCAATTGAATCACCCGCACCAAATCAGGCTTATTGGGGTGGATCTGATGCCAGATCAGGTAGTGTCCCTTATGGTTGGTCTGCTCCTATGTGGGTTCAAGGTAATGTAGCTCCTGCATCTACTCTCCAACCAAACCAAAAAGCTAGGCTTGGTATAAAAATACCAGGTGATATAAATTGGTCCAACCCCAATACAGATCAGGCACAGCTATGTTTCTCAATTGGCTTTAACCCAAGAAAGGGTTCTATCGTAAGTGGTACAATATGGATGTTGGGTTATGCATGTGATAACAAAGCCTCTTCTCCATTGTTTACTGCCAAAACAGGCTTTGTAATAGATGAGGAGAGCACACTGGTCTGTGGATCAATTGGGGAATATTTCGGTACAGAGTTTTCAACTTGTGATTATGTTATGGTTGTTTTGGAAACGGGCGAAAATGTCAACCACACTGGATATGTGCATGTGAGTTTTAATATATCAACATGGCGAGACAGTTTAACCGGACCTTTATAAAATAAACAATCATGAGATTATTAAGATTTTTAAAAGCCCTCTTTAAATACATTATATGGGGAGACCAGGTTACTACTGATAAATATAATAGCCGAATGGCAATATGTAACCAGTGCTCTGATAGATGCGGTAAAAAATGCTGTGTATGTGGTTGTTACTTAGAAAAGAAAACAAAGTGGTCAACTGAAAGTTGCCCTAAAAATAAATGGTAAACTATGGGGTGTGGTTGTAATAAAAAAGTTAAAAAGGAAAAACCAATTACTAAAACAAAAGAAGTTTTACGAAAGATGTGGCAAAAAAGCCAAACAACATCAAAACCTTTAAATGTTAAAGAAATAAATAAACCATAATGAATATGGGCAAACTCGTAACAGATAAAAAAAGATGTGTGTTTAAGGATAAACCTTCGTGTATAGATGAGCTAAAAGAATTAGCTGATTCTCTAGTTGATCGTGATACTCTAATGAAAAATGATTACACAATGGTTAAATCAATAATTCATGATGCTAAATTATCTAATGCCCAAAAAATTAAGAAAATTAAAACCTTAATAGATGTCAGCAAATAATTCACAAAATGGTTGGAACGAATACTCCAAACTAGTAATAGCAGAGCTAGAAAGATTGAATGACGGTATAACAAATCTTAATGTAGAGATACAAGATCTTAAGAGAGAAATTACTGAAATGAAAGTCAAAGAAGATTTTGCAAAAGAACTTTGGAGATGGAAAAAAGAAATAGATGAAGTTGTATCCCCATCACAATTAGATGCAACAGTTAAAGATGTTACTGAATTAAAAACATTTAAGACTCAGGCTATAACAGTATGGATAGTAGTACAAACACTATTCGGTATGGCTTTAGCTTTAATGAAATGGTGGAAATAAAAAAGTTTAAACTTACAAGAAAAAAGATTTGAATTAACTTTCAGATCTTTTTTAGTTTTGTTATATTTAAATAAATAATAAAATAACAAATATGATAAACGATTGGAATGATTCAGATCCTGATGATGGCTTTAACCCACAAGATCATGATATTGAAATGGATGAGATCGCCAAAATGTATGCAATGGCAGATATGAAAGACGAACAGAAAACATGGGCAAAGAAACAAGCTGAAAAATTTTATGCTGATTTTGAAAATCTAAGTATAGAGGAATCTGTATTGGCTGTAAAATCTTTAATAAAAACTGAAAGTGTTACTTTATCCGAAGCAAACAAATTAATGGATAATATGATTCAAGTTTTTCAAGATGATGAAGAATATGAAAGGTGTCATATGTGCCTACAAATTAAAAACGGTATTAATGATTGAATTTAACTCAGAGAATTTAGAAGACCTTGAAGAAGAGGCTAGAAGTAGAGCAATTGAAGTTTCTGTTGCAATCGTAGAAGGTATATGTAATGGTTTAGACAAAGGCGCGGATAAAATAGCCTTAGGATTTATGAAATCACAAAACTTAGACATTAACGTTGATAAGGAAAACTACTTAGATGCATTGCTTATTAATCTTGGTAGAGTAGAACAAGCCGAGGAATTTGAATTATGCCAACGAGCAGTACAGTGGATAGATAAACTTAAATCAGAATAAGTACAAGTGTGATAGATGCACTTTATTGTTATCACCTAATATTTTATAATTACTTTAAAACAACTCTTATATAATCAATATAATAATAAATAAGTTATGAGCGATTCAATAAAAAAATATTATGAATTAGTAGAAGAAGGTAAAATAAATGAATCTACTAAGCCGTCAAATCCAACAGTAAGTAAATCTTTAGTTATTAAAAGAATCAATGCAATAAAGGATATGCTATTGTTTCGAGGTAGTAAAAGTGGACTATCTGATGATGATTCTGTATTTATGGCAACCAGGAGCATTAATGTATTAATTGATGACATTAAATCAGACAATCTAAGTATCAGTAATTGTTAATAACTTTTTTCATTTTTAGAGAAAAAAGTCTACGAAAAATTTTTATTTCCCAATAAAATTGATTATATTTATATATAACTAATTAATAAAAACGGAAAATGGATAACACATTCTACAAACAAATCGGAGACTACAAAACATCAAAAGACCCAGTATTAGGTAACCTAAGATTGGTCGTCCACCTTGCAAAAAAATATCAAGGTATGGGACTATCATTAGAAGATCTAATCCACGAAGGTACAATTGGATTATGTCAGGCAAGAGACAAATGGAACCCTGCAAAATCAAACGGTGCAAAATTCTCCACTCACGCCTCATGGTGGATCAAGGCAACAATTCGCCAAGCACTAAACAACAAAAGCCGTACCATCCGCGTACCTGCTCATAAGACTCATATCCCTGATGCTGCACCTAAAGTATCTGTATTAGATGCTACTTACCAAGGTTCTTATCAACCTCATATTGAAACTGCACACGAGGAATCACATATGAATCATACGATTGCAGGTTTACTTACTAAACTAAAACCTAAGCAACAAAGAATCATCAAAATGAAATTCGGTATCGGCTGCAATGAAATGAAAACTTCTGAAATTGCAAAAGAACTAAAACTAACTGTTCAATCGGTAAACGGAACTATTCGTAATGCCATTAAAATTATGAAAGGATAATATGATACCAAGAATAAAATTATACTCGGAAACATTATACCCTTTACTTAAGTGGTATTCTGAAAACCCAGAAGATAAGGATACCAAATATGCAATATCCAGAATAATAAGATTCTCTTCAGATAATCCTAGACAACATGGAATACCTTATATGTATTCTTTGGGTGCTTTAGCAGAAGCTAAGAAACTGGAAATACCTGATGCTGAAGAAAGATTGCAATGGGTAAGATGGAAGGAACAAAATCATAAAAGCGGACTAAGAGATATCGGTAGACAGAATGGAACATTTCATCAAGAACATATTGTCCCAGTATCTCAAATTGCAAAAAAGCTTTATGACTTAGAAGAAATCACAGTTAAGAACATTCATGATATTCTAGTTAACAATCTTAAGATTGCTTGGATACTTAAAACTGAACAAAAAACATTAGATGCCGTATGTAGAAGCGGTGTAAGAACTCCAGAATTATTAACCACCTTAGATATTCATATTAAAGGATTTAACATTTAAATATGCCAGAATTAGCAGAGCTTAGATTAACCGCAGATTTTATCAATAAATCAGCAAGCGGTTTAAAATTTGTAAACATTAAAAAGAATCCTGTACATAAAGGTAATGATATAGAAGTACCTTTTAAGTTTTTTAAAATATCAGCGGAGAGTAGAGGAAAGGAGCTTATGCTTATTATCTCAGATAACGACTCCTCTGAAAAAAGGAATCTTTTAATGACTATGGGAATGAGTGGCCATTTTGCACATACAAATACAGGCAACGAAAAAAAGCACTCTCATTTAATGTTTATTGAAAAAGACGGTACTACATTATCGTTCGTTGATGTTCGAAGATTCGGTAAATGGAAATGGGTAGATGATTGGTCTTCAAATAGAGGACCGGATCCTACTAAAGAGTACGATGCCTTTACCGATAATATTCTCGATAACTTGCATAAAGCTGCATTCAATCATCCCATACATACTGTACTAATGAATCAATCATACTTTAATGGAATAGGCAATTATCTCAGGGCAGAAATACTTTATCGCTTACATTGGATTAACCCGTTTGATTCAGCAAGAGAAATTCTAAAAAGAGAACCTGAACTTTTTGTTTTATGTAGAGATATTCCTTTACAGGCATATAAGCTAGGTGGCGGTCAACTTAAAGATTGGGAAAGTCCTTTTAGCACAGACCCTGAGCCTCTTAGGCAATTCATGAGGTGTTATGGAAATCCTACTATGGCTAAGAGAAAGGACAAGAACGGCAGAATGTTTTGGTACGATTCTAAGTGGAATCAAGATGCACTATGGGATCATTACAGTAATCTTCCTAATCCTACAGCTTATCTGTAAACAAACTTATAGTTTAGCTATATAAAAATAAATCAAAACTTATATGGCAAACATTGATAACAAATGTAAAGATTTGGACGTAAGAGACTACTTTACAGAAAACGGCTATGATCATTCTAAGAATTCTTTAGAAGATCTTTATTCATTACAAAACGAAACGCAATCTATGTATTTTGAAAAACAAGGAAAGAAACCTTTTTCAGAATATAACATAGGTGATGTAGTAGATTTTCTAATGGTTACTAATCATGCAATCATTGATGAATTACATGAGATGATGGACGCAGTTGGCGGAATAGAAGACGGTGAAGGTAATGCTGCATGGAAACCTTGGAAGGCTACAAACCCTGAAGTTAGAAATAAAAAATTATCTGATTTAACCCCAGGTGATTTAAAAGAACTTAAGATGGAATGGATAGATGTAATGCATTTTGTATTTAATGCTGGGTTAGCAATAGGTGTTACACCACAGGAATTTTACAATTTTTACTTGAGTAAGAATGAAGAAAATTGGAACAGACAAAAAAATAATTATTAACTTATGTTTTTAAAAAATACTCATTATCATCATATTGCAAAAATGTATGGGCGAGAATGTATTCACCCATCACATTTAAACTTAGATAAATTTTTATGGGGTGACACAGGAAACGTTTGGCAATTATCATTACTCGTAACTTTAGCAAAAGATAACAATGTATTTGAGATTGGGACTTATCGTGGAAGAACAACAGATCAATTAGCAAAAGTAGCAAAAAGAGTAGTTACTTTAGATTGGGATAGTACACCAACTGAAGACGTGCCAGATAATGGGTACTCAAATTATACAGTAGGTGACATTTACAAAAAGAATAATAGAACTAATGTAACCCAATTAATTGGAGATAGCAGAACTATAAACTTAAGTAAATATTATAACCAATTTAATGTTGTATATTTAGACGGTGGTCATACAGAAGAAATAGCATACAATGATTTCTATTTAGCATTAAACCTTTTAAAAGATGGCGGTATAATTATTATAGATGATTCACAATGGGAAGGTGTTTATCAAGCTATGCATAGATTACGAGATGAAGGATTTGAAATTCCTACAGTACATTATATTAACTATTACATTAAACGAAACAAACCATGCTTTTAGACATTACACAAGAAGACAGACAATTATGGGTATCTTATTTTAACCTTGACGGTAAAACTAGATTTAAAACTTATGATCTTAAACCAGAAGATATGTTCAATTGGGAGGTTTGTGATGATGGTGATTCTAAAGCAGATTCCAAAATGAAAAACTGGGATGGGCGATCAGTAAAAAAGGTAAGGTCACGGTGGTTAAACAAATATAGAATTATTGAATACATGGATAACCTATCTTTTTCTGATAGAGAATTAATCTTTGGTTATCATTTTCCAAGAACCTATTTTGTTGATATTGAAGTTGAGGTAACGGATTCATTCCCTGAACCAAGTAAAGCAGCAAACCCGGTAACAACTATTTGTATAGTAACACCAGAGAGACAGTGTATTGTTTTAGCAACTAAAGATTTAGATAACCAAACTCAAACTAAAATACAAAAACAAATTGATGAACACTTTAAAGATATAGATGACGATTTTTCTTTTACTTTTAAATGTTTTAAATCTGAGTATGATATGATGTCGACCTTTATGATGTCATTCGTTCAAAAATTTCCAATGATGACAGGTTGGAATTATATTAAATTTGATTGGCAATACATTATTAACCGTTGTAAAAAATTAGGTGTTGATATTGGATCTGCTTCACCGATAGGAAGAAACTTTGGAAGAGATGAATTTCCTTGTCATGTAGGCGTAATGGATTATTTAGATATTTATGCTAAATGGGATAGGACTGTTGATATTAAAGAAGATTTTAAATTAGATACCGTAGGTGAAGCTGTTGTAGGAATTAAGAAAGTTAAATATGAAGGTACCATCCAAGATATGTATGAAAAGGATTATCCTAAATATGTTTTCTATAATGTAATTGATACTGCATTAGTTTATCTTATCCATCAAAAGATTAAGACAATGGATATTGCATTAACTATTGCTCATATGACTCAAATTAGTATTTTTAAAGCTGCGTCACCAGTTGCAATTACTGAAGCACTTTTGGCAAGAGAATTTTTGACAAGGAATCTTGTAATGGCAAAGGATCCTAAAGCACCCCCATCTAAACGAGAACAATTTGAAGGTGCCTTTGTAAAAGAACCTATAACAGGTATGCATAATGCTGTTGCTGCATTTGATTTTGCTTCTCTATATCCTTCTATAATGAGGCAGATGAATGTTTCACCAGAAAGTTTTAAAAAGAAAGTTGCTCCAGAAAAAAGAAAGGAAGAAGAAGGCGATAATAATATAGTATCTGTTACTGGTGCTGTGTATGATACTGAAAGATCAATATTAAAGGATGTATTAACTAGACTATATTCACAAAGAAAAGAGTATAAAACAGAATCTTTTAGATTGCAGCAAAAAGCATATGATTTAGAACAAGAATTAAAAAAGGACTTAAATAAATAAACAACACTAAACTAAACTACTTATGCAACTTCTGTTGCATATTTAGTCAAAAAGAAAAATTAACAATGAGCAAACTTTTCACTGAACGTATCGAATATAAACCTTTTGAATTTCCTGAATATTATCTGGACGGTTGGTTACCACAAGCACAGGCCTTTTGGCTTCATACAGAAATCTCGATGCAAGGTGATTTAAAAGATTGGAATGAAAATATTAAACCTCATGAAAAAAACTTAGTTGGAAATATTCTTTTAGGATTTGCTCAAACTGAATGTGCAGTATCTGATTATTGGACAGGAATGGTTACTAAATGGTTTCCTAAGCATGAGATAAGACAAATGGCAATGATGTTTGGTTCACAAGAAACAATTCACGCAGTTGCTTATAGTTATTTAAATGAAACTTTAGGTCTTGAAGATTACACTGCATTTTTACATGAACCTTCAATGGCTAATAAATTTGAATTCTTAATGTCAACTAAAGCTGAATATACAGATAAAGATTTACTAGAAAGTAAAGATGCAAGAAAAGAAGTTGCTAGGAGTCTTGCAATATTTTCTGCGTTTGCTGAAGGTGTAAGTTTATATAGCTCCTTTGCTGTTCTTTATTCTTTTCAAATGAGAAACCTTTTAAAGGGAATAGGTCAACAAATGAAATGGTCTGTAAGAGATGAATCATTACATTCTAAAATGGGATGTAGGTTATTTAATCATATGTGCTCTGAGGATGAAACTCTAAGAGGAGAAGTTAAAGAATCTGTTTATGAAGCTGCAAAATTAATTGTAGGCATGGAGCATGATTATATTGATAAGATATTTGAACAAGGAGATATTGAAAATCTTAAAGCATATGATTTAAAGAATTTTATTTACAGAAGAACAAACGAAAAATTACAAGAACTAGGATTAGATCCAATATTTGAATATGATGAAAAATCTGCTGATGCGTTAGATTGGTTTTATCATTTAACTGGTGGTCATACTCATACTGACTTTTTTGCAATTAGACCAACTGATTATGCTAAGGCAGGTGAAGGAGATGATTGGGATGATATTTGGTAATAATTAAAAAACAAAAAGAAATGACAGCAGATCAAATAGAAAAAGAATTAGGTTGGGAACGCGGTGTTGATTATCCAGAATGGGGTCATACTGATGTTTATTTAAATACAATATCAAGAGGGTATTGTTTACCTGGAGAAACTCCAAAGGACGCATACTGGAGAGTAGCAACAACTGTGGCCAATAGGCTTAAGAAACCAGAAATGGCAGATAAGTTTATGAAGTACATTTGGAAAGGTTGGTTAAATCTAGCCTCACCTGTATTAAGCAATACTGGAACCGAAAGAGGTTTACCAATAAGCTGCTTCGGTATAGATGTAGCAGATTCAATAAATGATATAGGGCAAAAGAACCTAGAGTTAATGTTATTGGCTAAGCACGGCGGCGGCGTTGGTATAGGACATAATCAAATTAGACCAGCAGGAACAGATATAACAGATAATGGAACAAGTGATGGAGTAGTACCTTTTATTAAAATCAATGATTCTACTATTCTTGCTACTAACCAAGGCGCAGTACGAAGAGGTGCTGCGAGTACTAACTTAAGTATTGAGCATGGTGACTTTTGGGAATGGTTAGAAATTAGAGAACCTAAAGGTGATATTAATAGACAATGCTTAAATACAAATCAATGTGTCATTATCTCTGATAAGTTTATGAGAAACGTTTTAGAAGGTGATGCTGAATCCAGAAAAAGATATGGGGCAGTACAGAGAAAGCGTAGACAAACTGGGCAGCCATATATTATGTATAGAGGAAATGTTAACAAACAAAATCCCGAAGCATATAAGAAAAATGGCTTAAAGGTATTTATGACTAACATTTGTTCTGAGATCGTTTTACATACAGATGAAAATCATTCTTTTGTATGTTGCTTAAGTTCTCTTAATCTTTCTAAATATGATGAGTGGAAAAATACAAACCTTATCTATGATGCTACCTGGTTCCTAGATGGTGTACTTGAAGAATTTATACAAAAAGCTAAATTCAGAAAGGGTTTTGAAAATTCTGTAAGAACTGCAGAAAAAGGTAGGGCATTAGGTTTAGGTGTTTTAGGATGGCATACTTATTTACAGCAAAGAGGAATCGCATTTGAAGGGTTAGAAGCACAATATGAAACTCGCAATATATTTTCTCAAATTAAAATAGAAAGTGAAAAGGCAAGCCGAGATCTTGCTGAGGAATACGGAGAACCTTTATGGTGCAGGGATACTGGATTTAGAAACACTCATTTAAGAGCAGTTGCACCAACAGTTTCCAATTCAAAATTAGCAGGGGGAATATCTGCAGGAATTGAACCAGTGCCAGCAAATATATGGACCGATCAATCAGCTAAAGGAACTTTTATTAGAAAGAATAATCAGTTAGAAGGTTACCTTGATAAAATCGGTCATGATAATAAAAAGGTATGGGATAAAATTATGGCTGATGGTGGATCTGTACAAGGTCTTAAATTTTTAGATGATTGGTGTTTCTTAAAAGGGATATTAATGAAATGTAAAGATGTGCCACAATATCAAGAAGGTGTTCCATTTAAAGATGTATTTAAAACCTTTAAAGAAATAAATCAATTAGAATTAGTAAAACAAGCAGGCGTAAGACAACAATATGTTGACCAAGCTGTAAGTTTAAATTTAGCATTTCCTAAAGAAGCTACACCTAAATGGATTAACCAAGTCCATTTAGAAGCATGGAAACAAGGTATTAAAACTTTATACTATATGAGAACCGAATCTGTACTAAGAGGTGATATTGCACAAAAGGCAATGGAAGACTGTATTAGCTGTGACGGATAAAAAATTAAATTATGAAAGACTATACTTATATACTTGGTCCTTGTAGTATTGAAAACGAGGATAACTTTTTAGAAGTAGCCAAAGCATTAGATGCCTATATGGGCGATAAAAACTGGTACTTAAAAGGATCCTTTGATAAAGCGAATAGAACTTCTATACATTCCAATAGAGGTCCTGGTTTAGAAGAGGGAATGGAAATTATGAGAACCGTTAAGCATCATTATCCTAATATTAGAATTGTAACAGATATCCACGAACCTAGTCAAGCATTACCTTTATCAGAAGTAGTGGATGTTATCCAAATACCTGCATTCTTATGTAGACAAACTGACCTTTTAGTAGCATGTGCAAAAAACTTTAATGTTATTAATATTAAGAAAGGGCAGTGGTTATCAGCTGAAGCAATGAAACATGCAGTTGCTAAGATTAAAGAAGTAGATCCAACTTGTGAAGTATGGGTAACTGAAAGAGGATCTAATTTCGGATATGATAGACTTATTGTAGATTTTAGAGGAGTTGATGTAATGAAAGAATTTGCAGATAAAGTTATTTTAGATTGTACTCATTCAACACAAATGGCTGGTGAAGGTATAACTGGAGGTAGTCGTAAGTTAGCAAAACAGTATTCACAAGCTGCGAGGATTTTTGAATATGATGGTTCATTTATTGAAACTCACCCAGATCCAGACAATGCAATATCAGATGCAGGGAGTCAAGTAGAATTAGATTGGTTAATATCTAATATTACAAATATATGAATTTAGTAAACATATTATCAGAAAGTCTTAAATCTGAGAATAATGTTTATTTTCATATTGAAGATTTAGTTGAATGGTCTAAGAAGGTTATATCTAAAGGGCACGTTGAATATACTACAAATAAAGAAGGTCAAGTAATTTCATATGTAGCTTATTACAAAAATAAAGAAAGTTATTTTATTACAATGGTTTGGACTCACTCTGATTATAGAGGTAAGGGTCTTTCTAAAAAAATCATTAAAGATATTGTAAATTCTACCGAATTACCTATAGACCTAGAAGTTCATAAAGATAACCCTGCTTATAATTTATATAGGTTATTAAAATTTGAAGCTATTAATTTTTGTGATGATCAAATAACAATGAGGAGATGTAAGAAGTTAGCTATAATGCAACCTTATATCTTTCCTTATGTAGGTTACTTTAGTTTAATTAATTCATCTGATAAAATTTTATTTTATGATGATGTTAACTTTATTAAAAAGGGATGGATTCATAGGCAAAGAATTCTTATAAACGGTAAGGATCATTTATTTACCATTCCTTTAAATAAACCATCACAAAATAAAAAGATAAATCAAATAGAAATATCTGAAAATGAAAGCAGGTTAAAAATCATAAAGAGTATTGAAAACGCATATAAAAAGGCACCATACTTTAAAGAAGTTTTTCCAATTATTAAAAAAGTCATATTAGGCAAGTATACTCATATTGATGAAATGGCTATATCTTCTTTAGTGGCAGTATGTAAATATTTAAACTTAGAGATTAATTATGATAGGACATCAAAGGCTGATCCCGGTTCTCAAGGTCAAGAAAAATGTGAAAGGTTAGCATCTATAACAAAAACATTAGGTTTTTCTAATTATGTAAATGTAATAAATGACATGTATGATAAAGAAACTTTTAAATCAAAGGATGTTAATTTATTTTTTAATGATCATAAAATAAAATCATACAATCAATTCGGTAAACCTTTCGTATCTCATCTATCAATTATTGATGTTTTAATGTTTAATTCAATAAGAGACACTAAGAAATTAATATTATCATATCATATCATTTAATGAATATATAATAAAATTAGAAAACCAATATGTTACAGTCATATGATACTTACTTATTACTAGAATCTTTTATTGATGATAAAAACTTTGAAATCTTAAATGAAAAGAATCTCTCTAGTAAAATTAACAATGATATAAAATTTGCTGTAGTTATGCCAACTTATAAAATTAAGAGTGATGCAGGTGTACATAAGACAAGAGCAAATCATATGTCTTCGGTTGATGTTCTTAAGGATTCTTTAGGATCTATTAAAAATCAAAAATTTAAAAATTGGAAATTATTTATAGTCGGGGATAAGTATGAAGAAGACCAAGAATTAAAAGATTTGCTATCTTCTATGTTTAAGCCTGGCCAATATGAATATTTTAATTTACCTAAACCTGGTGAAAGAGAATCTAATATATCTTCAGAAGAAAAGAGATTAACTGGAGGAATTAAAGCAGTTAATAAAGGATTAGATATGGCAGCATCTGCAGGTTTTGATTATGTTACAAGATTAGATCATGATGACAAATGGGCACCTAATCATTTAGAGCTTTTAGCAAAAGCATATTCGCAATTTCCTAACCTAGGATTTGTATTTACACAAGGTAAGAAAAAGATAGATGCTACTAATTCTTCTGGTGGTTATATGATGATGCCTGACGCGACACCTGAATTAGATGTTAATAATAAAGGTTATGCAACTGGTCAAACTGCTGCTAGTTCTGTTTCATGGTGTCCTAAGCTAATAGGTAAATTTAAATACCGAGATGCATCAGCACAAAAAGGAACTGAGCCAAAACAAAAGAAAACTATTGCTGGTGATGTTGATTTATTTCAACGGATGATGAAAGCAATAAAAGACAAAGAACATAAATACATGTTTATACCTAAGATGACTGTATATCACAGAAACAGAAAAGGTAAATTTTAAGTGAATATATATTAAAACAATAAAAAATAACTATTATGGAAAAATTTGAAGAAATTAAAGCTCTTATTGAATCAGTAGGAGAAGACGTAGATAAATTCTATGTGAAGGGAAACAAGGCTGCAGCTGTGAGAATCAGAAAAGCAATGCAGGATGTTAAAAATTTAGCACAAGAAGTAAGATTACACGTTCAAGAAACTAAGAACAATATGTAATCCCAACCAACCACCATTAAAAGGACTATCTTTAACTAGGTAGTCCTTTTTTGTTTGTAATTTATCCTATTTTACTTGAAACCATTTTACATTCTTCTATATAATAATAAATCAATTAGATTATATGGAAAGGTGCTTAATATTAGATTTTGACGATACTTTAGTTTCTACTATAGATACTCATGCCGATTCTTGGAGGCGTGCATTAGAAAGAGTTCTTAATAGAGATATTCCAATAGAGACCATAATGGCTGATATTAATTATGGTATGGATGTTCTTTTAAAGAAATATCAATTAACAGATAATGAATCAAAATTAGCACAAGACTATAAACGAGACATATTTTCAAAGAATCTTTACAAAACTAAAATTAATCAATTACTTTTATGGGTAATAAAAAATTCTAATTTTGAAAAGGTTATTATGGCATCTAATTCATCTAGGGAAAATGTAGATAGAATTATGACTTATCATAATATTAGTACTGATTTATTTGATCTTATTGTAACAAGAGATAGTGTTTTAAATAAAAAGCCGCATTCTGATATGGCAGATTTAATATTTAAAACATTTCCTGAATATGAACCAACTGATTTTTTAATGGTTGGTGATTCAGAAGTAGATTCAACATTCGCACTTAAAAACAAAATGAAATGCATACTGGTAAAGTTTTAGTAGGAAATAGTGGAGATAGAGTATATCTTCAGGATAACAAAGTTATCAAAGAAGCAGGTGTTTATCCTATAAAGTTTAAACAACAAATGGATTGGTTACAAAACTGTACTCATCCTAATTTTATAAAGATTAAGCCTATTTCAGATACCTCATTTGAAATGAAAAAACACCCTACATGGTACGATAAAATCTGTGAACAGCCTTTAGTTAAATCAATTGAACAATTAGATGATCTTATTCATATAGTAAATGACTTTGATGGTTATGGTGCTGATGTAGATGTAAGATCTTATTTGGATAAATTAGAAGGGCGAACTGGTTATAAATATGAAGGTGAATTAAATGCAACATCTAGTTGGGGTTTTGTACACGGTGATTTAACAGTAAGTAATATCTTATATGATAATGATTTTATTTTTATTGATCCGCGAGGTACTGAAGAACAGAATTATTATGACTATGGAAAACTGATGCAATCCTTTGTAATGAAATATGAGGCCCATATATACAATGAAAGGAATTCTAAATATCTTAAGTTCTGTAGAGAAGCAGAAAACATAATGTATGAATGGTATGATGAATATCAATTAAAATTCTTTTTAGCGGTCCACTTATTAGGAGCAGTACCTTTCTTTGAATTAAATGAAAGATATGAATTAGCTGGGATGTTCCTTAAAAAAGGCCATGAATTATTTGACGAATTAGAAATTAAATATAGCAAATGAGTAGAGTAAGAAAAGCAATTATCTTAGCAGCCGGGAGGTCTACTAGGTATGGATCAAATAAACTTATAGATCCAATTTTAGGAAAATCAACAATTCAGTACTGTATTGAATTCTGTATTGAAAATGGAATAGAGGATGCATATGTTACTATAAGTAAATCTGACTTCTTTTTTAAGAATAGAAATACAAAGTTATCTCATCCTATTATTGAAAGTTTATCAAAGTATAAAGAAAAGATAAACATTTGTTATGAATTCCAAAAGGATGATGAATATGGACCAGGTGCAGCAATTAAAGCATGGGAAGGTAAATTTTATGAACCTTTCTTATGTCTCTTTGGTGACAATTATTATCAAGGTAATATTGGTTTAGAATACCATGATCCGAACAATACTGTTGTTACTTATAAGGATTACGAAACTAGAGCAAGAAATTTACAACTTGCTACTATCATAGAAGATGTGGTTATTGAAAAACCTCATGGCGTAGTAAACGGAAGATACTTCTGCGGATATATGATATTTGCAAAAGAAGCGTTTGATAACTTAAGCAGTATTAAACTATCAAATAGAAATGAATATGAAATTACTCATCTTATAAACTCGATGGATGTTTTAAAATTTGAAGAATTAAATATATGTTGGTATGACTTAACATACGAACAAGATAAACAAGTAATAGAAGATATTATTCAAAATTGTTAATATGAAAGAGAATGTAAAAAAGATTGGCTTTTTTAAATTAGGTAAAGCCATAAAGTTTAATGAAAACAGCTGGAGCGCAATCGGTGGTGATTGTGAACCTAAGCAATTAATTTGTTCAATTGCAAACCGAAATCCTAATATTGAATATTGGCTATTAAGCCCAAATGACTTAGGTAAGTTTAGAGCAAAACAAAAACCTAAAGTAAATTCTTTATTTGGCCCCCCTCCTACTGATGAACCTGTAGTTCCTAATAATATTAAGGAATTTCATTCAACTATGAAAGAGAGAAAATCTACTGATGAAACTGTTGAAATTATTCAAGGTTTAGATTTAGATTTTATTTTCTTTTATACTGGTCCAACAAGTACCGTTAATATTCCAGAGTATATTAATAAGAAGGATGGTACTGGTCAAGTTAAATCATTAGACTTCTTTAAGTATTATGCAGCTCCTATTATTAAATCAATGAATGAGTTGGAAAAGAAAGTTCCTATTGTTGGTTTACTTGTTGATAACCGTTATATACTTGCATGTAAAGATTGGGGAATTAATAATAGACCAACTTATTACTTAGCACAAAATACATTTACTAAAGAAGAACAATATTTCTGCAATCCACCCTTGCGAGATGTCAAGACTATCACATCAACATATGAATATTCAGGTATTGAAACAGTATTCTTATTAGATAAGAAAAGATATGATACTGATGAATTATTCAAAATGAAGAAAACTGATTCGTTTATGATGTTACAGAATCAAGGTAAAGGTTCTGGTGGAATGGACCGATGGGATCCGGTAAAAGAATATATTGTTGATCAAGAAATTGAGACTGATATCTATGGAAAATGGGATGATGAAATCAAGGAAAAATATCCTAAATGGTTTAAAGGAGAAACTAGAATTGAAACAATGACTGATGAATTACTTGGTACTAAATATACATTCTGTGTACCTATTAAAGAAGGTATGGTAACATCTAAGTATGCTGAAATGCTACACTATGGTATTATACCATTCTTACATCCGTCTTACGACACTGACTTTAATGTCTTCCCTGAAGGTCATTTTATTCGATGTAAATCAGCAGAAGATTTAAAAAAGAAAATTGAATTCTTAAATGCAAACCCAGAGCATTACAAGAAATTATTTTATAACCTGCAAGAAAAGTATCTTAAGGATTCTTATTATACTGGAGAACATGTAGATAACAAGATCTGGGAATCTTATGAACACGTAACAAAAACTGAAACAATAGATGTATAATTCCGAAACAAAAATCCTAATCACCGGTGGTGCTGGGTTCGTTGGTACAAATTTTATTAACGATTTATTAAAAAGAGGGCACAACCCTAAATGTATTGCTGTAATTGATAATATGGAACATGGTACTTATATACCTAAAGTCCATGATCAAATTGAAAATTTTCATAAAGTAGATATTAGAAATCAATATGTAGAAAATATAATTCAGGAATTTTCCCCTGATTATGTTTACCACTTTGCAGGTTTAGTTTCTATTTATGATTGCCACGAAGACCCTTATGAAGCTGTAGATAATAATATCTTAGGAAGTATTAATGTAATGAACGGTTGTGTAAAGGCAGATGTAAAAAGAATTATCTTTAGTGAAACTTCTGCAGTATATGAAAATTGTGAAATGCCTAAAGAAGGATTTAATGAAAAGCAATCTGATCCTACTACAATTTATTCTACGACTAAAGCATGCCTTGCCTTATTAGCAGAATCATATCAGAGAACTAAAGGTTTAAATTATACTGCATTAAGATACTTTAATGTTGCAGGGCCACTGCAAGATTATAATAGAACCATCCCTCCTGTATTTGCTGGATTTATTTTAAGAATTAAAGGTAATCATAACCCTATAGTATTTGGGGATTATATGAAAGCAAGAGATTATATTGATGTATCCGACGTTAACGCATTTCATATTCTTTGTATGGAAAATGAAGACACTGCAAATCAAACATTTAATTTAGGTACTGGTAAAATGACAAACCTAATGGATCTTAAAAATATGATTGGTGATATTATGGGAATAGATAAACCTGTGTTTGATCACTACGATCCGATTGCAGGTGAAGCTCTAAATATTAGAGGGGATATCTCTAAGGCTAAGTCAATGGGATGGGAACCTAAAAAAGATATCAGAGATACGATAAAAGAAACAATAGTTTACCTTGAAGAAGAAATTAACCAAGGGACCATTGATCCACTAACATTTATGGAAAATTTAGAAATTGAAAAAGTAAAAATTTAATATATGGAAAAAGAATTAAAATGGGGTACTATAATTCCACTAATTGGTGGTAGTGCTATAGGATGTAAAAAATCTGCAGGTAATGAACCGGCATTTCATTTAAGCTATGATGCATTTGCTGCTAACGAAAGTCATATCGAAAAATATTGGCCAGAAGTACCTATGTACAGATTGGATCATGAAGATTTAGATATACCTAAACAAACCTTTAATGAAGTTGATTATGTAAATTCAGTATGCCCGTGTGCAGGTTTATCACAATTAAATTCTGCAAAAGGTAGTGCTGCATCTCGAGGATCTGGTGCAACGCAGAACCAATGGATGTATAATTCATCAGAGTATATTTTAGAAAATGTAAAACCTAAAGTTCTTTGGGGTGAAAATGCACCTGGTCTTTTTACTAAGATGGGAGAAGGTGTAGTTGATAGGTTAAAGGCTATCGGTGAAAAATACGGATATAGTTTTTCGTTAATTAAAACTAATACTGAATTGCATGGAATTCCACAAAGGCGAATGAGAACATTTTATTTCTTTTGGAATACTCCAACCGTTCCTATGTTAAGTTGGAAGTTTAGAGAAAAGAAAAATCTTATTGATTATCTTAATGAAATACCGGAAGATGCTACTCATCAAGATATGTTTATGGTTGAAGGAAAGGTTACGGATCATTTTAAACCTTATGAATATGTTTTAGAAAAAGAAGGTTTAACTCATTCTGAATTTGCTGCTAAATTTAAGAAAGGTACTATTGCTCAATATTTAGAAAAAAATGAATTAATACCTGACTGCATTAAGTGGTTAGAGAAGCATTATCCAAAAAGAGGATTTTCAAATAAAAAATCTACTAAGACTTTTATTGATATGTTAGAACATCAGCAATATAAGACAAGTCAAGGATTAGGTTATTGGGATGCATCACCACACTTCTTTCATGATTCTTTTTCTGCTCTTATTGGTAGAAATATGTTTAACGGAGTTCATCCTATAGAAAATAGATATCTCAATGTAAGAGAGATGCTGCACTTAATGGGCCTACCTTTAGACTTTGGTATCGAAAATGCAAAGCAAGTAAATCATATCGCTCAAAATGTACCAGTAACTACTGCAATGGATATGGCTGATGAAGTAAAGAAATTTTGTAATGGAGAAGCTAAGATGACTAACTATACTTTTCTGAAGCAAGATAATACAAACCATAAAATTATTGACTCTACTGAAATTGGAGCTGAACCTAAAAAGAAGTATAAAGTAACAAATATAATTTAATTATAAAAACTATGAAAGATAACGCGTTAGCAATAGGAATATCAAGCCTTGAGTTTACAAACATCTTATGTAGCTATTATCCTAAAGGAGTAAAAGAAAAGTTTGATATTTACCTATTTGTAGATGATAGTAAAATAGATTTAGATAAACTACAAGGTATTTTTAAAGAGCATGATTTAGACATTTTTAAAAATGCAAAAATTATTATTTTAAATGACCTATATGATTACTATATAGAAAAACATGGATATAAAGGTAAGGCGAGAGACTTCTTATTAAGCCATGGCTGTTTATTTAAAATCTTAATGCCTATATATCTAAAAGAAAAATTTGGAGTTAAGAGAACTCTTGTATCAGATGATGATGTATTCATTTTAAATGACATCAGCTATATGTGGGATGAGTACGAAGAGTTTGGTATTAAAAAAGAAAATTTATTCTATATTAGAAATAAAGATAAGCATGAAGTAATGGCTGCCTTTAATGAAATATTTGAATCAGATTTTACTTTAGATGAAATGAATGCTCTTTCAATAAATGCAGGTAATATAATTTATGGAGAAGATCCTAAATTAGAATATTACTTTGAAAGATTTATGAAGCACTCTTTTGTCCATCATCAGTATTTTAATTTTACCGGATATACCAGTTGGACTGTAGAACAAAGATTCCATCATTTTAATATTCATAGGTATTTATCAGAAGGGAGAAAGGTTAAATTTACAGAAAGTAAAGATTTAAGGTTAATGCAAAATAGAGATAAGATGATGAAAGCTGGTACGCCACCTGACAAATATCTTAAAGTAGTTGTACCATCAATTATTCATTATGCAATAGGAACCAAAAAACCTTTATGGTTAAATGATTTTTTGCCTGGACTAGAATGGAGGTATGGATTTGTATATGAAGCTAAGTACGAACTAAAAGGTATCCTATATAACAAATCATGGACACCTCCACCTTTTAAAAGTGTACAGAAAACCGGATTTAATTTAAAATCAGATTTAAAAACAAATTCGGTGTTTTAGCTTAAACTAAGTAACAATAATCAATATAATAATAAACAAATAATATTTTAAATGGAAACAAAAATTAACAAAATTGACGGTTATGAATTAAGTTCATTCGTTCGCAAATTACTTCCAATTGACAAATTCATTTTTATGAAAATCGCTAAAGAAGGTACTGTATCTTCTGTCTATTTTCCTGAGAGAGATGCCGTAAAATTGGTTAACACACCAACCTCTGATATCTTTGATGCTGACATTAAAGAACCAGTAAAGGTTAGTTTTTATAACGGTACTAAAGTTATTGATGCATTAAGTCATTTTAATGGAGATGTACAGGGTCGTATTAAATATACCGAGTATGATGGAGAATTAATGGCAAGTGATTTTATTTTAGAAAATGAAGATCTTCAAATTAATTTGGCATGTACAGATCCTTCATTATCTTTTATGGAAATGAGCAAAGAAGAAACTGATAGAGCATTTGATGTTGAATCTAAAATGTTTGATTTTGATTTACTCACAACACATGTAGATAAAATGAAATCATTATTTAACCTTGATAAAGATGAGGATATCTTTACTCTTTACATTGGAGAGAAAGGAATCAATATCAAAGGTACTTCTTATGATGCTACATTATGTCACTCTTATGATTCAAATGTAGAAAAAGGTGCTAAGGTTGTGATATACAAAAAGTATATTAATCTATTAGACAAAGAAAATTACAAGGTAAGTGTTTGTGAAAATAAAGTAGTATTTAAATCTCTTGATACTAATACACACTTAACTGTTGCTGTTGCTATAACAGACGAGGATTAATACTACGTCGTTAATGGAAAAAATTGACATTGTATTACAAGGACCTTATAATAATGATTTTGTTAATGAAATCGCATTACATTATTTAGCATTAGCCTTTGTCAATAATATAATTATTTCTCATCACACATCTGATACTAAAGAAAGACTATTACATAACAACATAAAATTCATCGCTACCGATAAAGTTAAACCTATCGGTAGTGGTAATGAAAATTTACAAATAGTATCTTCTTTAGCAGGTATAAAAGCAACATCTACTAAGTTCATTGTAAAAATGAGAAATGATCAAAAGTATACATTAGATTCTATGAAGACAATGTATGACTTTTATAATCAGAACTCTGAAAGAAAACTTTCTTTTACAAATGATGCATCTAAACCTTATAATAGAATATGTGTGGCAGGTAATTTTTCACACTTACCTTTTCATCCTAGAGATCATATTTTTTGGGGAAATAAAAATGACCTAATTGATTTATTTAGTTTACCTTTAGATAATTATGATATTTACCAAAGGTTAGATAATCACGATGATGACATAGTTGATGTTATTAATAGGAAAGATGCTAATTGGATTTTAACTGATCCGCACCACTTACCTTCTGAAGTTGTAATGAAAAATAATTTATCATGGATATTTTATGAGCAGCCGCCAGAGGAAAATTATAGTATGCCGTTAATAAGAACTGAGGCAAGGATAGGTTTAAACTATATAGCTAAATTTAACCCAAAGGTGAATATGTTTTTATCTAATCCTAAAGAATATGTACACGATGGCGCTCCTAACTACCATGAAGCAGTAAACATAAGTACTGATTTAACACCTAAGATTTTTAAATCCTTCCCTAGGGCCGGTATTGATTTATCATGTCCAAAAAATAATTGGAGTAATTATCCATACGACCAGCAATATGAACAGTATGGCGAAAGATGGCATGAAAATAATGTTTAAACTAAGTATAAACTTTACCATATAAAAATAAAAAATGACAGAGGAATTACAAAAAATTAACGAGGAAGCTTCTAAATTTTACAATTATGAACAAGCTGTAAAATTAATGCTTAACTCTATTTATGGCGCATTTGGTAATCCTTACTTTTATTTCTTCAACGTTGATATTGCAGAAACTATTACACTCCAAGGTAAAGATGCAATTCTTTACACCGAAAACTTAGTTAACAAATATTTTAAAGAATATTGGCATAAAGATACTGCTGCCCACCAAGCTATGGGAATAACCGTAACTGGTAAAATTGAAAAACCTGTTGGTATTTATATTGACACGGATTCGGTATATGTAAAGTTTGAGGAACTAATTAAAAAATCTGAAGGGTGGGAAGGTGATGAAAAAGAATTCATTTTAAAGTTATATGAAGTAAGGCTTAAAGCTTATATAGAAAAAATTCTACAAGTTTATGCTGATAATAATAATGCAGAAAACTTTTTATCATTTGAATTAGAAAGTATTGCTAAGAATGCAATATGGTTGGCTAAGAAAAAATACATGCAGAATATTGTTTGGAAGGATCCGGATATTCATTATGACGATCTTTCTAAAATTAGTTCTAAAGGATTTGAAATTATACAGTCATCCACTCCAATTTTTGCTAGAGAAAAACTAAAAGAATTGCTAACATATATATTTTCGGTTAGTGAATTAGATATGGGAGCCTTTGCTGCATTGCTTAAAGATATAAAAAGACAATTTAGATTAGCAAATGTTGATCAAATTTGTTTTTCACGAAAGGTTAATAATTATCAAAAGTACATTGTAAATGATTATGAACAATTTGAGATTGCATCAAAATGCCCAATCGGCGTAAGATCTGCAGGTTATCATAATTACCTTTTAAATAATTCTGGCCTTAAAGGAAAATATCAACCTTTAGGAAATGGCGAAAAATGTAAAATGTATTTTTCTACTGATAACTCGTGTGACGTGTTTGCATTTGCGCCTGGTGATTATCCTTATGAATTTGCCCCTAAGATTGATTATGATAGGCAATTTGAAAAAACTATATTAGATCCTATTAATCGTGTAGTAACTGCGATGGGTTTTAAATCCTTTAATAGAAATCTGATTTATACAACAAGCTTATTTTAAAAAAAATAATAAAACGATGGAAAAGAGATTAGAAAATCTAAATGAACAAACTGGTATAAAAAATATCTGTAAATTAGCACTTCAAGCCGGTGGTGATATTAGCCATCTTATTATACCAACCGAAGAAACTGGTGGTGATGGATTAACCAACGGTACTATACTTAAAGTTAATGGTCAGTGGTTAATGAATATTAGAAGAGTTGCTTATGCGCTATTTCATTCTGAGAATAATCAGAAGTTTCATTCTCCGTGGGGGCCACTTGTTTATTTTAATCCTGAGGATGATATTACATTAACTACCACTAATTACATGTGTGAGATAGATTCTGATAATTTAAAACTTAAAAAGTGGACAAAAACTGATACAAGTAAATTAGATGTTAAACCTATATGGGAATTCGTTGGACATGAAGATGTTAGGTTAGCCCATTGGGATAACATTCTATATCAAACTGGAGTACGTAGAGATACCACACCTAACGGTGAAGGCCGCATGGAGCTCTCTACTATTGAAAAACGTGGATGCTGTGATTGGGTAGAAACTGAAAGACGGCGACTATCAACACCAGATGGTAAAACTCATGCAGAAGGTGGCAGTTACTGTGAAAAGAATTGGATGCCTATTAATGATATGCCTTATCATTATGTTAAATGGTGTGTACCAACAGAAATAGTTAAAGTAAATCCTGCTGACGGTTCAGTTAAACAGATTGCTTTAGTAGATCAACCAAACTTTAATCCTCCTAGAGATATAAGAGGATCATCTAATGTAATTAAGTATAAAGATATGTGGGTTGCTATAATCCATGAATGTGATTTATGGTATGACATAGATAATAAAAAAGATGCAGTTTACCATCATAGAATATTATGCTGGGATAAGGATTGGAATTTAATTAAGACTAGTGAAACATTTAATTTTATGACAGGTCAAATTGAATTTACTTGCGGCTTGGCATTAGATGGTGATAACTTCTTAATTCCGTTCGGTTTCCAGGACCATACTTCATTCTTATTAAAATTACCAACATCAGTATTTGATTTTTTAATTGAAGATGAGATTGTACATACTGAGATTGACAAAGATAACCATAGCGATACAGTTATTACTAGATTTATTAAAGACCCTTATAATGGACAACGTGCATTTGACATGGCTGAATGGTATTTTAATAAAGGTCAATATGCTTCTGCATTAGGTTTTTATTCAAGATGTGCTGAATATTCAGATGATGAAAATCTAATTTACCAATCAGTGTTTATGTTAGCTGGGTGTTTATCTGCAATGAAGCGTAGAGATAATGCTGAAGAACTTATGTACCTAAAAGCAATTGAATTAGATAAAGATAGACCAGAAGCTTACTTGGCATTATCAAGATGGTACTCATGGAGAAATCAACCAAATAAAGCATATAGTTTTGCAAGCATGGGTTGCCAATGTACCAAGAAAGATTTTAAAGTATCCCCTAGTTTAGGATATGACGAGAGTGAATTACAATTACAAAGAATTCTATTTTCTAGCTTTGATGGCAAGTATGAAGAAAAGAAAAAAGTATTACAACAGGCAGTCAACGACGGTATAGATTATCCTTGGGTTAAGCACCATGCAAATAAGTGGAAGATAAAAAAGAATAATTAAACAAACCTTATATTTTCTATATAATAATAAAATAAAAACAAATATGGCAAAAGAATTTTCATTCGCAGATTTAAACAAGGAAATGTCTAAACACTCCACATACGGAGAGACTTTAGATAAATCAACTATCTCAGAGATAGATCACTATATACCAACAGGTAATTGGCATCTTAACGCTTGTTTAACAGGTTCTTTATTTGGAGGTTATCCTAATAATAGAGCAGTTGCATTAGCTGGGCCTTCTGGTACGGGTAAAACTTATCTTATCTTAAATGCAATTAAACAAGCCCAACAACAAGGCTATAGTATTGTATTTTATGATTCTGAAAATGCTGTAGATAAAGCACTAGTTGAAAAATTTGGAATTGATCCAACAAAATTTCGTTATGAGCCATGTAATACGGTTCAAGAGTTTAGAACTTCAGTAACTGCTATTACTGATGTATTAGTTGAACAAAAGGCAAAAGGAATTACTTTACCTAAAATTATGGTGGTATTAGATTCTGCAGGTAACTTGGCAACTCAAAAAGAAATTGATGATGCTAAGACTGGGAGTTCTAAAGCTGATATGACAAGAGCTAAATTGCTAAAATCTACCTTTAGAATTATTATGACGCAATTCGGTATTTGTAAAATTCCTTTCTTATTTACAAATCATACTTACCAAACACAAGATCTTTTCTCAAGGCAAGTAGGTGGTGGTGGAACTGGTCCAGAATACGCAGCTTCTATTATTCTATTCTTAGGCAAAGCTAAACTTAAAGAAGGTATAGAACAAACTGGAATTATTGTAACCGCTAAACCAAATAAAAATAGATTTGCAAAACCTACAAATATTAAATTCCATATTTCCTTTAATAAAGGTATGAATCCTTATATCGGTTTAGAGGAATATATTAGCTGGGATACCTGTGGAGTTGAAAGAGGAAGGTTTATAAATGAAAATGCATTCAATAAATTAACTGATATAGGTAAGGCTGAGTGTAGAGAGCATTCTTTTACAAAAGATAAAAAAGAAGTTACCTGGTATTTTCAACCTGCTGCAACTGCAAGAAAGATTTGTGTTAAACATCTAAATGATACCGTTGACCTTAATCAATTATTTACACCGCAAGTAATGACCGATGATGTGTTAAAAGCATTAGAACCAATCGTTGCCGCTAAATTTAAATATGGTGAAGAACTTGATGTTGAAAATTTAACCGAAATGCTAGAAGCTGATGTTACCGAAAAATCTTAATACTGCAAAACTTAAAGTAAAGCACGTATTAGGAAATCATACAACCTTGTCCAACTATCCAGACGCTGAGGATATTATATATGAACTAATACGAGATTATTGTGGAAAAGTTGCAAAGGAAATTAAATTTACTAATGTATCCTTAAAGAAAAAGTATAGCCTAGATGATGAAAAGGCTAATTCTATAATTATGCAACTTAGAAACGATAAGATAATTAAAGTATCATTATCTAATTCTGCTTATACCACATATGAAGTTATTACAAACCCATATGAGTAAACTAAATATAGTTTTTGCTATATAAAAATAAACAAGATGAACTCAAGTACAGACCACGAAAAAATATTTTTTAATTATTTTCTTAAGAAGCCACATTATCTAAAAAGTACTGGTCCAGGATTCTTTTCAAACAATGATTTAGATCATATAGCAAAATTATCAAAAAAGTTTTATACTGATTTTGGTGAAAGTCCTTCAAGAGAACAAATGAAGGCACTCATTAAAGATGATTCTAATGAAATTCCTGTAAATATAGTATCCAGTATTTATGATATTAATATTAATGAATATGACCAAGATTGGTTAAAGAGAACTGGTGAAGCATGGGTTAAATGGAAACACTTTGATAAACAATTAGTAAGAACTATTGAATATGTAAAGACTCAAGATGTTTCCCCAGAGAATGTCGAAGATGTAGTAACTCGCGCAATCGGTATGATCTCAACAGAAGGATCCTTAAACTTTGATACTGATATTGGATTAGACTTTTTTAAACCAGAAGATCACGTACAAAGAACATCAAAGAAAATTGAAACAGGATGGTCTTTTGTAGATAATGTATCAGGCGGTGGATATGATACAAAATCTTTAATAGTTTATGCAGGAGAACAGAACATTGGTAAATCTATATGGTTAGCCAATGATGCTGCAAACTTTGTTAGGATGGGTCATAATGTTGTTTTTATAACAGCGGAGATGTCAGCACAAAAGGTATTAAAAAGAATAGGTGCAAATCTTCTTCAAATTCCTATGCCACAATATGATGAGAAAACTGGCAATAGAGATTTTATGAAAAGGCGTTTAGAGAAAATATCTCGAGGCCTACTACCACCTGGTAAACTTTTTGTAAAAGAAATGCCAACTTCACAAGGTACTGTTTTAGATATAGAAGCATACTTAAAAGATTTAGAAGAAGTACAAGATCATAAAGTAAATGTATTAGTTGTTGATTATATTAACATTCTTGCAAATTATAGAAATCCTAATACTGAAAATACTTATATGAAAATAAAACAAATTGCTGAAGATCTCAGGGCATTAGCCGTTAAGAGAGATATGTTAGTAATTTCAGCCACACAGATTAACCGTGGTGCATGGGATGCTACGGAAGTAAGAATGGAAAACATTGCAGAATCTGCTGGTCTTGCGCATACTGCTGATGTTATGTATGCACTTATTCAAGATTCTATGATGCATGCAAATAGAGAATACTGGTTAAAGGTATTAAAAATTAGAGATGGTCAAGGTAAAGGTACTCGATGCCGGTTTAATATTGATTACGATCATATGAGACTTACTGAGACTGATGATATAAATTAAAATAAAAAAATATATATGTGGGGCAAAAAGAAAAAACCAAAATTAGACGAGAATGGAAAACCTATTCCAGTTAAGTTAGCCGATAAAGATAAAATCTTTAACAATACATACGGTGACCAAGATGTAACCGAGAATAAAGTAAACTTTACTGTTGCCGCTACTTATGGTGATAGTATGGATCCGGATGATAGGATGCATTATGAATTGTTAATTAAAAAGATTGATAAGATTATTAAAGGTAGTGAATATGAACACTTAAATGAAGCAACACCAGAAGGTGTTATTAAAAAATTAAACAAGGTTCAAATCAACAGAGTATATTCTTTCGTAATAGAAAATTTAGGTGACGGATATACAAGGGTAGATTTATTTAGTGTCATATCAGATTACTTTGATGTATTTCCTAATAAATTTTATAATTCACTTTCCAATAAATTTAAGGATGAACTTATTAAAGAATTAGACGATAAGTATAATATCCTTGAAAAAAGGAAAATCAGAAAATTATTTTAATATGGCAAGAGTATGGATGGTAAGTGATTCTCATTTAGGATGTAGGTCAAATTCTGTATTATGGTTAAGCATTATCGAAGATTACTTTTTTGAATTTTTTATACCTCTAGTTAAAAAGGAATATAAAGAAGGTGATGTTCTTTATCATTTAGGAGATGTGTTTGATAATCGTCAGAGTGTTAATTTAGCTGCACAGGATTTAGCAATAAGAGTGTTTGAAGAATTAGGTAAAATATTTCCAGATATACATATCATAGTTGGTAATCATGATATTATGAGAAAGAACTCCAATGATATAGCATCTGTTGATTGTTTAAAATATTTACCTAATGTTACTGTTCATAAGCAGCCTAAGATTTTAAAGTATGGTGATGCTAAATGTTTACTTATGCCTTGGCGCAGAGACCATGCTCATGAAAAGGAAACTTTAGATTCTATTAAAGAAAACATTGATTATATGTTTTGTCATACTGAAACACGAGGTGTACAAACTTCTCCTAGCACAAAACATTTACATGAAGGTGGTAATGACGTAGGAATATTTAAAAGATTTAAAAGAGTTTACTCTGGTCATATTCATTATAGACAAGATAAACAAAACTTTGTGCTTGTAGGTAACCCTTACCAAATGACAAGATCTGATAGAGGAAACCAAAAAGGTATTTATGTATTAGATTTAGAGACAGGTAAGCATGAATTCTTTATGAATAAGAGGAGTCCAGAATTTATAAGGTATTATATTAATGATATCTTAGAGATGCGTATGGAGGATATAAAGAAAGAAATAAAGGATAATTTTGTAGATGTTTTTATACCATCAAATGTACTAGGTAAATATAACATTAATATGTTTATGGATTATTTAGATGGTGTTGCTAGAAAATTAGAACCTAGGATTTATGATGAAGAAAATCCTTATGATAGAGAAGATGGCGAAATGTCTGATTTTAATGGAGAACTAAACTTAATGAATATTGCAGCAGAATATATTAATTCTTTAGAATATGAAGAAGATTTAAAAGAAAGGCTAAAGGCATCAGTGCAGGATTTATATAAAAGAACATTATCACCTAACTATGAAGATTAAAAAGGTAGAATTTAAAAACTTTGCAAGCTACGGCAACCGTACACAAGTAATAGAATTTGACAAAGATAAAAGTGATCTTTATTTAGTACTAGGTGGAAATGGCGCAGGTAAAAGTACATTAGCAAAAGTTATAACTTACTTATGTTATGGTAAAGTAGAAGGATCAACATTAAAAGATTTACCGAATAGAGTAAACGGTGCTCTTTGGGGTAAGATCCATTTAGAATCTAAAAACAATACCGTTGAAATAGAAAGAGGAATTAATCCTGGTATTTTTAATGTTAAAATAAATGGATCTGAATATGATGTTGCAGGTAAAGTAAACTTACAAGATTTTCTAGAAACAGAAATTTATGAAATCCCTTATCATGTATTTAAGAATGTAATTATTTTATCTGTAAATGATTTTAAGTCTTTTATTACAATGTCTCCTTATGATAAGAAAAGAATCATTGATAAGATATTTGGATTTTCTATTATTAATGAAATGGCTGAAGCCGTCAAAGAAAAGAGAAGATCTATTATTGAGGAGATCCGAACATATGACGATGAAATAAGAACTCTTAATGAATCAATAGAATCTGTAATCGATAAGATAAAGCATTTTGAAAAGGTTAGTAAAAATAAAGATGCTAAAAAGATTAAAGTTCTTAAAGAAAAGCTATTGCAGTTAAATGAAAATAGAAAAAAGTTAAAAGAGCTTACATCTGCAACAAAAATTAACTTAGAAAAATTAGATGAAAATTCAAGAAAGCAAAACAATAAAAAATCAACATTAAACTCTAAGATTAACACTGTTAAGAAAGAACTTAAGCTATATGAAAACAATGAATGTCCTACTTGTACAGCCCCTCTTAATTCTGATTTTCATTTAGATATTAAAAAAGAAAAACAAGATTCTTTAGATTTATTATTTACTGAATGGAATCAAATAAAAGACGATGCAGAAAAAGCAGAGACTGAATTAACTGATCTTAGACAAAAAGGTAGAAAGATACATGTTAAAGTTGGTCAGTTAGAAACTCAGATGGAAGCCATTAAAGATAAGTTAATTGAAATGGCTGATAAAGATGAATCAGAATCTGGATCTCATCTTAAGCAATTAGTAAAAGATTTTAAAACTAGAAAGGACGATAAATCTACCGGTAAACTAAAGAGTGAAGGCCAGGATTATTACTTAACTATCTTAGAAAACATTATGGGTGAAAATGGAATTAAGAACTTAGCAGTAAGATCTATACTCCCCTCCTTTAATAACCACATCCAATTAATGGGGAGAGAGATGGGAATACCGTTTGGTATTAGATTTAATGAAAAGTTTTATTGTTCTCTCCATCATTTAGGAACGGAGATTAGTCCTAAGACACTAAGTACAGGTGAAAAGAAAAAGGTTGATTTTGTAATTATCATGGCTTTAATAAAAATGATTAAGGTTAGATTCCCATCACTAAACATTTTATTTTTAGATGAAATCTTCTCTTCTATTGACTCTGATGGTGTACACCATATAATTAACATACTTCATAATACAATACAAGATATCGGCCTCAATACCTTTGTTATCAATCATACGGTTTTACCAAGTGAATATTTTGATAAAAAGATTGAAATAACTAAAGATGGTGGCTTTAGTGAATTTAACATTGAATCTATTGGATAAATAGAATATAAACAAAGTCTAATAGATGTCAGCATATAACCAAGAATTTAATAAAGATAATACTATACTTCGGTATCTAACCGTAGGTATGCTAGCCGAGCTTAGTAAAAAGGTATATTATTATAATCAAATAGATGAAGATACCTTAAAGAAAATTGAAGTACCTTTCTTCTATTCTATATCTGGTAACGAAAGATTTCTTTTAGATAATTTTATGTTTGACGCAGAAAAGGAAGGTAAGGCTATTGGCGATTATGAAGTAGTACCTCGTGGTATTATACAGATGAATTCAATGTCGATTAACGCAGATGAACAAACTAATAAATTTACAAGAGCTGAATTTGTAAGAGAATGGGATGGTATGCTAAAGACATTTTCTTTAATGACCAATTTTTTACCAATTACTATAGGATTTGGTGTAACTATAATATGTTCTAATAATTTAGAAATGTTAAAGGTTACTGATTCTATTATGAGTAAATTATATAAAGGTACTTTATTTAATGTAGATTTAGGTATGTTTAGAGTTAATGCCTCAATGTCAGTACCAGAAGACTTTTCACAGGATAGGTTATTTGAATGGGGATTAAATGACAAGAAAGAATTTCAAGTTACTTTTGATATGGAACTAAAATCGTTTATGCCAGTATTTGAAAGTGGTATATTATTACCTGAAATTGATTTTATTACTAAACAGGCCATAAAATCAAATCCTAACGCTTCAGGCGTTGGTCAATTAAGATCTGATAGTAATGGAAATATGGGAATTTATTTTGGAGGTGTATTTCAAGAGTTTAAATTTACTGATGATAATATAAAAGTTGCACCAGACACGGCGGTTATGAGCAACGAATCATATAATAATATCTCAAGTAAAGAAGTAGGTGGGCCTTATGATGAAAGAACTATTGATACGTCACCACCATCAGAAGAATCCCAATCTAGTAAGTCTTACAGAAATGCTAATAATGATGAAGGATAATTAACTCTAAGTTCTTAGAATATATAAAACAAATCAAATTCTATAATATGGAAAAAGTTATTAAAGAAGGACAAACACAAGTTTACTCAGGTGGTTCAATAGACCGTCAATATGGTGTTAATACTGATGCTCCTTACCTTAATATGCCACCTCAGCAATTAATTGATATTGTTGGTGTTTTATTTGCACAAAGCGGTAAAACTAAACTAGATGGTAAAAACGGTAAAGTAGTTGAAAGTGGACCAATGACGGATTCACAAGTACTTGCAATTCTTGTAGGTATGGGAACTCCTCAACAATTAGCAATGAGTGCTATCAACGCCTTCAAAGGAAATCAACCAGAAATTACAGAAAATAATAATAAACAAAAAAATCATAACGAAATGAAATTTACAATTGCTGAACTGCATGAAAATGTTATGAAGAGTATTGAAGCTTTAAAGGTAATGAATTCGGATAATTCCAGAGTTTCCTATTCTGCTAAAAACGCTCTTGACATTTTACAAGAATCTTTAAAGGCATTCCCTATGAGATTCAACAACGAAGAAACTGAAGTTATCAGTGAAGAAATAGAAAACAGTGTTAACCCTATGTTAAAGTTTAACATTGCTAAGAACCTTCATAAAAGCTTGGCATCTTCAGATTGGTTAAATCCAATACACGAATTAAGATCTTATATCACAGGAGCTTATGCCGATACTAAATGGTCATTCAGGGTAACTGAAGCGATCGCTCGTACACAAACACAAAAAGGTAAGATGTTTGAAGGATTAGTAAATGACCTAGAAGGTTTATTAAATGAATCTTCTGATACTATTAAATCTAAGTTTTCTGCTGTGGCTGCAAAAAATCCATGGTCAATGGATTGTAAAGCTATTTTAAATGAAATGAAAGCTGAAGATAATAAAGCTTCTGAAAATGGAAGTGGAACTATTTCTACAATTCTTTCACCAGTTTTAGAATCAGAAAATGGATTAACATTCCACTTACATGGAAAGAATTATAATTTTGATGGAAAAACAATTACTGAAGCTGAAGTTAAAGATGCTAGATTCTTCGATGTATTAGAAGGACTAGGAATGTTTAAGAACATGAATAATACTTTAGTTACTTTCGGTGAAGGTAATGATAGAACGTTAGAATACAATTTAACTGAAGGTACTATTAAATTAGGAAAGACTGATTTATCAAATGCTAGTATAATTGAATTAAAAGAATCTTTAATGGCTCTTAACTTTTTCGGTTACAGAAATCAATGGAAAATTGATAAAGTATGTAAATTCTTTGAATCTGTTGATCTTCTTGCTGAAATGGATAACTTTACAAACATTACTTCAAATGAATTTGCAAATTTATTCTTAACTATGATTAATGTAAACGAAGGAGTTTATGTAAACAAAGTTAATTCTGCAATGCACGTAAATGAAATGGTATTTGTATCATCTGCAACAGAGACAGTTAAATTAGTTAAAGAATTTATTAATTATGATCCTTCTCCAATATTATCAGAAAAATTAATTGCTGAAAATAATGAAGTTGCTAAAGTTGAAAAATCAAGATCTGATATCTCAGATAAAATTTCATTTTTAGAAGAAAAGAAAGCAAAAGTAAAAGAAGCTATTAATAAGCTTGGTGAAACTGAAGAACTTACAGAAGCAATGAATCTTTTAGAAGAAGAAATTTCTAAGTTTGAAAAATCTTTACAAGAAACTTATGATAAGGTTGTATTAGGTGGTAATAAAGGCGATAAGTCTAAAACACATGATGGCGAAGATTTTGAAGAAGAAGATGAAAAGAAAGAAGAAGCAGTAACAGAAAAAAAAAGTCGTAACGATTATTTAAACGACGGTTTTGTTGAAGCTGAAATTAATAAAAACGGTAATGGTCTTAGAAAAGGCCAGGAAGTTATGGTAAGTGCCGAGGATTATACTTCTCTTGGTGATGATGATTCATTAGAATGTATTGATCCAAAAAATGGAAAAACTACAATCTGTCCTAAAGGTCAACTTAATGTTAAGATTTAATTAACTTTCACTTTATAGAAAAGCCGGTAGTAATAATAAACTATCGGCTTTTTTTGTATATAATAATAAATAAACATTATGAAATGGCAAGAAAAAGAAATTATTTAAACAATAGAGATCTTTTAGAAGAAATAGTTAAATCTAAAGAATTAGATGAACTAACACCAAAAGCATTAGAATTCCTAATGTTATTAGCAGACAAATGTTCTAGAAAATTATCATACGCAAACCCTGACGATAGACAAGACTGTATAGCATCTGCTTATATGGATTTGTTTAAATATTGGAGAAATTTTAATCCAGAAAAATCAACTAACGCATTTGCGTATTTTACTGAAATATGTAAAAGAGGTTTTGCAAAAGGTTGGAATAAATTACATCCTAGAAAATATGCAGGTACTGTTTCTATTAACGGTAGTGCTGATAGTGACGGTATTTATACAATATAAATTTTAAATGAGCATTAAAAAGGTAAAGCCTACTTCTAAGTCTGGATTTAAGCAAGGGTATTATAATCCTATTAATCCAAGAAAGTACATTGGGGAGCATCCAATCATATATAGAAGTAGCTGGGAGCGAAAGTTCTGCCATTGGTGCGATCATAATGAAGAAGTAATAAAATGGGCATCTGAGCCGTTTTCGGTAAAATATTTTAATATGTTGGATAAAAAGTTTCATAACTATTATCCAGACTTTTATATGAAAATGGATAAAGGTGGAATAATGGAAGAATTTGTTGTAGAGATAAAACCAAAGGCCCAGTTACAAAAACCAAAAGCACCAAAAAGAAAAACCGCAAAGGCATTAAAAAACTTTCAACATGGATATGAAACATATGTTAGAAACCTTTGTAAAACCGAAGCATTAAATAAAATGGCTAAACTAAGAAATTTTAAAGTAATGCTTTTAACAGAAGACTCAAAATTATTCTAATGGCAATAGTAGGATCCTTTCAAGAAGACTTAGATATTTACCTTGCAGATTATAAAGGTAGAGCTGGTGCATCAAAGCAATCAGATAAAGATCTCAAAAAAATTGGTAATAAAGCAAAAGGTATATTGGATAATGGTAAAATGTATTCATTTGAATATTTTACCCCAGATGAAACTTTTTATGATACTTACCCTTTAGTGTTAGGTTTAGGAAAAAGTGATAATGATCATCAGTTAGGTTTAAATTTACATTACATCCCGTATGATGCTAGATTACCTTTTTTATCTGATGTATTTAAATCATTCAAAAGTACTATAAGTTCTGCAATAAATAAGTCACCAGGTAATCCTGATGCACAGCCTAGATTAAGTGAATTTACTTATGACAATTTAAAAAAATCATTAGGTAGAAAATATAATGTTACTTATGCTATTAGACAATATAGATTAGATAGAATAAGAAAACCGAGGATGTTAGGTTATGAAGATTGGTATATAGGTGCTGTTAACAATCAAAATCATTTCTTTGGAGGAAACATTAACGAGGCACAAGCATTATATTACAAGAATATATAAACAATAAAAGATAAAACAATATGGCAGGTTTTACTGATAGAAGAGGACCCTTAAGTACAGGCAATCCAGTAAGGAAGATTTTAAAAGATCTTTCTAATTTAGGTATGGCTTACGATGATATGATCATTCGTAATTCCCGTGCAGTAGGGTTTACAGAAAATCAAATGGGTTATACATTTAATCCAATGGGTTCTGATGCTGATGATATATATAGCGCATTTGCTGCATTATCATTAACGGATACTACAATGAAAAAGAATATCTCTATATTTGATAGAGATTATGAAAGAAAGCGAGATCAACTTAGAGAATACGCAGTACAAGATGAGATAGAAGATATCTTAGATGTAATTACAGATGAGGCTATTGTATTTGATGAATCTAATTTTATGGCATACTCTGATTTTCATGGACATATTGCAAGTTCTATTGAAGATGAAATTGGTGATGTATATAATAACCTTTATAATTATTTTGGTTTTAATGATTCGGTTCAGCCTTGGAATTATTTTAGAAAATTTTTAGTAGATGGATTCCTTGCTTTTGAAATAGTATATAATGATAAGCAGACAGAGATTATAGGATTTAAGGAATTAGACCCTATTTCCTTAATGCCAGGTATTGATACTGACACTGGAAAGAAGCAATGGGTACAATATAAAGGACAAGGTGCAAAGGAAAGAAAGTTATGGGATTCACAAATCATATACCTTTCATATTCACAAGTTAATTCACCAATGAGAATATCTTATGTAGAAAGATTAATAAGATCATTTAACCTTTTAAGAATTATGGAAACAACTAGAATTATCTGGGCTGTTTCAAATTCTTCATTTAAAACTCAGTTTATTATACCTGTTGGTGGTAAATCAAAAACTAGAGCAAAGCAATCACTTGCACAGTTAATGAATTCATACAGAGAAGTAGTAGATTTTAATCAAGAGAGCGGTGAAATTCAAACTAATGGAAAACCAATGATGCCATTTAATAAGGAATATTGGTTACCTTCTAAAGATGGTGAATCTCCAGAGATTAGTACAATTGGTGGTGATGGACCAGATCTTGGTGATACAGAATCTCTTAAGTATTTTGCAGATAGATTAAAATTAGCATCTAAGATACCATTTTCTAGGTTTGATAAAGAAGGTGGTAATACTTATGATATGGATGCTAGCGGAATGTTAAGAGATGAAATTAAATTTTCTAAATTCGTTGATAGGTTAAGATCTATATTTCAAGAGATATTAGTTAAACCTATGTATCTTCAAATGTGTATTAATCATCCTGAATTAACAAATGATATTTCTTTTAAATCTGGATTAGGACTTAATTTTGTTAAGGATAACGTGTTTGAGGAAATGAAAGAAATGGAATTACAAACAAAACGAGTCGATTTTATAGGTAACCTAAAAACTCAGTTAAGTACTATGACAGCAGAAATGGAAGAAATTCCATACTTCGATTTAGGATTCTTGGTTAAGAGATATGGCGGCTTTACTCGTGAAGATTTAAAGGCTAATGCCAGAGCAAAAGAAAGAGCTGATTTAGAGAAAGAGAATTATTCAGAAAAGGATATTGAAAAGATCCTTTTAGGTGCTGATAAGGCAGATTTTAAACCGGAAAAGAAAGAAGGTGCAGCAGATGAGGATCCATTAGCAGACCTCTAATAAAAACTCTACAGAGATTGTAATATATAAATCAAATAACTACTAGAAAATGTCAGGAAAAAAATTATTAATTCTTGAAAGGCAAAAATCAAATTTAGATATAACGACCGGAGATGACGGTTCTGTTGTATTGGAAGGTGTATTTACCGAGTTTGATGTCAAGAACAAGAATAACCGAATTTATGAGGAGAAGGAAGTAATGCCTCACATTAATGAATTACAAGAAAAGGTTAAGACCAATAAACTTCTAGGTGAATTAGACCACCCAAAAGATTTTGATGTTAGTTTAGCTAATGTATCACATGTAGTAGAATCTTTAGACTATGATAAAGATAAGAAGCAAGTTATTGGTAAAATAAGATTACTAAATACTTCTAAAGGTAAAGAAGCTCAGGCTCTTATCAAAGATGGTATTCCTTTACATATTTCAAGTAGAGCTGCTGGTACAGTAGATGAAAATGGTAAAGTTAAAATTAAAAAGTTTTTTACTTATGATCTGGTTGCAGATCCTGGTTTCGAGAATGCTGAACTATCCAGAGTAAATGAATCTTTTGGCCTAAGTAATGATGATGGAATATTGATTTACGAAATGGAAGAAACTGAAAATAACAACGATAATAAAAAAGATCTAACAATGGAAAATAAAAACTATGTATCCGTCGAAGATTTTCAAAAGTATACTGAATATGTATCTGGAGTTCTAAGTAATGTTAAAGAATCTACTAATTCTAACAATGATGAGGTAATGGAAAAACTTATTAAGTACACCGAGCATATTGCAGAGAAAGTAAATCAGGTTACTGATTATGCTGAATACTTATCAGAAAATTTAGACAAAAATATTTCTTACTCTGACTACTTAGCAGAGAATGTAAATTCAATTAAAGATTATGCTACATACTTAGCTGAAGAGCTTGATGGTAGTATTCAATATGCAGAGCATGTTGCTGAGATGGCTGACAAAGGAATTCAATATTCTAACTATGTTGCTGAAAATGTAGAAAAGAGTATTGATTATTCAGAATATGTAGCTGAAAAGGTTGATCAGAATATTGCTTATTCTGAATATCTTGGAGAAAATGTAGATAAGAGTATTAAGTATTCTGAATACATTGCCGAAAACATTAATACCCCAAATGCTAATTCAATCAACGAAGGAACTGTTAATGAATACGGTAAAATGGAAGGTGCAACTCCAACAATGGAAGAAGTTTCAAAATGCATGGACGAAGGTATGACTTATGAACAAGTATGTGAAAAGTATCCAGATGCTGATAAAGGCAAATTAAAAGAAATGTGTGAATCATGTGGTAAAACTCATGAGACTGTAGATTATAAAAATTCTATTGAAGAAAAATTAGAAAAGTTAATTGCAGCTGCTGAAGTTAAGAATGTATCTGAAATGCACTTTATGAACTTCTTAGGAGAATCTAAAAAGAATGAATTTAATTCTTTATCAACAGAGAAGCAAGCTATGATTGTAGAATCAATGAATGCTAAACCAATTATGTCAACTATACAAGCTGAAAATATTTGGGAATCTAATTTTATTGAAAAGAAAAGAGAATTAGATGTTGTTTCTGATATGCCAGAAAAATTCCAAGAAAAATGGAATAACCTTTCTGAAAATAGAAAAAACCAAATTATTTCTGAATCAAGGTTCCATCCTGTAAATAATCAATATGGAATTAATAACTTCTGGTCAACAAGAGATCTAAGAGATACTCAAATTGTAACAGAATCTATTAATGAAAGTAAAACTGCTGCTGAGTCTGCAGCTACTAAAGAGCCATTAATAAATGAATCTTTTAGAAGTGACTTAGTAGAAAAAATGAAATTCAGATTAGGTAGATAATCTAATCTAAAAGATATTAATCGAATGGTTAAGAAGAAAAGAACCGAGGCGATTAAATAAACGGAATTGAAAGATTCCACAATAATGCGAAAAATAATTTTTAAAAAATGTACGCAAATCAATTAATCAACGAGGCCGAGGTTCAAAAGACCTGGGGCCCTATCATTGAGGAAAGTACTGGTATTACTGAAAAGTCTAAGTTATCTTGGATGTCTAAGTACTGTCACTACCACAATCTTAATGAGAGTGTATATAATACTGTACACTTAAATCCTAACATGAATACTCAAGGTATGGGTGCAACTGCTTTCCCAAGCAATCCTACTACCATGAATAACTTCAATGACACTAGTGCTGCTGGTATGACTGCCGGATCTGGAGACAGACCTTTTTCTTTGTTACCACTTGCTATGCAAGTTGCTGCTCAGACTGTAGGTTTAGACTTAGTACCTGTTGTACCAATGCAAGGCCCTATGGGAGTATTAACTTACCTAGACTTTGTATATGGTGGAGGTAGAACTACTGATGCAGGTGGAAAAGTAACTGATTCTGCACCATTACTAATTAAAGCTGATTTAACTTTAGCTTCAGGTGTTGCTGCTTTAGCAGTTGACCAATTAGTATATGCTGCTTCAACTGCTGCTAACAATGCTGCTTACGAATTAACTTACGTAGGAAAATCTAGAATCGATGGTTATTCTATATTCCGTGTAAGAGGTAACGGTGTTGCTACTGATACTAACTTTGCACAAGGTGAAGAAGGATATGAAGCTATTTACCAAGCTATTGCTAACGGTGTAGATTTCTATTCTGATATCGCTACTGCTGTTGTTATCGGTGCATGGGGAGATACTCCTGAATATGTAAAAGCTTTGGAAGACCATATTACTGGTTTCTCAGGTAACGCATTTGAGGATAACAACCCACTACCTGGTGCTGCTAATGTACCTGGATTCTTAACTGAATCTATCGACGGTAATGATCCATACCAAAGAGGTGTTGGTGAATCTACCCCAGATAACATTATGGGACTAAGCTTATTCAATAAGTCTGTTGCTGCTAAAACTTTCCAAGTTGCTGCTGCTGTGACTAGAGAACAAGTTCAGGATTTGAAACAATTCGGAATCGACGCAGTTGCTCAAGTAGAAGCTGTATTGGTAAATGAATTAACTCAATCTATCAACAAATACATCTTGGATAGAATCTTCAGAAATGGAGCTCAAAATGCAGGAAATATTAATACTGTTGATGGCTTACAGTTATCTGCTTCTTACGGAACAACTGCAGCTCCTGCTGTTGTAATTCCATTAGGACCTGGAAACGATTCTAATACTAATATTAATGCAACTGTTGCAAGAACATTAGTTAATGCAGGTGGTGAAACACAAGGAACTTTACAACGTAGGTTGTATACTAAAGTACTTGCTGCTTCTAACCTAATTGCAACAAGAGGAAGAAGAGGACCTGCTACTTTCGCAGTAACTTCTGGAGAAATTGCTACGGCACTTCAGGATGTTGCAGGATTCGTACCTTACCCACTATCAAATACAATCAACCAAGCTGGTGGATCTTTATATCCAATCGGTGCTTTGGCTGGTGTAACTATTTATGTTGATCCAAACATGGCTTGGACTGACTATAGAGTTGCTGTAGGTAGAAAAGGTGATGGTAATTCTCCTGGTTTAGTATTCATGCCTTACTTAATGGCTGAATCTGTTGAGACAATCGCAGAAGGAACTATGGCTCCTAAAATCGCGGTTAAATCTAGATTCGCTTTAGTAGACGCTGGATTCCACCCAGAAACAATGTATTACACATTAGGTTTTGAATTCCAAGCTGGTACTAGTATCATCTAAGAATAAAAACTTATAATACAGTTTTAAAAGGTTCGCTTAACGGCGGACCTTTTTTTGTCTTATATCAGTTGAATATATAAAAAAATCAATAACTAGATATGAAAAGAGTAAAATCATACAATCAATTTATAGCTGAATCTAATAAAGGTGTAGATGAAGGTATCACCGATATTAAAGGTATTGCGTCTAATCCTATAAAATGGAAAAAGATTAAAAATAATGCTAAGAAGTATCAACAGACTAAAGTTCAGGTAGCTTTAAATAATGTTGATTACGAAAAGAAGAAACAGGCATCTAAAGGAGAATTAGATAAAAAGACTAATGATACATTAAAAGCTGCAAACGCCGCTAAGAATCAGGCGCTTAAAGATAAGGCTTCTGCAATAGGTCAAAGAATGAAAGATCTTGCTACAACCGATCCACTAAAAAAGGTTGTAACTATTGCAACAACTAAAGCTAACCTAGCAGCAGCTGAAACTGCGCTTAAAGCAGCAGACGGTGAAGAATCAAAACAACTTAAGATAAGAATTAAAAAATTAGCAGCAACAGCGGCTGATGCTAAAAAGGATCTTCAAGATTATGAATCTGATAGTGGAGATAAAGAACAGGTTGAATTACCAGGAGAAAAAGAAAGGGCAGCAGCTGCAGAAAAAGAAAAACTTGAAAAAGAAAAAGCTAAGGTTGCTAAAGAAGCAGTTGAAGGCGAGATTACTAAAGCTAAAGCTGCATATGATAAAGTAAAAGATGGGGAAGATGAAAAGGCTAAATTACAAGCAGAGATTAAATTTAAACAAGCTCAACAGAAAAAAGCTAAGTTAGATGCTAATGATGAATTATTTCAAGGGCTAGGAGATGACATTGGAGAAATAATGAAAAAGATAAAGGCACTTGATCCAGATAGTAATACTGAAACAGAGACCGATACTGATACCGATGTTGATGATAATACTCCTGATGATCCAGGTGCAAAATTAGAAGCTGATATTAAAGACTTTAATGATAAAGTAGAGGATGAGAGAACTGCAATGAATAAAGCTATTAAAGATTTAGATCAGGCTAAAAGAGATTTAAAAACCGGTAGAGGTTCTGATGAAAAGGTTCAAAAATTACAAAAGGCAATTGAAGATAGTAAAGAAGACATTGCTGAACTTAGAAAAAAGGAAGCAGATGCTAAAAAGAAATTAGCTGCATTACCAGAATCATTCCAACCGCTTGAAGAAACAGTTTCTGAAAAGTTTAGAAGGTTAATGAATAATGTACAAAAATAATTATTAATATGAAATGTGATTGTAAAGTATGTAAATGTGGAACATCATGTAGTTGTGAATGTTGCAACTGTTAAATAGACACTATGTATAAAGTTCGTAAGATAAACTTTGGATGGTATAAAAGGAGGCATGGAATTCTATTGGAGAATCTGCCTCCTTTGAAGCGAAAACTTTTACTAGAAAATAATCATATGAAATGGTTAGATTCTGATGTAGATGCTTTTGAAATTATATTTAAGGTCGAGGATATGAATGAACATGAAAAGAATCCTAACCGTATACTTTGGAATCCTTTTAGAGAAACTTTTACAAATATTAAAGAATTAGAAAAAGACTCTGATCTTGTTGATTGGAATTGTGGTATTTGTAAAACTGAGATTAAATCAAGAATGGACTCTAAGAAGGTTGAAAATTTTGTTTGTAATAAGTGTTCTGAATCACATAACTCATCAAATAAAAGAGTTGATCAAAGAATAATAGATTCATCAATCAACTTTACTAAACGCTGTAAAACCTTATTAAAAGGTGAACAGAGGGAGTTCATGACTTACATAAGAAGATCATCTAAGGGATAGAGCTTCTTCTATGGTTATTTTTTTAAATGAATCTAATTTGCTTGTAGGGCATGCATTAAAAATCTCTATACCTTTACCTTTAATATGTTCTTTTAGAATATTAAAACCTGGTAAGAAATGTTTGTTGTAAATGTTATCGGATGTTGCGTTAATTGGATATCCATCATGATAATGACTAGAGCTTCCAACATTTCCCATATCATAACCTAATAAAACTATTCTTTTGGATCCTAGATGTAATGCTAAGTTAATAGCAGCATAACCACTATTCATACCATGGGATAAGGTATTTAAGGAAGTACTTAGTCCATATTTTTCACCTCTCTTTAGTAAGTGAATATCCTCACTCATTTCTCGTCTAGGTGCAATTGTATATTTTAAACCTTTGAAACTATCAATATCTTTTTTATGCCAATTATAAAATCTGCCATCGGTCCAATAGACAGCATCTGCGTTTGGATAACTTAAAAGAGATTTATTTATAGCTATGGTTTTTTTATTATTTAGCTCAGACCATTTAAAATTCTTTAATGAAGGACCTCCTCCAATAATATACACAGTATCGCTAGCATTCCATATTTTAGTTATTGGTTTAAAAACCGTAGGCTGTTTAAATTTAGGTTGTACATTACTTCTACGAATAGCTGCAACACTAGCAGGTTTTGAAGGTTTATTTACATGGACTTGTACAGGGCCTCTAGTTATATTACTTTTAACATTACTAGATACAGCCGGGTCTACTTTAACCTTTATAACCTTTCGTATTTTTCTAGGACTCATTAAATAGATTTTTTTTATTTATTTACATTGAAACAAATGCTATTTTTTCCATATAAAAATAAATCAAACTAAATATGAAGAATATCCAAAATGTACTATTAACAGAGAAGTACAGACCACAATCCTTAGATGATTTAATTACGCCACAGAGAGTTGGGGAAAAGCTAAGCAAAGGAGTTTATCAACATCTATTACTTCATGGTAGTCCAGGTACTGGTAAAACATCTGCTGCTAAGGTACTGGTAAAACATTTTAAGCATCCATACCTTTATATTAATGCGTCAACAGATACTTCAGTAGATGTTGTAAGAAATAGAATTACTGATTTTTGCGCTAATCGTTCTATAATGGATGAGCCAGGAAAAATGAAAGTAATTATACTTGATGAGATTGATGGTGTATCTGATCAATTCTTTAAAGCACTAAGAGCTACTATGGATCAATTTGCTGTAAACGCAAGATTCGTTGCAACATGTAATTATATTAATAAAGTACCAGATCCAATTCAATCAAGATTTGAAATGATTGATTTTGATTTTAGTAAAGAAGAAGAAACTGAAATAATGAAAAGTTACATTATGAGGATTTTTCAAATATGCAAAGAAGAAGGTATTGGGATTGATAAACACGCGGCGGTTGAATTAGTAAAAAGAAAATTTCCTGATTTGCGAAATATGTTAAATCAGTTACAAGGATTTAAATCACAAGGTGTAGAAACTATAACAGTTGAAAACATTAAACAATTCAGTTCAGTATATAAAGATATTTATGATCTTGTTATTGATGGAGAAGATCCTGTAAAAAATTATCAATATATGTTATCTAATTATGCAAATAGAACTGATGATGTTTTATCTTCTTTAGGCGCAGAATTTATAGATTTTATAAAACAAGATAGACAATCATATACACAATTTATTCCACAGATAATTGTAACGGTTGCAAAATATCAGGCACAACGGCAACAGGTAATTGATCCTGCAGTATCAATGCTCGCTTGTATATATGAATTACAAACAATAGTAAACGGGGCATAATGGCATACGGAGTATATAAAAATACGGAAGAGTTCGAAGAGCAGTTAGCACAATACACTGGTTCTAAATATGCAGTGACATTAGATAATATGAGTAACGGTTTATTCCTTGCTTTATATTATGAGAATCATGTTAATAAATCTATAGTAGGTGATTCTATAATAATTCCGAATAGAACTTACCCATCAGTCCCTTGTGAAATAATCCATGCAGGGTTAAAGGTTAAGTGGAATAAAAAACACCCACAGGTTTTAAAGGGTAAATTAACTGGTGCATATCAATTAAAAGGATCTAATGTTTGGGATTCAGCATTAACATTTACTGCAGATATGTATAAACCTTCTACTCATATGTGTGTATCGTTTACTGGACCTTTTAAACATTTTAAATTATCTAAAGGCGGTGCAATACTAACTGATAGTTTAAAAGCATACCATTGGTTTAAAAGAGCAAGGTATTCAGGTCGTAGGGAATGTTCTTATCATGATGATAATTTTGATATGATTGGTTGGAATTTTTATATGATGCCAGAATTAGCAGCAAGAGGATTATTATTAATGAACCAATTTTATAACCAGGACGGTACTAAAAAGCATCAAGAAGATTTAACATTACCTTATCCTGATTTATCAAAATTTAAAATATACGAAAAATGACAGAAGAATTTTTAGAAAAACTTATAATTAAATATCCTAATTTCATGGAGCTAGGTGCAGCTGTTACCAGATATAAGTCACTTCTTAATGATGGAATAGATATAAAAGAAATTGAAAAACAAACTTTATCAGGTTCTTTCAGAACTCTGTAAAACTTGTTATATTTTAATTAAACACTACATAATATGAAGAAAACTGGCAGACATACATTTGTAATAGATGGTAATTATTTTCTATTTAGAACATTATATGTAATACCTACAAGATCTAAAGAAAAAGGTTTATTAGGTACAGAAGAAGATGTACAGGCTTTTGTTAAAAAATTGGCAACTGACTTTGCATATCAAATTAGATTATTTGAAGGTCTTATCGATAAGGTTGTTTGGACGGTAGATTCAAGATCATGGAGAAAAGACTTTTACCCAGAGGCAGAATATAAAGGTAATCGTAAACAAAACGATGCTCTTAACTGGGAGAACTTTTCAAAAGCAACAGCTGACTTTATTTCTATTTTGTCTAAGCAAGGTGTTATCATTTCAAAAATTGACGGAGCCGAAGGTGACGATTTAATGTATGCATGGAATACTGAATGTCTTGCAAATGACAAATCAGTTATTATGTTTACTGGAGATAGAGACTTAGTTCAATTAGTAGATAAGAGCAAAAGCAATCATACTCATACTATTCTATTTTCACCAGCCCATAAAAAATTATATACTTACCAAGGTTTTTCTGAATGGATGGATTCTCAAACTGAAGAAGAACAATCTGATGATATATTTGATGTACTAAAAACTTCTGTATCACCAGAGAATCAGGCTAAGAAATTACTTAAAGCATTGGTCGCAAAGAAAAAGGTTTCTATTATAGAGGTTGATCCTGAAGACTTCCGTTTCCGTAAAGTCCTCACAGGAGATGCTGGTGATAATGTACCACCTGCTTACTATTATAAAAAAGGTAATAGGAGATATGGTATCAGTGAAAACAAGGCAACTGCTATCATCGCTGAGTTCAAAGAAAAACATGGCCACTTGTCTCATATGTATCTTTATAATGATGAGTATATTACTGACCTTGCAAATATGACCGTAAGAGTTATGAATGCAAAACATATGAGCAGAGAACAGATTATTACTAATCTAAAATCTAATGTTAATCTTATGGTACTTGCTGCTGAATCAATACCAGAAGGTATCCTAGATGAAATGTTTAAATCAGTAGAATCAAAAATGAATGTAAAAGGTTTGCAATTAAAAACGATCTCTACAATGAAATCTATTTTAGAGAATACTGAATACTCAAAAGAAACTGATAGTTCTTTTAAGGCTGCATTCTTTAAAGATGATGATAGTGATTCTGATGATATGTCTTTTATAAAAGGTGGTAAAAAACAAGATAAGATTTTTTAAACTTTTTACTTTTTCTTCATATAAATATAAAATAACTCAATGAAATTATTTGACTATATAAAAGTACTTTTCGGTAAAGATGTTAATTGGGATAAGGTATCTAATTATGATAAATCTAAAAATTCATTTATGACTAATAGGTTTATGAGTATTAAGTTCCCTATCCAAGCGAATATGTTTAATACATTAAAAATAGATCCTGTTGGTCAAGCTGAATCATGGAGATTAATATCTTCTAAATTTAATAGAGTACCAGGCTTTATTTATACAAAAGTAAAAAAGACACCTAAACAAAAAGCAAAAGAATGGAATCCTAATCCAGCTGCAAAAGAGATGTATATGAAATTTAACGAAATAGGTGAAAGAGAATATAGAGAAGCTCTAAAACATAACCCATCACTAATTAAGTCCTCGATAGATACATTAGAAAAACAAATGGGTAAAGATGTTAATTGATAATAAATTTGAGTTAGGCATCCCTACACATATTATGTTTACTTTGTATAAGTATGATTACTTTGATAGTATTATTATAAACAGAGTAAAAAAGGAATGCAAAAATCTATCAAAGATAGACGGCGAAATTACTGTTAAGCTATCATCTTTCTTAACTGCTGTTAAAACTAGTAAGAGACTTAGCGGTGAAATCAAAAAAGCAGAAGACTTTGGGTATATTCCAAACCCTAATATTAAACCTAATTCAATTTATTTTCTATTCTCTATTTTTAACAGGCTTGAGAATTTAGATTTTTTAACATTTAAAGTTAATGATGATAAACACTTTAGTAGGTTAATTAAAGGTGAAAGAGGTGCTCCTATTTTAAGTTTTCATTTTAATATAATTGAAGGTATCTTTGATTTAACTAGGCTAATGGATAGAACAGAGTTAGACACCTTTAATAAAACACTGATTGATTTTAAGATATTAAAAAATAAATATCTAGAGAGAAAGCCATATTTCTATATGAAAGCTACTGCAATTATTGATATTTTGACATCAATGGATATAGAAGGCAAATTAAGTACCTTCAGCATATTGGATAGAATTGATCAAAAGCTTGAAGAAGACGATCCTATCTTAATCGTAAAGACAGACTATACTCCATATTAGTAGCTGAATATATAAACAAATAATGTTTGTATTATGAAATCATTTATTAATCGCTGTTGTGAATCAAAGCGTGAATGCGTTACATACTTAGTAGTCTTTTTATGGGTTGCTGTTGGTGTTACTGCTACATATTTTGATACTGACTTTACTCAATTAGCCGGATATTTTATTTCTTTAACAGGATTTGTAGCATCATACATCTTTGGTGAAAGTATGAGACCTAGTGAAGATAGTTCTATTTTTAGAAAAGGAAAAAATAGCAAGAGAGAAAATCTTATGTATATTACAATTGCTTTATGGACTATTATAGGAGTATGGGTAATTGTTAAGAATGCTGATCTTATGGGTGCAGCGGCATACTTTGCAGCACTAACACCTTTTGTAGGTTCTTATATAATTGGAGAAACTTTTAAAAAGGAAGGTAATTCAAAAAGTTCATACGAACAAATAAACTCTTAATCAATGGCAGTTAACGGAAGAACAACAGATGCTAATGGCGATGCTATATTAATTAGTCTCCAAGAACCTTATTTAAATGTAGTTGAAGTTTTAGGATATACTGATGAAACTAAAGGTGAAGCATCAGGTCTTTATTATAATAAACAGTTTAGATGGGGAACGGATGGTGTGACATATTCTGATTATATTGATCTTACTAATGCGAATCTAGAGGCTTTATTATTAAATCCTAATAAACCTTTTTGGATTCAGTATAGATATGAACAAGTAGGTGATGGCACATTAGAATTTGAATCTATCGCACTGGAATTAGTAACAGACGGCGGTGTAATCTGTAGAATACCTCAAGTTGAGTGTGGATCTGAAGGATGTATTGGCGTACCTAACCTTGTTGTAGATTGCTGTGGTGATACATGGAATCCTTATGATTTATCTAGAGCATCTTCAATGTATAATCAGTTATCTGCAATCACTTCTAATATGTTTGGGTTTTGTGTTGATTACTTTAAGACAAAGGCAGACCAAAGAAGCAAGGATGTTATATTAAAAGAATATTCTTTATTTGATGTTATTAAAGAAGGAGAAGTAAAAATCCTAATACCTGATAACGAATTACCAACAAGAGAAATACAGTTTAATCCTATGATGATGGATTTTCCTGTTCAATTTGAAATACATATTGTCAAATCTGCATTCGAGGCAATATTCGGATTAGGCGCCAAACCTGAAATGAGAGACTATTTATATTTTAAAGATTATATGAATAGGATGTATGAAGTAGATGCAATTGCACAAGCCGATGATTTTTTATATGCAGGATCTTATTGGAGGGTTAGTTTAGTACCATACCAAAAGAGGACCGCTGTTGGGTACGAAAATACTACAGCAGGAATACAGGCTGAAGCTAACACAGATGCATTAATCTCAAATGTAGAAGATAAGTTTAGAGTTGAGAGAGAAAATGAATTTAAGGATGTAAGAAAAGATAATCAGTATAAAACAATAGGAACATTAGGTAATGATTATGTTAGGAGGAGTTTAAACAAAAAACTAATTATAAAAGAGGAGAATGTTTATAATGAGTGGACTATAATTTCTAAGTACCATTATAGATTAGCCTCTATGGGAACTACGAATGAAGCTATTAAGTATCAATATGAAAAAGGATGGAGTAGCGAAGAAGATCGTGCATTTACGTTTTGGATAAGACCACAGTATAAAACACCACTAGGTAATAATGTACTTATTTTATCAATAGCAGACAATAATGGGAAGGTACAATTTAATACAGGAGGTTTACCTAAATTCGGTAATTCTATTAATATAGGGGATTGGGTGGAGATAAGAGGAACACAGTCATACAACGGTATAGGAAAGGTTATTGAAATAATTGGTGAATCTATTGTTATTGATGAACAGTTCATAGATGATGTAACTACTACAGGATCACCTAGTTTTAATAAGGAAGCAACTAATAATTTTATGGTTTATGAAAATTCATTATTGCCACCAACTCAGCATGTTTCTTTTACTTATACACCTAATTGGTTTATTATGAAAATTAATGAGGTTTATTATAAATGGAAAATAGGCCAGTCTTTTGCTAAAGATAAATGGTATGCCATAGTAATTAATTTAAATGCTACTGCTAGGCAATTAGGATTATTCGTATATAATACCGTAGAAACATCTGGTGCTATTAATCCAAACCTAACAGCATCATTAAATTTAATTTATAATAAAACGCAAACAGCAACACCACAAACTGTAATAGATGATCAATCATGGAAATTATTTGGATGTGAAACTGATTTAACAAACATAAGAATTTGGAAAAAACCAATAGAAGAAGAATTACAATCTTTAATACTTAGTCAATATGTAGTAAAGGATACTCATTTGACTTTACTATTGGATAATGCTTCACCTGAATTAATGCTACAGGATGTAACCGATGCCAGATAACCTGGAATATATATTACAAATAACTTACTAATGGAAGATAATTCAAAAGATAAATTTAGAGATAGTATCGGAGATTTACTTAATGACTTACCAGATGAAGTACCTGGTTTAGATGAAACTCCAGAATTATCAAGAGTAAAGATTGAAAGTACACAGGCAGTTGCCTTAACAAAGGCTAAAGGAAAGGCAAAGAAGGTAATGTCCAGTTTACTTAAGTTTTATTTAAGTGAAGAGATTATTGCTGAACATGAATATATTCAAGCAAAATCTAATTTAGATGAATATGCTTTAGGTATGCTCATTAGACAAATGGAGAACAGTGAAATTGCTATTTCTCAATTGATGGATATTATTAATGAGGGTGATGTATCACCAAGAATGTTTGAAGTACTTAGTGATTTACAAAGAACTTTATTGGATATTATTAAGAGCCAAACTATGTACATGGTGGCTATTGAAGAAAATGCTAAAAAGACTTCCAGAGATATTGATGTTTATCATGGAAATTCAGAGAGTAGTAATAATAAAAAACAAAGTGGTGTTAAGTCAAGGGGTACTAAAGATTTAATGCGAGCATTACAAGAAACAATTAACGAAGAAGATATACAAGATGTCGATAGCGATGAAAATGAAGAATAGTTATATTCTTACACAAGAAATAGTAAAAGGTGAAAGAAGAACTGATAGCGGCTTAATACTCCCTGATGAAAAATATAATAGGGTAGCTTTAGTGATTGAAGCAGCCGATGGCCTAGAAGTAAAGAAAGGCGATAAAATAGTAAAAACAATAGGTAAGGGTACTGAATATACATTGGATGGAGATAAGTTTGAAATCCTTCATATAAATCATGTTCTTGCCGTAATAGAAGAAGATGGCACAGAAACCGCAAGCGCCTAGCGCAGGATTTGATTTTAATGTTGGTAAAGCTAAGCAAGCATTTTCATGGTCAAGTGAAAGTGTAGAACAGTTAATGTTTGCAATAGAAGAAGGTTATAAGCCTGCGTCTACTCCATTCTATGAAGGTAATCCTAATTTAAGAAAAGGTAATATTGTATTTAATTATACGTCTGATGAAATAAAGGAAATTAAAAAGTGTGCAAAAGATATTGTATACTTTGCAAATACATACTGTACTGTAATGACCGATCATGGTTTACAGACAATTAATTTAAGACCTTATCAGGAAGAGATGCTAAGGCAATTCCAAGCAGAGCGATTTAATGTATGCTTAGCAAGTAGACAGGTAGGTAAAACAATTTGCTCATCTATTTTTATTGCTTGGTATTCATTATTTAATTTTGATAAGAATTCTTTAATACTTTCAAACAAAGGTGCAACCACAAGAGAGATCATTGATAAAGGTAAAACTATATTAGAACACTTACCTTTCTTTTTAAAACCTGGTACACTTAAATGGGATGTATTTAATTCTAAGTTTGATAATGGTTGTAGAATAATTGGTCAGACTACTACAAAGAAAGCAGCAATCGGTTTTACTATTCATTTATTATTTATGGATGAGTTTGCGCATATACCTGCAAATTTTGTTGATACTTTTTATGAAAACGTGTATCCTACAGTATCTGCATCAACAAATTCAAAAGTAATAATAACAAGTACACCTAATGGTTTTAATAAGTTCTATGACATCTATACGGCTGCTGATAAAGGGCTAAGTGAATATACACCATTCCGAGTTGATTGGTGGGATGTACCAGGTAGAGATGACGCATGGATGAAGCAAGAGGTTGCCAACTTAGGTAGTGATGAGGCATTTAATAGACAATATGGAAATCAGTTTATAGCAGGCTCATCATTATTATTAGGTGCTGATAGCCTTAAAAAATTAACAACGAATCAAATAGATTTTGTGCATAGAGAAATAATTGAGTTTGATGATGAGGATGTAGATTATTCTGGTTTACTATGGGATCCTGAATTTAACTTGGATGATGCTGAAGAAGATGAAAATTACTGGGTATTCTCTGTAGATATTGCAGAAGGTACTGGTGGTGACTATTCTATTATAAATATTTTTAAAGTAGAAATCATGGAAGAGGTGGACTGGAAAAAGGTAACTTCCCCAGGTAGCTTTATTGATTTTTATAGAATTAGACAAGTTGGAAGATTTAGAAGTAATAATCATACAATAGAAGAATTTGCAAAATCTCTTTATATTTTAGCTTATGATGTTTTTTACTCTGAAAATGTAAAACTAATTATAGAATGGAATTTATTTGGTGGCGAGTTAATAAAAAGAATGGAAACAGTTTTTCCACAAAGAAATGATTTTGATGAAGAATCTGTTGTTAAGTTTAAACATAGGATAGATGCTAAAACGAAACAATTTGGATTAAAGGTTAAAAAAGATAATAAACCTATATTTTGTCAAAACTTTAAAAAATATATTACACAAAATAAAATTATAATAAAAGATAAGCAGACTGTTTATGAAGCAGCAACATTTGGTAAATTACCGAATGGAACTTATGCTGGTCAATTAGGTCATGATGATTTAATAATGACATGTATAAATAGTTCTGAAATCTTTTTTACTTTAGACTTCTCTGATTTTGCTGAAGAGCTTCATGATGTTGCTGAACAGACTATTCAAGATAAAATTGATGTCATCTTAGATAGGGATGCAAAAGGAGGTCAACTTAATTTTGATATCTACGACCTGGTATAAAAAGTTATAGGTTAGTGGATATATAAAAAAAGCAAATAAAAAAAATAATATAAGATGGCACTAGATCCGAAAATCGCTTCGATTAAAGCTGCAGGAACATACAGATTTGAATTTGACAAATCACAAGTAGTTAGTATTCCTGCTAATCAGACAAGATTAATTGTTGGTTTCTCCAAAACGGGACCTTTCAATACTCCGGTATTTGTACCTGACACCGCATTCTTTAAACAAGTTTATGGTGACATTGACAGAAACCTAGAAAGAAAGGATTCATTTTTCCACAGAAGCTGTTTAGCAGCATTGGAAAGAGGACCGATTCTTGCACTTAATCTATTAAACTTAACTGCTGCCGATAAGGTAGAGTATATTAAATTTGGTACGGCTGCTACCCCTGACATTCAGGATAATGCCGGCGCCTTAGGAGAATATCAAAAAATGTACAACAGAGATAAATTCTTTTATCCTGACTCAGATGCATTCTTAGACAATGTAAATGCAAATAAACTTGACTTTAATTCAGGTACTACAAATGATTTATTAGATTTTACCAATTTAGGTCAAAATCCAGTTTCAGTTATTGTAAGAAAGGCATCTGCCGCAAACTCTACAGGATTTAATGTAACTGCTGAAGAATGGTATGGTGCTGCAAATGTACCAGGATTTTTAGATAAAGATAGTTTAGTATCCGACTTTTTAGTAGATGTATTTTTAATAGAAGGTAACTTTGGTGGAGACTTTGGTTCTGCAACACCGTATGAAAGGTTTGTAGCAGATCCAATTTACCAACAATATTTTGATAAAGTACAAGGATTGAAAAGAAGAGTTTTTGATTCGGATTCATCTGATACAAAAATTGCACAATTCTTTAATGAATCAGAAGTTAATGTAGTTGCAACTTATACTGCATCACTGCTTCCTAATTTTACAGACCTATTAGGTAATAACCTTTTTATTGAAAAAGTTATTAATGCTGATACGGCAAGCACTGGTATATTCGTCGCAGTAAATGAAGATTTATTTGACGGTGATACATTAATTGATGGTGTTGCTGGCGGAATTGATATGATAGGTCATAACCTTGAATATACTCAAGCTAATTCATTCCAGGAAGATGTTAATTTCTTATCTTACAGTGGAGCTGTTGTTTCAGATGTAAGTTATGCTGGTACAGGAACAACTCCTAATACAGTATCTGCAACAACTGAAGCTATTAATGTAACACAGTTAACAAGTGGAGATATACAAATACAAGTAGTAGGTTCTGCTGGTGATCCATTATGGGATGCATTTTCAGGCTTTACTAAAAACTCTGCTACTGCTGTAGGAACTTACATATTAGCAAATACTGGTACAGGAGCTAAATATGTTCCGGTAATATCAGTACAGATCGTAGGAAATACAATTACCTTATTATTATCAAGTGTTGGTGGTATTATACCTGCTGATTTTAGTAATGTAACTGGAGCATCATATACTTATATTAACGAAAGTGACTTTGGGTTTGTAACAGATGAGGCTATATTAGCCGATAATGCAAATGCAAATATTATAGGTGGATATGGTTCAACCTTATATAGCCAATTCTCAAACGGTACTCTTACTGATGGAGATGAAGCGGTATATGAAAATACAATTGGTGGAATTACTACACAAGATACTTCATATTTAGTATTCAATGCTGTAGATTATCCTGCGATTCATACTGCAAGCCCAACAACGGCATTAACAACAGTTCCAATCTCAGATCCGGCTTATTACTTACCATCTGTTCAGATAACTCCTTATGAAGAAGATGGTTTTAATAATTTAACACCACATGATCAATTTACTTTAGATCCTGCTAATGGAGGTTTCTTTTTAGATACTGATGCTGATCCTTATGCTGCAGGTACATTAGGAATACAAACACTAAAAGGTGCAAACAATGTTTCTATAGATATTATCTCAAACTCAGTTACTGAAACTGGGCTAAAGCCTAACCAAGTATTAATAGCATCTGATAATCCTGATGCTGCTGCTATAGTTGTAGGAAACTATTTAGTACATTCTGAAGGCTCTCCTTCTGGTGTAGCTCACTCAAGGTTAACAAGAATTAATGTTGTACAAGGTGGATTAACAAATGCTGAGTTTAGTACTATTCCTGCGAACAAATCTGCATTATTAGTAACATGCCAAAGCGAAATATCAACAACAACCGCTGCAGGTATTGTTAAAGTAGAGTTATATTACCCAATAGATAAGTGGATTGATTATTTAAATATCTTTACATTGGATGGATTTAAGTTAACTTCAACTCATGTACCTAATGGAACTAATGATAGACAAGTTGAAATCTTAAACGGTACTTTAAATGGAACTAATCTATTTAAGGCATTAACTGATAGAGATGTAATTAACTTTAGATATATTGTAGATACATTTGGAAACGGTATTGAAAGTGGATCTAAAGCGATCTATACAATATTGGCTTCTACTAGAAAGAATGCATTCGCAATATTAAATGCACCGTCGGCTAAAGACTTTAAGAGTAATACAGATCCTTCATTTAAAGATCTAACTGGAAGTTTATCATCTAGGTTTATTTCAACTGGTGGTGATCTTTCATTGAATCCTACTGTTAGATACTCATTACCATCTCAAACACAAGGTGCGAGTTGGGGAGCATTCTATTATCCTTTTATTACTATTAGGGATTTAGGTAGAAATGTAAATGTTGTACCAGCTGCATACGTTTCAAATAACTTTATTGCAAAATATGAAAACGCTTTACCGTGGTCATTAGTTGCCGGAGTTCGTCGAGGTGTTGTAGGTGGAACTGGAGTTGTAGGATTAGAAATTAATCTTGGAAAAGAGGACAGAGAATACTTAGAACCATTTGGATTGAATCCGATTGTATTCCAAAGTGGAACTGGTCCAACAATCTTTGCAAATAAAACTGCACAGCAGACTACAAAATCTGCATTAAGTTCTATTAACTGTAGAGAGGTTGTAATTTACATCCAAGACGGTATCGAAGCAATCCTTAGAAACTATCTGTTTGAATTTAATACAGCACAAACTAGATTGGAAATTAAAACACTTGCTGATAACTTCTTAGCAACGGTTCAAAATGATGATGGTGTTTATGATTATAAAAACGTAATGGACGAAACTAATAATACTCCAGAAGTTATTGATCAAAATGTAGGTATCCTAGATACATATATTGAACCAGTAAGAGGAATGGAAATTCTCGTACAGAGAACAACCATTTTGAAAACAGGAGCTATTAGTTCAGGAAACTTCCAATAAGAGGAAACTAAATAAGAATATATAAAAAAAATAAAATAAACTATGCCACTACCACATTATACCCAATCAAGGGCCAGTAGCCAAAGGTACGAACCTGTTCAGCCTAACTTATTCGAGGTGACTGTATTTTCACCACTAGGGGATGATACGGGTTTAATCTTGGAGCAAGTTAAAACTATTGGAGGTTTAAATAACTTAAACCCTTCTGTAGATGCAATCGGACAGAAATACAAATTTGCTGATCGTTCATTTGCAAGTATGCCAGGTCAAACATTTATGGATCTGACTGTTAACTTTAGTCTTAACTTAAACGAAGCTAACGAAAATTACATTTACAATACATTCCGTAATTGGTACAAATTAATCTATGATCCATTGACTGGTGAAATGGGATTAAAGAAAGACTATGTAGGAAGTATGATCATTGTACAATATAACAGAGCAGGTGATATCTTTAGAAAGATTACTTGTAAAGATGTATTCCCTACTGGTCAACCTGATTTTGTAGATGAATTAAGTTATGAAACTCCAGACGCAGTTGATTTAACAATGACTTATCGTTGTGATCACTGGGTTGAAGAAAATGTTGGGGCTGCATAATAGCTTTTTAAATATTTTAAATAGAAAACTGGCTCTAGGGCCAGTTTTTTTATCTTCACTCTGATATATATTATAAATTATATAATCTAAACATATGACAATCTTTAAAGTAGTTAATGAAACCGATGGAAAAGTTTATGTAGGTTATTCGATTAATGATAACCCTAACAATTTAGGGGCAGGTAAATATATTAAAAGAGCAGTTAAAGATTTTGGAACAAGATCTTTTCAAAAAACTATTCTTGAAGAATTTGAATCTGAAGAATCATTAAGTCATATAATGGACAGGCTAGAATTTTGGATAAAAAATTATAAAGCCGATAATCCTAAATATGGATATAACGAAAGCGTACAAGAATTAATTCCACAAAAAAAGAGACTTACTAAAAAACTACAAGTTCTCTTAACACCAGAAGATGAAGATAATTTAAATTCAATCATCATCGAAAAATCAATGGAAAATAAAACAAAACCGTTGCCAGTATCCAAATATGTAAGACAGTTAATAGTTAAACATATAGTAGAGGAAACTGCACCTGAAAAACAATTAATAAAAACTAAATAATTATGAGTAGTCACGAAGACAATATTAAAAAAGAATTTGAGGCAGCTGAAGGTATAGTAGATACTAAAGCCGAGGTAAAAACAAATGAAGATGGTAAAATTACCGAGTTAGGTAAAGTAGATACTAGTAGAGGATCTGGTGTAACATCCATTGATGATCCAGAAATACAAAGAATACAAGCATTAACAGGTTATGTTAAATTAGACTTAATAAACTTTCCTTCTGGTGGACAATTTTATAGAGAAGATTTTGAAATTCATATTAGAGCCGCGAGAGTTGGTGAGATTAGAGAATTCTCTACATTAGATGAAGAAAATATTTTAGATGTAGATGAAAAGCTAAACTCGCTTCTAGTGAACTGTACAAAAGTTATGTATGGTAACCAAAGGGGATCCTACAGGGATGTATTAGAAGAGGATAGAATATACTTAATCTTATCTATTAGAGAGTTAACATTCAAAGAAGGTGAAAATAAACTGATGATGCCAGTTGGAAAAAAGAATTGTAAAACAGGGACTTGTAAATCTCAAGAATCTATGGAGCTAAGAACAGGCAATCTTCAATTTAATGATAAAGATGATTTATTAGAAAAGTATTATGACCATGAAAATAAATGTTTTACTGTTACAACTAAAAGCCACGGGTCATTAACTATTGCACCACCAACAATTGGTGTTATGAGATCTATTACCGATTGGATACGAAAAAGAGAAGAAGAAAATAAACCCTGGGATAAATCATCCTTAGCTATCTTACCTTACATTCAAAGAGAATGGAGAGGATTTAATGATAAAGAAATATTTTCAGCCGTTACAAATTTTCAAGGTTGGGATGCTAGCAAATACTCAATTATTTATAGATTGGTAGAGAAAGCAAAAATAGGAGTAAAACCGGAATTTGTATTTCCGTGTGATAGCTGTGGTGAGGAGGTCGCAGTTCCGCTCACGTTTCCCGGCGGGATCAAAGCTCTCTTTATTATTCAAGATATCTCTTCTGAACTTTTATAAAGTACGAGTACTATTATTAGAAAAGTTGCATCTCCAGCCTTCAGAGCTGGATTTGCTTCCTTTCTATGAGTATGAATATACTTTAGAAATGTTTAATGAGATTCTCAAGGATCGTAATGACGAGGATAAACAGAATACTCAATCCTATTCGGATAAATATAATACGGACAGCATGTCTAAGTCTATGAGCAAACAGATGAGTTCTTTTAAAGCACCATCTATGCCTAATATTAGTATGCCAAAGTTCTGATAAATAAATAGATTGAATGGCCGCTGTAACTCTTAAAGATTTAATGGACCCTCTAACAAAAATAGAGGCTGCTGCACAGAGCACTAATGAAAAATTAGATGCTCTTATTGCAGTTTCTACTGGTGGAGGTGGAGGTGGTGATTTTACAAAGGAGGTTGTTAATCAGTTAGAAAAACAAACTGACTTACTTAGGGTAATAGCAAATTCTGGAAGTGATTCATCTAATTCAAATCAAGTAGGTTTATTAATAGACGAAGCATTTGCTCAGACTCAATTACTAAGTGCCATTGAAGCAAACACATCCAGAAATCCATTAGGAGGAATGTTTAGTAAAAAGGGTGGTAAGGCTAAGAAAAGTAATGCCGGGGCTACATTAGAAGATTTAGGTCTTGGTGCAAAACTAACAGCAAAAGCAATGATGCTGTGGTTATTAGTACCAAAGAAAGCTTTAAGTAAATTTAAAGGTTTTGTAACTTCTACACTAGACTCTTTTGAAAGTGTAAAACCTAAAAGAGTAGAAGCTGGGGCAAAGGCAGTGTCTTTAGTATCAGCAGCAGCAATGATATCGGCAAAGGCAATGATGAAGTGGCTGTTTGTACCTGAAAAGGCTGTTGATAAATTTACAAATTACATAATTAAGTTAGATAAAGCTTTATCTAAAACTCAACCAAAGAATGCAAAGAAAGGTGCGAAAGCCTTAGGTGCAATGGGAGATTCCATAATGAAATTCTCAAAAGCATTAGCTCTATCAGCAATATTACTTATACCTGGTATGTTAGCAATACCATTCTTAATATTATCTATGACGGTTGTAGGTGGGGCAATTGCATTATTAGGAGGTAAGAAACTTTCTCAAAGAATTGGTAGAGGAGCAAGGACTTTAGATAAAGTAGGAGATGCATTAAAATCTTTTGCAATAGGAATCGGTTTATTTGCACTTTCTACAATGTTTATTATATTAGCTCCACCTATTTTAATAGGAATGGTTGCTTCGTTGGTATTAATACCTGGTGCGATTGCAATCTTAGGTGGTAAGAAAATGTCTAAAAGAATCAGAAGAGGTGCATTAGGTCTTGCAATTTTAGGTGTAGCATTAATACCTTTTGCTTTAGGTTTAGCAATCTTTTCAATGGCTACAAAAGGTAATGGTATTGGTGATGTTCTTATTCAAGGTGCTACAATATTAGCAATTGGCGCCTCTGCTGCTTTAGTTGGAAAATTTGGAATATCTAATATTTTACAAGGTGCATTAGCATTAGCAGTTAATGGTTTAGGATTAATGGTATTTAGTTTAGGATATGTACCATTTGCAAAAGCTACTAAAGGATTAGGCTTAGGTGATGTATTAGTACAGTCTGGAATATTAATTGCAATAGGTGGAATTATGGCATTAGCAGGATTAGCTGTTGCTGCAACTGCAGGTGCTGCTCTCTTAGGACCTGTTTTATATGGAGCTGCCGGTTTAGCATTACAAGAATTGGCGCCTGGTTTACTTGACATGAAAAAGGTAGACTATTCGAAAAAAGATGCTGAAAATTTATCATTTACATTAGGTGCTGTTGCTGCTGCGTTTTCAGGTGTGGATCCTGAGGCAGGTTTCTTATCCAATGTAGGTAATGTATTTAGTAGAGTTGTACAAAGTGGTGCAGGTGTAGCCGCCGCTGCTATGTATGGTGCTGCTGGTTTAGCATTACAAGAATTATCAGTAGGTCTTACTAAATTTAAGGCAGTAGGATTTACTGAAGCAGATTCACAAGAGCTTGCTGTTGCTTTAGGTTCTGTTAGCGGAGCATTCGCACAAGCAGGTGGAGAACCTGCAAGTCCTGGTGGATTATTTGGTGCAGTATTTGGAAATACATTTAGCCCTAATGCTACCGAGAGAGGTATTGATTCTGTAATGGATTCTGGTAAAGCTCTTGCTGAAATTACAAAAGGGTTGGCTGCTTTCTTAGATCTTAAGAAGAAATATAAATTAGATGCAGCTGCATTTCAAGAAGGTGGATTCTTAGCTGTATCAATTGCAGATACTTTAGGATTCTTAAGTAAAGCGTTTGCTTCTATTGGAGGAATGGAAACTGAAGATTCTTGGGGTCCATTTAAATGGGACGAGAATAAAGTTGAAAAAGGTATTGATGCCGTTAAAGGTTCAGGTAGAGCTCTATCGGATATTACAGGTGGATTAAAGGCGTTCTTAGATTTACAAAAAAATTATGGATTAACTACTGAATCTTTCCAAGAAGGTGGATTCTTAGCAACAGCAGTGAAAGATACATTAGGATTTGTTAGTAAAGCTTTTGGTACAATTGGAGGAATGGAAGTAGAAGATGGTTGGGGTCCGTTTAGTTGGGATGAGAATGTAGTGGAGAAAGGTGTTGATGCTGTTAAAGGTGCAGGGCAAGAACTTACTAATATTGCAACAGGATTAAAAACATTCCAAGAACTAGTAGAAAAAGAAATTGACTTTAAACCTGGCGGTAAACTTGCAAACGCTGTTACTAATTCCTTATCATTTGTATCAACTGCATTTAGTGCGATTGGGGGAATGGAAGAAACGGATGGATGGTTTATATTTTCATGGGATGAAAACTCTGTAGAGAAAGGAATTGATGCCGTAAAAGGAGCTGGTGCAGAACTTAGTAATATTGCAAACGGGTTAAAAACATTTGCGGATATGTCTACAACAGTTGACTTCAGTAAAAAAGGTAAACTTGCCACTGCGGTTAAAAATGCCTTATCATTCGTAGGTAGTGCATTTATGAAAATTGGTGGAATGGAAGAGACTGATGGTAATTGGTTATTTTCTTGGGATGAAAACTTAGTCCAAAAAGGTATTGAAAATGTAGATGGTGCTGGTACTGCATTAACTGATATTGCTAAAGGCTTACAATCATTTGCAGATTTAGAAAATCCAGCTGCTATTGCACAAAGTATAGAAACGATATTTACTTCTATAGGTGATACTTTTGTTAAGTATTATAAAGATCCTACATTTAGAAATGATTTGGATCATATGCAAGGATTTATAACAGAACTATCCACTTATGCACAAGACGGTTCATTAGCAAAGGCTGCAACAGATATTCAATCAATCTCTAATGCTGTGAATTCTATTGATTCTATGAAAGCTGATTCTTTTGCAAAACTATTTAAAGGTGCAGGTGAATTAAGCTCTAATGCAAAAGCATATCAACAATTAGCAGAGGCTGTTGAAGAGATAAAAGATATTATGAGTGGGCAAGGTGAAAGTTTTGGAGAGTCAGTAGGTAGAAGTATATCAGATGTATTCGGTGGCGGTGATGATAAGAAGAAAGAATCTGGTGGTATGGGTAAAACACTTGCAAGAATGAATTCTACTTTAGGAAGACTTAATTCAACTATGGGACAATTACCTGCATCAATTCAATCAATCAAAATCATAGTAGAAGATTAATTTCTAAAATCTTAAAACCTTTTTACATTTTAGCTATATAAAATTTAACAGAGAGAGTCTGGAAATAGTATAGTTTAAAAGTATAATATGGAAAATGTAAAAAACATAGTTTGGTTTGACTTAGAAACCACAGGAGTTAACACAAGTAGCGATAGAATTATCGAGATCGCAATGATAAAAACCGATTCTGAAGGAAATGAAATAGATTCTTTTCAGTCATTAGTTAATCCCGGCCCAAATGCAGTTATGAGAGAAGAAGCTCAGGACAAGCATGGCATATCACCAGAACAATTAAAAGATGCACCACAATTTGATTTAATAGCAAAAGAAGTTTTAGACTTTATTGATGATAGTGACTTAGGTGGATATAACGCGCTTTACTTTGATGTACCAATGCTCGTAGAGGAATTTATGAGAAGTGGTATTGCATTCTCGCATCGCCAAAGAGCTGTAGTAGATCCTTTTTTAATTTATTCAAAATATGAACGTAGAGATTTAAGTACTGCATATAAAAAATATACAGGAAAGGATTTAGAAGGCGCTCATAGAGCTGACGTTGATATTCGTGCAACAATGGAAATATTCCAAAAGCAAAAAGAACTTTATGATATGCCTACAACAGCAAAAGAAATTGATGATGTTGTAAATGAATCAAGAAAAGATCAAGTAGACCTTAGTGGTAAATATAAATTTGCTGAAATAAACGGTAAACGAGAAATTGTATTTAACTTTGGTAAAAACAAAGGTAAACCGTTTAAAGAAGTTTATGAAACGGATGCAAGGTATATTCAATGGATTATTGATAAGGGTGAATTCTCAAAAGAGGTAAAAATCATATCTCGTAAACTCTTAGAAAAAATGAGAGCTGAAAACCCTGTTATTTAAATTGTTAATAACTTTTAGAAAAAAGATCTCATTTTATTTTCAATTCCCAATTAAATTGATTATATTTATAATATAATTAAACAAACGGAATATGTCTAAATATCAAGAACTACTACAAAATCCTCCACGGTTAACCGTAAAGAAAGAAGCAAGAGAGGTAATTATTAAGACGGTAAGTTGTATGTGTGACAATGTACATTACCTTAAACTTAAGAAAAATTCAGAGGGTGATTTTAAAATGTCAGGTGGCGGATTTGCTTTATCTAATTGGCAAATGAAACATACATCACATGACATCGAATGGATCGCTGATGAAGGTAAGTGGAATCAGGTATTTAGAATGATTAATACCGGGACAGAAAAAATTGAATCTTTAAAAAGTAGATAATGGCAATAACAACAAAACCAATGCCTGGATCTGAAAGAATCCATGTAGACTTAAGCGGACCAGACGGTAATGCATTTGCATTAATTGGATTGGCTCAAAAATTAGCAAAACAACTTCACTATCAACCTGATGAAAGAGGAGAACTCACAACAGAAATGATGGGTGGAGATTACGATAACCTGTTAGAAATCTTTGATAAGCATTTCGGAGAATTTGTAACATTACATAAATAATATGAAAGAACCGACACCATACCGAATGATCACCGAAGAAGAACACATTGAAGAAATTCTAACAGAAGCATCTGCTTTTGGCTTAAGAGCCGAAGTAAAACAGTATGCTGAAAACTTATTAGATGAATCTCCAGAGATGGATCCAATTGATGCCTATACTCATGGGTTTGAGGAGTGGATTAAATAAACTATGGAAAAAGACAACGAAGGCAAAAAACTGAAAGAAGTTAAGTTAACTCAACAAGAATGGTTTGATGCTCTTCGTGTTCCAACACCTATAAGAAATAAAAAAAAGTATAGGAGAAAGAAAAAACATAAAGGTAAAGATGATTAATAGCGGTAAAGAATGGGCTTGGATGGATAACAATCAAAAGTTAAAAAAATCAATGGAGTTAGAAGAAAGAAGAGATGAGATGAAATGGGTAGAAAAAGTTTTAACTCACAAAGATAATAAAGGTATACATTATCCGGCGCTCAAACAGCTTATTAATCTTTATCATAACAAATGGGCAAATAAAACTAAAGAGTCAAGGCTCGTGGATATTTACCGTCAATATCTTAAGTCAATTTTAAGGAGTGAATTTGGTAGGTAATTAAACCTTTTAAAATTTTTCAATATAAAAATAAATCTAAAGAATGGCAGTAAGCATTGAAAAGAAATATCAGAAACTTACAGATACAGAACATGTATTACTTAGACCAGGTATGTACATTGGTTCTGTTAAACCTCATACTGAAGAAGTTTATCTTTTAGATAGAAGGAGTTGGAAATTGGTACCTAAAGAACTTACCTATAATCCAGGTTTCTTAAAACTCTTTGATGAGATCGTATCCAATTCGGTTGATGAACATAAAAGAAATCCTAAGCTTAATCAAGTAAAAGTTACTATTGATATTTCTACAAATAAAATATCCATTTGGGATAACGGTGGAATTCCTGTAGAAATTCATAAAAAGTATAATGAGTGGGTACCTGAAATGATTTTCAGTAATTTGAAAACTGGAAGTAATTTTGACGATACTGAAGAAAGAACCGTCGTAGGAACAAATGGCGTAGGTAGTACATTAACAAATATTTTTAGTAAAGAATTTACAATTGACACATGTGATAAGAAGAAAAGATTTACCCAAACCTTTTCAAATAATATGGCAAAGAAAACTAAACCTGCCATAAAATCACAGAAGAAAGGATTTACTGAAATTTCATACATTGCAGATTTTAAAAGATTTGGTATGAGTAAGATTGACAAAGCTTCAATTCAAATGATTGAAAAAAGGCTCTATGATATTGCTGCATGTAATCCTAAATTAAAAATCTGGTTAAATGAAGATCCTATTACTTTTAAATCTTTTAAAGAATACTCTGAATTATATACCACTCCAGTATTTTATGAGCAATCAGAAAATTGGCAAATAGGTATAGGTCATTCTACTTCAGGATTTAAAGCAATCTCATTTGTAAATTCTGTTGAAACAAAAGATGGCGGTAAGCATGTAGATAACATTACTTGGCAAATTACACAATTCCTTAGGGATAAGATTAAAAGAAAGCATAGAGTTGATGTAAAGCCATCAGAACTAAAAAATCACTTATACCTTTTTATTAATAGTACAATTATTAACCCAGCCTTTTCGTCTCAAACAAAAGAGAAGCTTATTACTGAACCTAAAGACTTCGGTAGTATTCATGTACTTTCTGATAAGACATTAAGACAAGTTTTAAATTCAGAAATAATTCAATCAGTATTAGATTGGATTAAACAGAAGCAAGCTGCTGATGAAAGATCTAAACTTAGAAAATTAAATAAAGGTTTAGATAAGAAAAAGGTTGTAAAATTAATTGATGCAAAAAAGAGAGGTGATAGAAGCAACTGTACTCTTGCAATCTTTGAAGGGGATTCTGCATCATCTGCATTTAGGCAATATAGAAATCCTAATATGCAAGGCGCATTTCCACTTAGAGGTAAATTTGTAAATGTAAGAGAATCTATTCCTTCTAAGGTTGTACAAAACAAAGAAGTACAATCTCTTATGGCTGCATTAGGTTTAAAGATAGGTCATGAACCTAAAGATTTAAGATACGGTAAAATATTATTGTATACTGATGCTGATGTAGATGGTAATTCTATTTCTGCTTTGTTAATTAATTTCTTAGGTAAATATTGGCCAGAATTATTTGAACAAGGTAGAGTCTTAAAGGTAGAAACTCCTCTTATGGTTGCTAAGAAAGGTAAAGAGACATTGAGTTTTTATTCTGATGATAATTATAAAGAATGGGAATCTAAACAAAGATCATTATCATCTTGGTCAATTGAATATAAGAAAGGTCTTGCTGCCCTGGAGAATGAAGAGTACCAGGAAATCATTAGTAATCCTAAAACCTTTACTTTAACTAAAGGCAAAGATTTTGATAATACATTAGATACATGGTTCTCCAAAGATTCTGAACCAAGAAAGAAAAAGATTCTAGGAGAAGAATTAATTTATAAGACAAGCGATAAATCATTATTTTAAATATGAGTAAGAGAACAGTAACAGATTTTTTTGATAAGGAGTATCTTGAATATGCTAAGTATGTTGTAGAGAATAGAGCTATACCTAGTTGCATTGATGGATTAAAGCCTACACAAAGAAAGGTAGTTTATATTGCAAACAAAATTTGGAAAAGCGGTAATGAAAAACCTATGAAACTTTTTCAACTTGCAGGTAGAGTAGCGGCTGAGGCATATTACCACCATGGTAATACATCTTTGGAATCTTCTATGGTAGGTATGGCACAAGGTTTTAAAAACTCATTACCTCTTTTAGATGGGATAGGTCAATTCGGTTCTTTAAGATCTCCATCCGCAGGTGCACCTCGTTATATTAGTGGAAAGTTACACCCTAACTTTAGATTACTTTATAAGGATTTTGAATTATTAGAAAATAAAATAGAAGAAGGTGAAAAAATTGAACCTGAGTATTTCTTACCTATTATACCAACTGTAATTTTAAACGGTTCATCCGGTATTGCTGTAGGTTTTGCTACAAATATTTTAAATAGAAATCCTAACGATGTTGTTAATGCATGCATCGCTGTTCTTAAAGGTAAAAAGATGCCAGTCTTAGCACCTTGGTTAAAAGAGTTTAGCGGCACTTTTACCAGAGATACGGTTAATCCAAAAACATGGAAGATAAGTGGTTTATATGAGGTGCTAAACACAACAACCGTCAAAGTAACTGAAATTCCTCCAGGTTTTACATACGAAAGATATGAAGAGCATTTAAATAACTTAACTGAAAAAAGAATCATATCAGGATACGATGATAATTCATCAGGACAAGTAGAATATGTACTTAAGTTCCAAAGGGCTATTCTTAAGGATTATGTAAGTAGAAATAAATTAGAAGCATTATTAAAAATTAATACACAAGAAACTGAAAATCTTACAACAATAGATGAAAACGGTAAACTTAAAATTTTTAATAAAGTAGAAGAAATAGTTAACCACTTCGTAGAAGTAAGATTAAAATGGTATGATGCAAGAAAGGCTTATCTGATTGCAAAGTTAGAGAGAGAATTACTTATCATTTCAAATAAAGCAAGATTCATAAAAGATATTATTGATGGTAAACTTAAAGTAAACAACATCCCTAAGAAAACTATTATTCTTTACTTGCAAACTGCAGATTATGATGAAGTAGATGGTTCTTATAATTACCTTCTTAATATGCCTATCTATTCATTAACTAAAGAAAGATTTGAAGATTTATTAAGACAAGAAGCAGAAAAGAAAGCAGAGAAGAAAATCATTGAAGGTACTAATCCTAAAGACATGTATCTTTCTGATTTAGAAACTTTAAAGAAAGCAATAAAATAAATTAAACCTTTTAAGAAATAACAATATAAAAATAAACAATATTATGACTAAATTTAAGTTCACAACAAAGGGCGGTGCTCAAGTAATAGCATGTGAAACCGATAGTGAAAATAAAGCATGGGAATGGATATCGCAAACTAAGCAGTTAACAGTAAAGCAAGCTAAAGATCTTTATAATATTATAAAAATAAAAAAATGATGATAGAACAAAACTCCTCAGTAGACTCTTCAATGATAAACAGAGTCATTTACAATTTTCCTAACAAGTCTTTAAAGATTGAATTTAATTCTGGTGCACTTTATGAATATAATAACGTAGAACCGGATGTTTATGACAATTTATGTAAAGCCGAATCTCAAGGTAAATTCTTTAACGAGCAAATAAAAAATAATTACGATCACACTCAACTTTTAATAAATTAAATATGGAAACACCAAACATTATGTATGATGCCCTTAAGGCACAGTTCGTAGCACAGAAACAAAAAGCAATTGCTACAATCACAGTATATTTAACCAGCCCAGTAGGAATTGGGGAACACCCACAGCTTATCGATGAAATGGTTGAACAAACTAAACTCTTAGCAGAAGCTAATGATTGTATTGAAACTTTACAAAAAACCTTTGAAGTAAAAGATAAAGAAAAGGTGGATTAACTATGATGGAATTTTTAGAGTTCACATTTAGTTCTATTTGGCATTTTCTTGGTATCCTAATTTTAATAGGAGTAGTCGGTAGCATAATTCCTAATATTAACATTAATAAAAAATGAATAAAATAATTTTAGTAGGTAAAGGTGCTGCTGGTAAAGATCATATGAGAAAAATTCTTAGTGGTAGAGGTTTTCAGTATGGTATTTCATACACGACTCGACCTCCTAGGGATGGTGAAATTGATGGTAAGGATTATTTCTTTTTAACAGAAGAAGATTTTAAAAGAAAAATCAATCAAGGGTATTGGTATGAATGGATAGAATTTAATGGATGGTATTATGGTACAAGCCAAAGACAGTTTACTATAAGCTGTAACCTTTTTATTATGACACCTAAAGGTATAAGTCATATTGACCCTGTAGATAGAAAAGAATGTACAATAATCTATCTTAATGTAGATGAAAAGATTAGGCGTAATCGATTAATTAAAAGAGAAATGCCTGGTGATTCAATAGACAGGAGAATGATTGCAGATGCAAAAGACTTTAAAGATTTTACAGATTTTGATATTGAAATAAACAATTCTACTTTTTAACTATATAAAAATAAACACATGAGCAAATTTATTATCATTGAAGGTACAGATAATACAGGTAAAGATACCCAGCAAAATCTAATTATTGAAAAATTACATAACCTAGTCTTTCATAAGCTTCACTATTCTTCATTACCTTTTAAAGATGATGTAGAAAAACATGTTAATTATTCTACTAAAATGTATAATGATATGTTTAAAATGATGGTAAATAATAAAGATGCTGATATTAATATGATTTTTAATAGATCTCATTTAGGTGAATCTGTTTACTCTCCTCTTTATAGAAATTATTCAGGTGATTATATTTTTAATATTGAAAAAGAGTATGTTAATCAACTAAGAAAAGAATTATATTTAATTACCTTAACTAATGATCCTCATACAATTTTAAAACGAGATGATGGCAAATCATTCTATGGTAATGAAGAAGAAGTTAAAGCCGAAGTTGATGGATTTAACAGAGCTCATAGATTAAGTAAGATTAAAAATAAACTAAATATTAATATAGGTACAATGAGCGCAGATGAAGTATCTCATATCATAATTGATTTTCTAAAACATGAAAATTCTATTAGTGGTGTTGCTGAACAACTAAATATGTTTACTGATGTGTAAAGCAGAAGATTTATTATACGAGGCTCACCATGAAGGTATTAGAGATGAGGTTCTTGCTGAGAGCCGTCGATTATATCAGGATAAAAAGAAGTATGAACACATGGAGTTTGGTGATAGAATAGAAATAGCACTAAGAAATGTTAGAGAGAATAAATTACAAAGTAAATTAAAAAAATGAGAGTATTTAAAGGAGAGACTTTTGCAGAAGCATACAACTATGCTCTAAGTAGTATTATACATAATCCTACATACATATCATCCCCTAGAGGTATGAAGATATTTGAAATGACTGATGCAGCGATCGTTGTAGAAGATCCTACATATTGTCTTTATGAAAATGATCGTAGGAGTAGTCAATTTAAATATATTGCAGCAGAATTGGTTTGGTATTTTACTGGCCGTAATGATGCTGACTTTATTACACCGTATGCAAAGTTCTGGGATCAAATTAAAAATAAAGACGGTACTGTTAACTCTGCTTATGGTAATCTTATCTTTACCGAAGAATTAGAAGATGGTCGTAATCAATATCGATGGGCATTAGATTCCTTAATTCAAGATAAAGATTCAAGGCAAGCAATTATACATTTTAATAAGCCCTCTCATCAATGGAATGGAAATAGAGATTTTGTTTGTACTCTTAATGGCATATTTCAAATAAGAGATAATAAATTAAACTTTACTATTGATATGAGATCTAACGATCTTATATTAGGTACTCCTACTGATGTTGCATTCTTTTGTCTTTTACAAATTCAAATGTTAGAGCATCTTCGTAATCATTACCCTGAATTAGAATTAGGTACATATACTCATATTGCACATTCGCTTCATTTATATGAAAGGCACTTCGATCTTGCAAGCGAGATGTTAATGAAATCGTTTAATCCTCAATCATTTCCAAATATGACAGAGTTTTTAATTGATCCTAACGGTAAATCATTAGATGGTTTAAAACAATTAGAAGATGAAATGATTCAGAGTAATGATGTTGTATTTAAAGGAAAATCTAATTTTGAACCACAACCTCATGATGATCTTTTACATCAGTGGATATCCGACGCAATTTTTAATAAAGCCCTTTAAAAGATGGTAATAGATACCTTTTTATATTATAATGAAATAGAATTACTTGAATTAAGACTCAAGGTTCTCTATGACTACGTTGATCGCTTTGTAATAGTAGAAGGTGATCATACACACAAGGGGGATCCTATCCCCTTTAGGGCTAAAAATGATCTTAAGAAACTAGGATATGAAAATGATAGAAAGATACATGTCATCGAAGTAAACCTTAAATCTTTTGATGAAGAACCGGATCCTTGGAAAAGATCGGATCGTGCTAGGAATGCACAAGCTAGCATATATTCTGACGATGATGATATAGTTATTATTGCAGATATAGATGAATTATGGCATCCTCATTATTTACAACAGCATGTAAGATATTTAAACGAAAACCCAACTCATGTTTTAATTAATAGATGTTGGGATTTACAAGGCCAAGTTGATTTAGGACTATATGCCAAACATAATAATGAATGTAATTCTAATGCACCTTTATTTGCCAAAGGTTCTTTTTGGAAAAAACATTCACCAGCTTCTGCTAGGTGGATATGCGGTTGGGGTGGTAATAAAAAAGATTTTCCTTTTGAAGTTAATTGGTTTACTGATGTTAAGAAGGGGTGGCATCTTTCTTATATGGGAAATGTTGAAAGAAAGTTATCTAAAATTAATACATCATGTCATTGGGATGATGAATGGGTTCCAGGTATTTCTTTCGAATCAGATTATACAAAGAACCGCTTTAAGAATTTTAATGGTAAACCTTTAACAGATGGTAGAGATTTATTAGGTAGAGAAAATTTTTATATTAAGCCATTTGATTACACTGATCTTTTTGATACGATTGGTGACGGCTCAGATCATTTAAAAGATTGGTTATTAGGTAGAAATATATAAACAAAATAAAACTTGTTTTGAAGTATCTAAAATTATTTGAACAATTCCTAAATGAAAAGAAACCTAAAGGAGCACCAGACTTCCATCATTCTGATGCACCTGATGCTGAAGGTAGATTTAAAGATCTTTCTATAAAAGATTTAGCCGCATGGTTAATTAAAACTAGAAAGAAAGATGTTAAAAAAATTAGTGGTTCTTTAACTCAGCAAATAGTTTTTAACAGAAAGAGTGACCCTAAGTATGCTGAAAAGATGGAGAAAACCAGAAAAGAAGTATATAAACAATTAGGCAGAGAAGATTTATTAAAAGAATATGTTGTAGAGGTAAAGAAACCTATCGATATTACTGTTGGTGGTAAAGAATATAAGCTTACTAAAAAAGGAAGTAAGATTACTCTAACTAATACTAAGTTATCCGCTGATAAGTTTATATTTAGAAATGAAAAAGAATTTAAAGAATGGGCTGATGATCAGGTAGAACCTATTGGTGGAACTCAATCATCTCATTTTGGTATCAGTGAATCAAAGGATAGTGAAAATGGTCTAGGTAAAGTTTATTTAGCATTAAGAGAAGATAGTGGACATAGATGGTGGACTTATAAAGGTTTTGCTGGGGATAAGTTTTTTACACAAGTTCATGAAAACAATATGAATGACATTGATATTAATCCAGACTATCCAGTTTTAACCTATCATTCAGATACAGTTAATAAACTAATAAAGGCTGGTAAGATTAAAAAAGAAAATGTTTATAATCACCCAGACCACATATCAAAATCTGGATCTAAGGAAGAATTCCATAAACTGGTTGGAGAAGATGAAAATATACCTAAGACAGTATATTCTAAGAATGATGCATTAGAGCAATTAGAATTTCCTATTATTGCAAAACCTGCAGAAGGTCATAGTGGAGAAGGTATTCAAATAATAGAAAAGCCAGATTTAATGGAAGAGGTGGACGAAAAGATTTTTGATACCTTTTCAGAATACATTGACAAGGCAGAAGAACATAGGTTTATAAACTTTAAAGGAAAGCCGATTTTTTGGATGGAGAGAACTCCTATAAATGAAAAGGCTAAGTCCGGTAAAGGTAGTGCTAAAGAAGCTATGGAGTTTGGATATGCTAAAAGAAATATTAAAGATTTACCTAAAGATTATAAAAAAGTATTAGAGAAGTTTTGTAAGATTTATGAAGATTTGCCTTATATGTGTTTTGATGTTATGAAAGGTAAAAATGGAAAGGTCTATATTATTGAATCCAATGCTCAGCCTGGAGTACCTTTTGATTCTACTATTGAAGCTTATAAACATATCTATGAAGATTTTTATAAGAAATCTCTTGACGAAGAAAGTTTAACTAAATTAAATGAATATGCTAAAACTATGATTGAAAAGACTCTTAAAAAAGATGGGGGCAAAAGATTTTCAATTAAATAGAAAAAAGTTATTCAATAATTTTCAGTTCCCAATTATTTGTATTATATTTATACTATAACAGTTAATCTGTAAATAAAAACATATGCTTAACGATTTAGATATTCCTAAAGATTTTTATATAACTTCTGATACGTGGTTCGGTAGGCCGCAAATACTCCAAATAGCAAATAGGAGATTTAATGATATAGAAGAAATGAATGCTACTCTCATTAAAAATTGGAATAAAACGATAGGAAAGAATGATATTGTATTTCATCTAGGTAATTTTGCATGGGATCCACAAACTGCTAGGCAAGTTTTAAAGAAGCTTAATGGTCAAATCTATTTTATGATAGGAAATTCTGATGATGCATTTTTAGATGTTCATCATGAATTTGATAATGTATCTGTTTTAGATGATCAAATTCTAGAAATGCCACAATTTGATTCTGTTATTTGCCATTATCCATTAGATGTATGGAATGGTAAGGATTCCGGTACTATTCATTTTCACGGTCACACTGTATTTTCTCACAAGACAGATTTATCTAAAATGAATAGAGTAAATGTATGTACAGATTTTTGGAATTATACACCAGTAAATTATTTAACTATTAAAGATTTTATAAATGAGTAAAACAAAAAAGAAAACCTACAAAGAATTAGCGATTGAATTTAAAAAGACTAGAAAAGAAAGTACTTACAATGAACTTTATCACAAGATGAGACCAGGACTATGGTCTTATGTAAATAATATTGTAAAAGATCCAACGATTGCTGATGATATTGTATCTACAACTCTTACTACAGTATATTTAAAAATTGATCAATATAATGAAGACTATCAAATAACAACATGGGCGTATCGCATTGCTTATAATGAAAGTATAGGATGGATTAGGTTTAGAAATAAAAAAGTAAGTATGAATGTATTTACTGATGCTGGAATAGAACCACCAATGGAATCTTCGATGCCTTCTATGAAAGATGGTTTACATTTACCTAAAACTGAATCTGATTGGGAAGAAGAACAATCAACACTTGATGAACAGGTTAGAATGACTCATGAGGCAATAAATGCATTACCTCCAATGTATAAAAGATTTATGGTAGAAAGATTCTTAAATCATAAATCATATTCTGATATATTGGATATAATGAAAGAGTTTGAAAAAGGAATAAACTTACAGACAGTAAAGAATCGAATATTTAGAGGAAGGAAAATAGTTAAAAAACAGCTTCAAGGAATGAAACTGTTTGCCGAAGCCTAAATAGATAATAAACAAAATAAAATTATGTACATAAGTAAACTATATAACGAAATTAACATCTGGAAAAAAATAAGAAAGATAGTTAAATCGGAAGAAAAAGCATTAAACGAAAAAGGCTTTAGGATAGATTGGGTTGGCAGAGTTTATACTGTCATTAATTTACCTGAAGAGGTTGCAACTGCTCCAATTTCACAAGAAGGATATGTTTTAATGAAGTTAAGAGAACATGATCAATTTTTATTACAATTAGGTATTGCTGATTATGTATCACCTGAGTTTGAAAAAATCGAAGGTACTGATTCATTTCTTTTGGTACTATCCCCTGATCGTGATTATATGAAGCTTTGGCCTTTTTTAGTATCTGCATTTAAAACTACTGGTTTAATATTAATTCTACGATTACTTTATGTAATCTTAGAACATAACCATGAAAAAAGTATGGAATTATGGAACAAGTTAACGACCCTAATATTCTAAGAAAGCAAGTTGATAAAATTGACAAAGAACTTGATCAATTAGAAAAAGAAAAAGAAATAATTCAAAATGATTGCAAACACAAGGGAGAAACTTTTGTGCAATTTGATAAATCAAACTCTATGAAAAAGTATTGTTCTGATTGTAAAAGGGAATTAGGTTATCCTACAAAAGAAGAGCAAGAAACATTTCTAGGTAAAAAACAATAATATGGCAACAGCTGAATCTTTAGCAACAACAGAAACTATAAATGGTAAAAGATACTATAATATAGGAGAAGGTAAAAAATACCCATCAGTAACAACTATCTTAGGGGCAATGACAGATAAATCTGGAATTGACAAATGGCGAAAGCGAGTAGGTGATGAAGAGGCAGATAGAATTTCTAAGTTCTCCGCAAACAGAGGAACTGTAATGCATCAGTTTTGCGAATATTTTTTAGGCTCAGAAAAAGAAACTGTTAGAGAAAGATTAATGGAAGCACAAACTCTTATAGGGCCTTTCGTAGAAGAAAATGGTTTTACTGAAGCTGAAACTAATGTAGGTAGAAAACTCTTTTTTAATTTTTATAATAATGAATGCTTTGATCGCATAGCCAAAGTAGTGTCTATAGAAGATACATTACATTCACCTCAGATGGGTGGTTATGCAGGTAGAGTTGATATAATTTATGAGAATAAGAAAGCCCATCTAGTCGTCTTAGATTTTAAATCTTCTAAGAAACCTAAAAGAGAAGATTGGATTGAAAATTATAAAATGCAAATTGCTGCATATTCCTTAGCATACTGGGAAATGAATGGCGTAAAACCTGAAGGTGGAGAAATTTGGATAAGCAACGAAGCAGATGCGTTTCCACAGATCTTTGAAATGTCATTTAAAGATATAACACTATACGGTAAGAAGTTTCTAGAATTAGTAAAGGGCTTTCATGAAAAGTATCCATTAACCGAGAATATATAAAAAAACAAAAAATTCTCATGTCAATCAAATCATTTAAAGATTTTATAAATGAAGACTTAGAACAAGTAAGGGACAAGAAAGTAAAACATCTTGAAGATACTGATCATAAAGACGGATCTAATAAAGAATTAGAAAAAGAGACTGAAGAGTACCTAGATAAAATCGCAGAAGATTGCCCTAGGTGTGGTGAAAATATAGAAGATTGTTTATGCGAAGAAGACGATGCTTGGTCAACTCAAAATTATCACAGAGTACCAAAAGGAACAGAACATAAAGCAAAACCTAAACAAGAATTTAAAAAATAAAAACTATGAATACATTTAATAAATTTTTCCATAATCATGGAATGAAGGTTCTTATAGCTGTAATGATTTTATCCTATTTTAAATCATGTAGCATTGATTCAGAATTAGAAAGAATTAAAAAGGACCAAAGAACATTAACTACAGAGATTGATACATTATCATCTCAAATTATAAACGAGGAGGAAATGACTAAACTTATTAAAGAAGTCCCTGCTTGGAAAACTCTAAGAATTGAAGAAATTTCTGATAAAGAAAGAATTTCTATTAATGCATTAGAAGAAAAAGAAGACTAATGAGTGGCTGGTAGAGTACCTATAATCCCAGGAGTTCCTACTCCGAGCGATCCGCAATGTGCATTAACTTATTGTGGTAGAATTATCGCACAAGTAGATTGTATTAAATGGATAGTACAAGGTACTTCTGCATGCATTGATATTCAATTATTTGGTGCTAATGATAGACCACTTGATCTAGATACTATATGTGATATACATATTCAATTAACAAATGAATTAGATTGTGTCGTTGCAAATTTCTGGTATCCTAATGTGCCATCAGGTTCAAAAGGATTCTTTATGGATGTTTTGCAATTTACTGATACATCAGGAGTAATTCATAATGAAGGATTAATTAGAATTTGTTTACCTGCAGATTGTACATATTCTTCACCAGGTAACATTTCAGCTGAAATTTTATTGACTGAATGTGCAAGTGGAAACACTGGAGATCCTACTGGAGTAGGCCCAACTGGTGAATTACCTACAGGATCTGCTGAAGTATTCGGTATAGCATGTTTATGGGTTGCTACTATAGTAGAATCTAAAATTGCTAAAAACGGTGGTGATAGTGGATGTTATCCTGGTTATGTTCCTGGTGGAGGTGGTTCAGGTGGCGGTGGTACTTCTGGTACACAAGGTGCACAAGGTGCACAAGGTACACAAGGGCCTGCTGGTTCTGGTGGTGGTGGTATTGGTACACAAGGGGCCCAAGGCTTACAAGGTTCTACAGGAGCAGGTTCTCAAGGAGCTACCGGTTCCCAAGGAACCCAAGGCTTACAAGGTATAACTGGCGCAGGTACACAAGGTATTCAAGGTATCACTGGTTTACAAGGAACTACCGGTTCGCAAGGAGCTCAAGGTATAACTGGAGCTGGCTCTCAAGGCGTTCAAGGTATAACTGGCCCACAAGGTATTCAAGGTATAACTGGTTCAGGTACACAAGGTATTCAAGGTATCACTGGTTTACAAGGTACACAAGGTATTCAAGGTATTCAAGGTATAACTGGAGCAGGGGCACAAGGTATCACTGGTTTACAAGGAACACAAGGTATTCAAGGTATAACTGGTTTACAAGGAACTCAAGGTATTCAAGGTATAACTGGAACAGGAACCCAAGGTATAACTGGTTTACAAGGAACTCAAGGTATTCAAGGTATAACTGGTTCAGGTACACAAGGTATTCAAGGTATAACTGGAACAGGAACCCAA
>Ga0209632_10000127_pt1 | contig 75871 bp, 67 predicted proteins | sample COG_10_FD_184754 | JGI IMG/M metagenome (GOLD analysis project Ga0209632, IMG submission 184754) | Pelagic Microbial community sample from North Sea - COGITO 998_met_10 (SPAdes) (version 2) | ecosystem: Environmental > Aquatic > Marine > Neritic zone/Coastal water | place: Helgoland, sampling...
AATTACGCCACAGATTGATTTAGACGCTCAGGAATTTGAGTTCTTTGACTTTGAATCTTCAAATAGTTTTAGTGATGGCAGTGAATTAGAATTATTGATTTCTACAGACTGGGACGGAACAGATGCAGGTGTGTCTTCTGCCACTTGGACATCTCTTCCAGGGACCATTGTGCCAGACGCTACTTATTACAAAGATTGGATCTACTCTGGATTAGTTGATTTAAGCCCTTATTCTGGGAATGCTCATATCGCTTTTAAATACACTGCCAATTCAGGCAATACAGGAACCTATGAAATTGATAATGTTAAAGTATTGGTTCAAAACTAGTATTAATTTATATCTTTAAATCTAAAAAACCTGTGATCTGATCACAGGTTTTTTCTATATTGGCAACTATGAATTTTTTCAACCAACTTTATCTTGCTGTTTTTAGCCGCTTTAAAGGCCGTTTTAAGCAAAAGGCAAACACCATAGCTTTATTTTATACATCGGCATTACAAATCGCGCTGTTATTTCTAGGCGGGGTATTTTTTATTAAGTTCTTAGAACAAATGAAAGTCGTCGTCATGTCAGGGTCAAATGCTTGGCTTCTTTTTATAATGACAGCGGTTTTTATTCACTTTAAAAACTGGGTTAGCTACAGTGGCCGCAAACGCCGTGTACTAAACGCTAAACTCTCTAACAAAAAAGGCTTAGAGTATTCCTTGTTTATGCTCATTGTGCTCCCTGTTGGAATTATTGGGTTAGCCTTATTGATGTTACAGGCATTATAAAACAAAAAAAGCCTCAGCATTTGCTGAGGCTTTTTGTTGTTAAGTAATTTACTTACTTATTAGTCATTTGGATTTCCTTCCAAGATAAAGAATTCAGAACGTCTGTTTAGTTGGTGTTGATCTTCTGTACACTTGCCACCACAATCCACATTTGGCATCGTTTCTCCTTTACCTGATCCTGTGATTCTTGAAGCGTCAATTCCTTTAGAAATCACATACTGTGCCGTTGTTTTGGCACGTCTGTCAGAAAGGGATAGGTTATAAGAAGCAGATCCTCGAGAATCTGTATGCGATTCTGCACTGATGACAATCGATTCGTATTTAGTCATTAACTGAACTAGTTTGTCTAATTCAAATGCTGCTTGAGCCGTAATATTAGATTTGTCAAAATCAAAGTAGATAGGATTTAAAATAACTTTATTTGCAATTATAATGTCCTCTATTGGAGTTAATAGGAGTTCAGCAGAAACCATTTCTTCACTGGTTCCAGAAACGACAGGAGATCCACTCTCGTAATCTATTTTAGATCCCACAAGTTTTGTGTCAACATCACATTCAATAATGTATTCAACAATGCCTTCAGCATTTGAAGTTTTTGTTCCAAAAATATTACCTTCAGCGTCTTGAATACTCACAGATGCTCCATCTAAGATTAATCCTGTTTTGCTATCTCTTACTGTCACGGTCATGAGTACATCACAGATTGGTTGAAGTTTTTTAATGGCGTAAATATCATCACTTCCCATACCACCTTCTCTGTTTGAAGAGACAAACCCTTCTTCAGTTTCTTCATTGATGCTAAAAGCGAAATCGTCTGCATTGCCATTGACGGGGATACCGATGTTTCTAACAGGCCCTACTTTTCCGTCTACAATCTTAGCAAAAAACACATCCAATCCTCCTAGGCCAAGATGGCCATTTGAAGAGAAATAAAGGGTATTATCAGCACTAATGAATGGGAACATTTCTTGCCCTTCCGTATTTAGTTTTTGACCTAAATTTGTGGCCTCACCTACAGAGCCATTTTCATCAATAGCAGCACTGTATATATCAAAGTTACCATAGCCATCTGCTTTATCTGATGCGAAGTACAAGGTGCTTCCGTCTGCACTAACGGACGGATTTTTTACAGAGTAATTGTCGCCATTTACAGACAAGGGTTCTGCTTCTGACCATTGGCCTTCCTGATTAATAGATTTATATAGGTGTAAAACACTGATTTTGTATTTCGTTGAGGGGTCTCTTTCGTATACTTTTTCATAAAAACTTTCACGAGAAAAATACATGGTGTTTCCATCAGGAGAAAAACTCACGGTCCCTTCATGGTACTTTGTGTTAATATTGTCTTCAATAATTGAAGGCATTTGAAAGGAACCATCCTCATTTGCAATTGCAGTATATATATCTAAAAAAGGTTCTTCATTCCATCCGTAGGTTTTGCGCTTTCCACTTCTAGCCGATGTGATATAAAGCTTGCCGTTTTGTAGGTTTCCTCCAAAATCTGATACTTCTGAGTTAATTGCTAAGCCCTGAATGTTAAATTTTTTACCTTTTTCTAAAATTTTCGGCAAATAATTTGGATTCTCTCTGAAGGCAATTGCTCTATTATCTGCAGGTCGCATTGACGAAAATTTTGCTAATTGAACGTTAGATTCTTCGTAATCCCCATTGGCTTTAAGCATTTGAGAATAGTTGTAAACCATTTCTGGATCTGAAGAGGTCTCAAGTGCTTTGGCGTACCATTTTTCAGCCTCAACGGTATTAAATACGTTGTAATAGCTTTCTGCTAACTGGCTATAAACATATGTGTCTCCTTTTCCATTTGTTGCTAATTTTAGATAATCTTCAGCAGCTTCAACAAATTCATACTTGTTGAAATGTTTATCTGCTTTTTTTGTGTCATTACTTTGAGCATTTACACTAACACTCCACAGTAAGGCGATACTAAAAATTGATATAATATTTTTCATAATGTGATAACTTAACTTAGATTAGAAATAACGTGGCGATCGAGAAACTTTTTTGGTGAAGTTAAGATCAAAATTAATAAATATTTCATGTGACGAATTGGTCACAATGTCCAAATCCGACCGAATGGCATCATATGCATACCCAATTCTCATATTATTGGACACTTGAAAATTAATCATCCCACTAAACGAATCTTGCAGGCGATAGCCTAGGCCAACCTCTACCATGTTATACATAAAAACATTGGCATTTATGTCATAACTAACAGGGGCATTAGTCGCGTATTTTAAAAGTGTATGCGGTTTTAATTTAAAGTTTTCAGATAAATCAAATACATAACCAGCAGCCGCAAAAAAGTGTTCTTTTTCAGATCCAATCTTAGTACCGTTGGTATCTAAATGAACGCCATTTAAAATATTAGGCACTGATACAGAAATATAGTATTTATTTGGTTTGTAAAAATAAACACCGGCCCCAACATTTGGAGTCATTTCATTAATATTAGATTGGAAGTTAGGATCAAAATCGTCAATCACATCTAAACCAATTAATCCAATGTCATGAAAGGTAAACCCTCCTTTGATTCCAAAGGCTAACTTGGTAACGGTTCCTAAAGGAATTGTGTAAGAAAAATCTATATAGGCATTGGTTTCCTTTACAGGTCCAATCTGATCAGAAATTACAGAAAGACCCAAGCCTACCTGTTTTCCTACAGGGGAGTGAACGTTAAATGTAAATGTTTCTGGTCCCCCATCTAATCCTACCCACTGGCTGCGATACAATGCGCCGACAGATAAACCTTCTGTAGAGCCTGTGTAAGCAGGGTTTATAATGTTCATATTGTACATGTATTGCGTGTACTGAGGATCTTGTTGAGCATTCCCCTTAGACGCCAACAGTATTGTAAATAAAAGTATTACTAAATTTTTCATTATAGTTAGTTGTTGTTTTGGTTAGTAATTTAGATATATCCAGCTGATATTTGGCTCTTTTCCTGATGCAAATTGAACGACATAAAAATAAGTTCCTACAGGGAGTAATTCGTTAGAACCATCATTTCCATCACTGGCGTTTTGTCCACACCATTGATTTACGTAGTCATTCATTTCAAAGACTTTGACGCCGTATCGGTTGAATATTTCGATCTTAACAATGTCTTCTTTATCTTCTAAGTGATCTAACTCTAAGCAATCGTTCATGCCATCTCCGTTTGGCGAAAGTCCCTGAGGCATGTCTACACAGTTAGTGTTCATGTAATACTCTACTTCAATAGTCGTTGCCGATTCACATGAGGACACTATGTCTGTTACAACCACAGTAATCATTCCATTTTCTTGTGCTGCTGTGTGTGTGTAATAGTCATCAGATCCAGATTGAACCACATTTCCATCAATATACCAAGTGTATTCTAAATCATCGCCTATAAGGTCTTGGTTTAAAACAGTAACTCCTAATTCAACATCTTCATTCATACACTTTGTAAAGGAAGTCCCCTCTTCAAGTTCAGGAACTGTACTTTCAGTCACCGTAATCACGGTATCGCCATAGCAGCCTGCGTCATCAATAGCGGTCACTAAATAGTCTCCAAATTGTCCTGTAGGAACTAAGTAAGTATTCTCAGGACCTGATTGCACATCTACTCCGTTATAAGACCAGTAGAAAGTAGTCGTGTCCGCAATATCAGCATCAACAGTCACTTCTAAAACACTTTCACCTCCAGGACACTGGTAAACAATAGCGCTAGCGGCCATTGGTTGTGGAGTAGGGTTGATTTCAACAACTACGGTGTCGGTTACTGTAGCGGTTCCACCAGTACATAAGTTGTAAGTAATTGAAGCGGTGTAGGTTGTTGTTTCTGTAGGAGATACTGTTACTGTATCATTAGTTCCTAGCAGTGTTGTTCCTTCAAACCATTCAAACACATAGTTGTCAGTTCCAAGTGATGGTGTAAATCTCCAAAACTCATCTGTTGCTTCCCAAACACTTGTGTTTCTTTCTGGCGGAGTAAAGGCAATAGTATCATCAATATTTTGAACACCTACAACTGCTAATCCGTCGTTCCAAGTGTCACAAATTGGCTTGTCATAAATATTTATATCTATTGTATTTGAAGACTCATAAAGAATAATTTGAGAGCTTGATTGTTTGTCGTTACAAGAGTAATGACATATTTCAGAAAAATTGACTACAAATTGTCTAGATGGTGAGGATCCCAGGACCATATAGTTAATCTCGCCACAACCACCTAAACTAGTTTCGACGTTAATATCATGAGCGACTCCGTAGATATTGCCTTCTGATAATGTAGTATTTGATGTATTTGGTAAGGAGTCTTCTGCGTCTAAGGACCATTCATTATAACTAACTGCATTTTCTATCTCAAAAGAAAGTACGCCGTTTGACCCTATTAAAATTTGGCTGTAAACCCCTCCAAAGAAACAAAATTCAAATCCTAGGTCTATTACCTCAGACCAGCGGTCATCAACATCTAAGCTTGTTGGTGTTCCGCTTGTTAATGGAGGTAAAGGACACCCTTGTTGACTGGTAACGTCATAAGAAGTGGTGTCTTGCCCTAATGGGTGGTATACAGCAGTCAAGTTTGTACTAGCGCCTTCACAAAATCCAGTATCCTCTCCAGCATATATAATTGAACAATCATTTGGAGCTGGTGGACATAAAAATGTTAAATCTCCACTATTGATTGAACAGCTAGTATCATCTGAGTTAGTAACTGTAATATTAACATTTGAATTCGCTTCATAAGGTCCAAACGTATAAACGCCTGTCGATTGAGTCGTTTGTGTAGCCACCCCATCAGTCATGCTTATATTACCCGCTGATCCTAGATCAGTAAGATTAACATCTACATAAAACTCTTGGTTATCACATTGACCCACAACTTCATAGGTTGCAGATTGCGTTACACATGTTTTGCATTGTATAACAAAATCCCAAGGGGTATAAAGAGTTGAGTTTTCACAATTACCAAATCCATCAGAATCTACTTCAATATACACGGATGTGAGAGTTGATTCTACCACAAGTCCAGCAAAATCGTCAAGATCAGAGTCGTTGTTGTTAAATAAAACGGTTCCTGTGTTATCACTACCATCATAAATTGTAAGGTCATCCCATGTTCCTTCAATGGTTCCGGCATTAAAAGTTATTTTTAATGGGAATCCATCTGATGAGTTAACGACCCAAAAGGTCGTGTCATTGCTTGTATAACAATAGTTAATATTTAAAACATCTACTCCACATACAATGTTATAGTTTGTTTGTTGCGTTGTTGTAAAACTTACGGGTCCAGCCCATGTAGAGTAGCCATCAGCAGCACCACAATCGGCACGTACATACACGTCATAGGTCGTTTGAAAATCTAAATCTGTAAACTGCGAGGAGCTTACGGCTGTTACAGTGCCACTTGTGGTTGGTGCAGGATCTCCTGTTGGTAATATCACATATTCCCATGAGTCATTTCCTGTACCAGGGTTCCAGTCAAAATCTGCTGTTGTTCCAGAAATATTTGAAATAGTCAATTGATTTGGAGGAAAACAACTAGGTTGCGGTGCACAAGAGATTACTATTTCATACCCTGATCTAACAAATAATCCATCACTTTCAAACACAAATGTTAAGGCACCTGTTGCATGTGTAGATGAAATTGGATCTGGGATGTCAGTTCCACTAAAAACACCTACGACTGCCGCTGTTATATCTGGACCATCATAGACAGTTAGGTCGTCATAGTTTGCTTCAGTATTAAAGCTAAGAAAAGTGAACGTCACTAGGTCTCCATCATTTTCAGGAAATACAGTTACGGTTGTTAGCTCATTATTTGCATAGTCACCTTCTGCCCCTCCAGAGTCAAATAAAGTGTCTCCACAAGCAGGACTTGTTGTGATGTTTAAAGGGCCTGTCCATGTGCTCTGGTCAGTAGCATTACAGATGGCTCTTATATATATTTCATAATCTGTTCCAGAGTCAAGTCCGGTAATTACTAAAGGATTAAAATTGGTAGAAATTCCGTTTGTAGTTGGAGCTCCCGTTCCTTGAGGTTGTATGATATACTCCCATTCGGTTTCTTCATTATTTACCGTCCATGAAACATCAACAGATTCAGCTGTAATAAAAGAAGCTGTTAAATCAGTTGGGGCTAAACACAGAGGTTGCGGCGCACAAGAGATTACTATTTCATACCCTGATCTAACAACTGAGCCGTCACTATCAAACACAAATGTTAAGGCACCTGTTGCATGTGTAGATGAAATTGGATCTGGGATGTCAGTTCCACTAAAAACACCTACGACTGCCGCTGTTATATCTGGACCATCATAGACAGTTAGTTCGTCATAGTTTGCTTCAGTATTAAAGCTAAGAAAAGTGAACGTTACTAGGTCTCCATCGTTTTCAGGATATATAGTTACGGTTGTTAGCTCATTACTTGCATAGTCTCCTTCTGCCCCTCCAGAGTCAAATAAAGTATCTCCACAAGCAGGACTTGTTGTGATGTTTAAAGGGCCTGTCCATGTGCTCTGGTCAGTGGCATTACAGATGGCTCTTATATATATTTCATAATCTGTTCCAGAGTCAAGTCCGGTAATTACTAAAGGATTAAAATTGGTAGAAATTCCGTTTGTAGTTGGAGCTCCCGTTCCTTGAGGTTGTATGATATACTCCCATTCGGTTTCTTCATTATTTACCGTCCATGAAACATCAACAGATTCAGCTGTAATAAAAGAAGCTGTTAAATCAGTTGGGGCTAAACACAGAGGTTGCGGCGCACAAGAGATTACTATTTCATACCCTGATCTAACAACTGAGCCGTCACTATCAAACACAAATGTTAAGGCACCTGTTGCATGTGTAGATGAAATTGGATCTGGAATTTCTGTCCCATCAAAAACACCTACAATAGTAGATAATGTATCCGGTCCGTCATAAACGGTTAGGTTGTCATAGTTAGCTTCAGTATTAAAACTAATAAAATTGAAAGTCACTAGATCACCTGTGGTTTCAGGGTATACAGTTACGGTTGTTAATTCATTACTTGCATAGTCTCCTTCTGCTCCTCCAGAGTCATATAAAGTATCTCCACAAGCAGGGCTTGTTGTGATGTTTAAAGGGCCTGTCCATGTGCTCTGGTCAGTAGCATTACAAATGGATCTTATATATATTTCATAATCTGTTCGAGAAGTAAGCCCAGTAATTATTAAAGGATTTGTATTTATAGAAATTCCGTTTGTAGTTGGAGCTCCCGTTCCTGGAGGCTGTATGATATACTCCCATTCAGTAATTCCAGCGTCTGCCGTCCATGAGACTTCTGCACCAGTTGCAAGGGCGCTAACTATTGTTAAGTCTGCTGGAGCTAGGCATGAAGGTGGCCCAGTAATATTAATTAACATATCTATAGTAACTCCATAAGTCCCATTATAACATGGGTTAGGCGTGGCCTGACCAGAATCTGCAGTTCCTATTCTCATGTTATGAACTCCTAATCCAGAGTCTGTAGGAATGAAAAAAGAGGCATCTAAGGTTGTAGGGTTTGCAGCTGTTGATACGTCCTGAAACATGAGTTCTGTATCGTTATCATAAACAAAATCATCATTGAGGTCGATCCAAACATTAGTGTTGTAAGTATACCCTGTAGCAAAGGTGATTAACAAGTTAGCATTAGTTGATTGACTCACATCAACAGTTGTGCTTGTAAAATCTTCATAAGTTACATCACCTGCAGATTCAAATGATGAAGTTTCCAGTGTAATATTTGAAATACCCTGTCCGTCATTAGAAGTCGGATTTGAAACGCAATAGTTTTGTCCGTAAGAAACTAGCGTAAAACAGAGCAACGCCATTAAAGAGGTAATATTTTTCATAAAATTATTTTGGTTAGTTTTAGTGAGAATGAAGGTAGGAGTTTTTATGTTTTTAAATTAATTAACAATGTATTAATAGACTAAATACGTATTTTCACGACTAAGTGCTTTAGGTTAAAGTACAAGCGAAATAATAATATTTAAATTTTACTCGTTTTAATCTGGTTTTTAATATTTACCTTTGAACAAACATTTTTATGTTAGAAAAAAAAGATATTAATTTAGAAAAAGCAGTGCTGATTGGTGTCATTACCAAATCGCAAGACGAGATTAAATCTAAAGAATATTTAGAGGAGCTTGAGTTTTTAACCTATACTGCTGGCGGGGAAGTGATGAAACGCTTTACCCAAAAGATGGACATGCCTAACCCTAAAACCTTCATTGGAACCGGGAAAATGGAAGAACTGCGTGTTTTTATTGAAGAAAACAACATAGGGACTGCTATTTTTGATGACGAATTATCTTCGGCCCAAGAAAGAAATATTAGTAAAATATTAAATTGTAAAGTCCTAGATCGAACCAATCTAATTCTAGATATTTTTGCCCAACGTGCACAAACAAGTTATGCTAGGACCCAAGTTGAACTGGCCCAGTGTGAATATTTATTACCTAGGCTAAAAGGGATGTGGACGCACTTGGAGCGACAAAAAGGGGGTATTGGTATGCGTGGGCCCGGTGAAACAGAAATTGAAACTGACCGTCGGATCGTTAGAGAAAAAATAGCATTACTCAAGGCAAAAATCAAAAAAATTGACAAACAAATGTCAATCCAACGAAGTAATAGAGGCGCCATGGTGCGGGTAGCTCTTGTAGGATATACCAATGTTGGGAAGTCTACTTTAATGAATGTGATTAGTAAATCAGATGTATTTGCTGAAAATAAATTATTTGCAACTTTAGACACTACTGTTCGAAAAGTGGTGGTTAAAAACCTTCCTTTTTTAATGAGTGATACGGTTGGGTTTATAAGAAAGCTTCCAACACAGCTAGTTGATTCATTTAAGAGCACCTTGGATGAGGTTAGAGAATCCGACTTACTTTTGCATGTAGTGGATATTTCGCATCCAAGTTTTGAAGAGCACATCGCATCAGTAAATCTAATTTTAGGGGAAATAAATGCGTTAGAGAAACCCACCTTGATGGTTTTTAATAAGATAGATGCTTATGAAGCGGAACCATTTGATGATACCGACTTAATAGCGGTCCGAACTGAGGCGCACTACTCGCTAGAGGAATGGAAAGACACATGGATGTCTAAAATTGGTAAAAACTCCTTATTTATTTCAGCCCTAAATAAAGATAATTTAGAAGATTTTAAAAAACGTGTTTATGATACAGTTCGTGAAATTCACGTAAAGAGATTTCCTTACAATCATTTCCTGTACCCTGACTACGAGGATAGTATTGAATAAAAAAAGCAGCGATCAGCTGCTTTTTTTATAGAGTCAATAGTATTAAAAACTATAATTTATTCCGAGTCCAATTACTTGTCGTGTCTGTAAACCTTTAAACGCGTTGTCATCATAAATAGCTTGAAATGCCAAGTTTGTTGATAAGTATTTATTTATACCCATCACAATATTAATCGTATAATCAAGATCTACGTTTTGAGAATCTTCGAGATAGTTTGAGTATAGATTTAGGATATTCTCCATTGTTATGTTTTCCATTAAAGTTAATTTATAATAGGCTCCTATGGAGGCTCCCAACTCATACCGCGTGCTTTTCCCTTCTTCTACCCCAAAGTAAGCTGCGCCTGGCAGTGTAAGCTCTTTATCCACGACAATTAATTTTGAAGTTGCAGGCGCTATATTCACTTTTAAATTATCGCTTTTTTTCCAAAGCATTCCGGGACCAACCTGTAAATATCCAGGAGACAAAAGACGTGTAGGTCCTTTAGTTTCACTATTAAGGTCATCTGTAAATTGTGTTTTAAAATTCAGAAATAGAGAGTAATTCCAGTATCCTTTTGCCTTTTTTCCCAAAACAGAATTCCATTCTAGGCGGTCATCAGATTTTTGTATGTCCTGTTCTTTAATTTTTGTAATACCAAAAGCAGCAATAATTTTGTTATCCCAAGACCAGTCTGCTTTGGAATAATTTAAATCATAGTTGATTCCTACTGCACCAGAAATATTGCTGACTCCTCCGGCAACCCAGTTGTCAAAAGAAGATTGATTAACTAAAAATGAGAAGGTGCCTCCTTTTGTCCACGCAGAACTAGGGATACTATCTTGTGTTTTTTCTTGTGAATAAATACTTTGAATTTGTACTGTTAATGCAATTAATAAAATTGTTTTTTTCATGTGTTAATAGATTAGGGGGTTAATAATAAATAAAGTTTTATTTTTTCTTGTAAAGAGGTACTGATGAACATGCTTCTCCATAAAGAATGGATTTTGCATAAGGTTGCAATTTGTCAATTAAAAAAAGATAGGCGTTTTGTGGTACAGGCTTATTGGAACAGCCTTTAATAATTACAGGTTTGTTTGCACAGTGACTGAGATCTAAATCGCTAATTATTTTTTGATAAAGACTCGTTTCTAAAGTTTCTAAGTCACCAACAATAACCTGTTTGGCAACCCCTGAAAGACGGAGCCTTACAAGCATATAGGCCCATCCTGGAATGATTGCTTCTGATGTACAACAAAGAGCTATGTATTTATTTTGATACACACCCCAGTCGTGTGCTTCTACAAAGCCTCTGAATTCTTTTTCGCGAAGAACTAAGTTTTCATACAACCAGTCTTTAATGTCAAACACAACACGTGCTCCCTTGGGGTAATAATCTTCTAAATCAATGGTGATTAAAGCGCTATTAGCGACGCGATTTATAATCTCAGGCGTTTTCATGATTATAACATTCCAAGTTCTAGTTTCGCTTCCTCACTCATTAAGTCTTGAGTCCAAGGGGGGTCAAAAGTAATTTCAACTTCTGCGTCTTTGACAGCATCTAATGATTTTATTTTTTCTTCTACTTCTAAAGGCAGCGTTTCAGCGACCGGACAGTTTGGAGTGGTCAGCGTCATTAAGACTTTTACCTCGTAATCTTCATTTACAAAGACATCATAAATGAGTCCTAGTTCATAAATATCTACTGGTATTTCTGGATCAAAAATCGTTTTTATGACACGAACTATTTTTTCGCCTAAAGCATTTACGTCAATTTCTTCGGTATTCATAATCCTATTTGTGTTTGATATGCTACTGCATACATTTTTATTTTTTTTATCATACTTACTAAGCCATTTGCTCGAGTAGGAGATAGGTGTTCCTTGAGACCAATTTCGTCAATAAAGTCAGTATTTGTTTTTAGGATAACTTCAGGACTTTGGTTTGAAAAAACTCTAATCAAAATTGCTACAATGCCTTTTGTTATAATAGCCTCACTGTCAGCAGTAAATATAATTTTATCACTTTCTAAGTCTGCATGAAGCCATACCTTACTTTGACACCCTTTAATGATATTGTCCTCGGTTTTGAATTTTGGTTCAACGATCGGTAATGATTTTCCTAGTTCAATCATATATTCGTAACGCTCCATCCAATCTTCAAACATGGAAAATTCATCTATTAACTCTTCTTTTATGGTTTCGATATTCATACTGCAAAAATACAACTCTTAAATTGGAAATTTTAATTTTCTTTTATGGATAATATGAGGTCGACTAATGCCTTTAGTTCTTTAGGTGGATTTTTGTGGTCGAAATCACTAGATTTTATAGTATCTCCTTTTTTAATTATGGATAAATGTGCGAAAGGCACACGATCAGTTTGCCTTAAATTAGAAGGAGCAGTTAATTGACTTATAGACTTGAGGTCAATCGCATTTACTAAATCTATACAGGCTTTCCATTCTTTTGCAGAAATTGTGCCTGTGATAGGTTTTAGTTTTTCATAGTCTTTAAATAAAACAACTAATTTTTCAGATATAGAAATCTCTTCAAAAAAACCACGGGTATGCGCCTGGTATATTAAGCTGAGCTTATGTTGTTCAAACTCTTTTAAGGAGTTGTCGTTTGATGTTTTAGCGGAGTTACAAGCTATAACAATTAAAGAAAAACAAGTGATTAGTAATTTCATGGGCCTTTGATAAAGTCAATTGATACGAGACAGTATTTAAAAGTAATAAAATATAAACTAACGCAACATCATTGCGGCTCTTTTAACTCCTTCTACAAAAACATCTATTTCTTGTTTGGTATTATAGAAACAAAAGGAGGCTCTAGCAGTTCCTGAGATTCCAAAGAAATCCATAATTGGCTGAGCGCAGTGTTGTCCGGTTCGAATAGCAATGCCTAGCTTATCAATGATTGTTCCAAGGTCATAGGCATGGACACCTTCGATGTTAAATGAGATCACTGATGTTTTGTTTTCTTTTGGCCCAAAGATCTTCATGCCCTCAATAGCATTCAGTTTTACTGTGGCATATTCTAATAGTTCATCTTCGTAAGACGCAATAGCATCAAAGCCGATAGAATTCATGTAGTCAATGGCTGCACCAAAAGCAATCCCGCCACAAATATTTGGGGTTCCAGCTTCAAATTTATGAGGGAGTCCAGCATAGGTTGTTTCCTCAAAGGTCACCTCCGAAATCATTTCTCCACCGCCCTGATAAGGGGGTAGTTTATGAAGCCAAGCTTCTTTTGCATAGAGCATCCCAACACCCGTTGGTCCACACATTTTGTGGCCTGAAGTCACATAAAAATCTACATCCAAAGCCTGAACATCGGCCTTAATGTGAGGGCATGCTTGCGCACCATCAATTAATATGGCAGCCCCTACCTTATGCGCTTTTTGAATCATTTTCTCGATAGGGTTAATGGTGCCTAAGGCATTAGAAATATGATTTACAAAAACTAGTTTTGGATTTAAAAGCAACAAGTTGTCATAAGCATCCATATCTAAGACACCTTCTTGTGTCATGGGGATTACTTTTAAAGTTGCTTTTGTTTTTTCACAAAGCATTTGCCAAGGCACAATATTACTATGATGCTCTAATGCAGACACTAAAACAGTATCAGCTTCTGTGAGAAGGCTGGCAAATCCGTTTGCTACCAAATTAATACTATGAGTAGTCCCAGAAGTAAATATGATTTCGTGAGAATGCAACGCGTTAAAATGCTTTTGAATTATTTGCCGAGCCCCCTCATATTTGTCAGTTGCTTCCTGACTTAGCGTGTGCACCCCTCTATGGATATTTGAATTGTAATTTGAGTAATAATCTACAATGACATCAATAACTTGTTGAGGTGTTTGTGAGGTAGCCGCATTGTCAAAATAAATTAATGGCTTCCCATTAACATTTCTTGAAAGTATCGGAAAATCATTTCGGATATTTTCTACATCAAAAAGTGTATCTGAATCTTGGTTTTTCATTATAAATCGAATCCAATATTAACGCCCAGTTTTTTAGCGATTAATTTATTAATTCTGTTTTTTAGTTGAGGGATTTTAACGCTTTCTAAAACGTTATTTGCAAAAGCATACATTAAAAGAGCTTTTGCTTCTTTTTCAGGTATTCCTCTGGCACGCAAATAAAACATGGCATTTTCATCCAGTTGTCCTATAGTACATCCGTGTGAGCATTTAACGTCATCTGCAAAAATCTCTAATTGAGGTTTGGTGTTTATTGTCGCTTTATCATTAACCAGTAGATTGTTGTTAGACTGGAAAGCATTTGTTTTTTGAGCTTCTTTGTTTACAAGTACTTTTCCATTAAAAACCCCTACTGAACTATCGCTGAAAATTCCTTTATAATCTTGATGGCTTTCGCAATTTGGTTTTATATGGTGTACCAATGTGTTGTGGTCTACATGTTGCTTGTTCCCAATTATGGTTACCCCTTTAAGGGTAGAGTCCATGTATTCACCGTTTTGATAAAAGTTTAAATTATTCCGTGTCAATTTACCACCAAAACTAAATGTATGCACAGAAACGTGACTCTCTCTACCTTGGTCTATAAAAGTGCTGTCTATAAGCGAAGCGTTTTCTTTGTCATTTTGCACTTTATAGTAATCAATTATCCCTCTTTTAGCAGCAAATATTTCGGTGACACTATTGGTCAAAGTTGGATTGTCTGTAAGACTTTGGTGACGTTCTATGATTTGAACATGTGCATTTTCGTCTACTACAATTAGGTTTCTAGGCTGTAGTAAAAGGGCCGCTTCATTTCCAGTTGAAAAATGGATAATTTGAATTGGTTTTTCAACCAATTTATTTTTAGTTATATGAATATAAGCTCCTTCGTTTACAAAGGCAGTATTTAATGACGTTAAGCTATTCTTTTCTACTATTTTATTAAAATAGTTTTCAATTACCGATCGATATTTTGGTTTTTCTAAAGCAGTAGACATCAGGCATATATCAATGCCATCGTGTGTAGTTTGCGATAGGTGTGATGCATATTTCCCATCCACAAACACAATCTTATAACTGTCAATGTCGTGTATGAAATAAGGTTGAACATCTTTATACTCTAAGGCGTGTTCTATTTTTGCAAACACACTAAAATCTTCTTTCAGCACTTTTTTTAGGCTGGTGTATTTCCAAGCCTCTTCCTTTTTTTCAGGAAACCCTTGAGTTTCAAAATGCGTAAGCGCCTCTGTTCTCATTGAGTGAACAAATGGGTTTTCTATTGAAATTTGATTTTCAAAAGCAATAAAGGAGGATACTAATTTTTCTTTAAGTTCCATAAAGGCTTTGTGTTCTTTTAATTTCCAGCTTCTTGTTTAATCCAGTCGTAGCCTTTTTCTTCTAATTCAAATGCTAGTTCTTTAGTTCCTGATTTTACAATTTTCCCATTGTACAGTACGTGTACAAAATCGGGCACTATGTAGTCCAGTAAACGTTGGTAATGCGTAATGATTACGACTGCATTGTCTTTAGATTTTAACTTGTTAACTCCGTTTGCCACAATTCTAAGAGCATCAATATCTAGCCCTGAGTCCGTTTCGTCAAGAATGGCCAGTTTTGGCTCTAACATTGCCATTTGAAAAATTTCATTTCGTTTTTTTTCACCACCCGAAAATCCTTGGTTTAGGGATCTAGATAAAAATTTTCGATCAATTTCCAAGAGCTCTGATTTTTCACGGATCAGTTTCAGCATTTCTTTGGCGGGCATATCTTCTAACCCTTTTGCTTTACGCATCTCATTTAACGACGTTTTCATGAAGTTAGTTACTGTAACTCCAGGAATCTCTACAGGATACTGAAATGACAAAAAGATCCCTTTGTGTGCCCGTTCTTCAACAGAAAGTTCGTCAATATTTTGACCTTCTAGAGTGATTTTTCCTTTTTCAACTTCGTATTCTTCTTTTCCAGCGATTACTGAGGCAAGCGTACTTTTCCCAGAACCATTAGGCCCCATGATAGCATGTACTTCCCCTGGTTTTATCTCTAGATTTATGCCTTTAAGAATTGACTTTTCGTCAATGTTTGCATGTAAATTAGTTATTTTTAACATAATTATTCTGTACCTAATTTTAGTATATTATCCGTTTCTTTTGCCGCTGAAACAGCGATGATATCAATAATTTCTATTTTATTTTCCCACAAAATTTTTGAGTCTTTTTTTGTAGAGATAATTCCAGTTATTTCTACGTTGACCATATCGGTGTTACTTGTTTTTAAGAGTGCTGCTTTTTTATTTAATTCTAATGCTTTTGCATTTAAAAATACTCCATAAATTTCATTGTCATTTTGTAAAACTGCAGCGTCTTCAAAAAAGATGTAGTTTCCCTTGACAGTAGTTAGTCCTTCAGGACTTGATTTTTTACAGCTTAAAACTGAAGTTATTAAAAGTAATACTACTATTTTTTTCATTTTTTAAAGTTTATCCTACAGAACCTTCTAAACTAATTTCTAATAGTTTTTGTGCCTCAACAGCAAATTCCATTGGGAGTTTATTTAATACATCTTTACTAAATCCGTTAACAATTAGTGCTATTGCTTTTTCGGTTTCAATTCCACGTTGGTTACAGTAAAATATCTGGTCTTCACCAATTTTACTTGTGGTAGCTTCATGCTCAATCTGCGCAGTCTTATTTTTAACTTCAATATATGGGAAGGTGTGTGCGCCACATTCATTCCCCATTAATAGACTATCACATTGAGAAAAGTTTCTAGCATTGTCTGCTCTGGAGCTTATTTGCACCAAGCCTCTGTAGCTGTTTTGTGATTTTCCAGCTGAAATCCCTTTACTAATAATTGTTGATTTGGTGTTTTTCCCCAAGTGAATCATTTTTGTTCCGGTATCCGCTTGTTGGTAGTTGTTTGTAACTGCAATAGAATAAAATTCTCCTACAGAATTATCTCCTTTTAATATGCAAGATGGATATTTCCAGGTTACAGCACTTCCTGTTTCAACTTGAGTCCAAGAAATTTTAGCATCCTTTTCACAGAGACCTCTTTTGGTTACAAAATTGTAAACCCCACCTATGCCTTCTGCATTGCCTGGGTACCAGTTTTGAACAGTTGAGTATTTAATTTCAGCAGCATCCAGAGCAATTAGCTCTACTACGGCTGCATGTAGTTGGTTTTCATCTCTACTAGGTGCGGTACAACCTTCAAGGTAGCTCACGTAACTGTTTTCGTCAGCAATTAATAGGGTGCGTTCAAATTGACCTGTTCCTGCTTGATTTATTCTAAAGTATGTAGAGAGTTCCATTGGACATCTCACACCTTTAGGGATGTAACAAAAACTCCCATCACTAAATACGGCACTGTTAAGCGCTGCATAGTAATTGTCTGTTGTAGGAACGACTGTTCCAATGTATTTTCTAACGAGTTCAGGGTGTTCTTTGATGGCTTCTGATATGCTCATAAAAATAATCCCTTTTTCTCCTAAAGTCTTTTTAAATGTGGTAGCAACTGATACGGAGTCTACTACAATATCCATTGCGACGTTATTCATCTTCTTTTGTTCATCCACGGAGATGCCTAATTTCTTGTACATCGCTAATAAGTCGGGGTCAACATCGTCAAGTGTTTTATTAGGATCTACAGCAGTCGGTGCTGAGTAATAGGCAATTGCTTGAAAGTCCGGTTTTTGATATTTTACGTTTGCCCAGTCCGGCTCCTTCATGCTTTTCCAAACTTTAAAAGCTTCTAGTCGCCATTCTGTCATCCATTCAGGCTCTTCCTTTTTCTTTGAAATGGCTCTTACAATAGATTCGTCTAACCCAATTGGAAAAGTTTCAGAATCTATATCTGTATAAAAACCATATTCGTATTCTTTGGTTTTTAACTCTTCTCTTAAATCATCTTCTGTGTACTTACTCATACCGCCTATAAAATTAAATTATAAAGAAAAAGATTCTCCACACCCACAAGTACGATTTGCATTGGGGTTATTAAACACAAAGCCTGCTCCATTCAATCCTCCTGAATACTCAAGAGTAGTTCCAATTAGATACAGAAAACTTTTGGTATCGACTACAATTTTTACGCCATTGTCTTCAAACAACTTATCTCCGTCAATCTGAGATTTATCAAACTTTAAGTCGTAAGACAAACCTGAGCATCCGCCACTTTTAACCCCCACTCTGACATAGTCTTTGCTGGGGTCAAAACCATCTTCTTGCATCAATTGCATGACTTTACTTTTTGCTGTTTTTGAAACTTTTATCATAGTGCTTATATAGCTGCTTTCTAAATAGGGAACAAATATACAACATAAGGAGGGGATTTCCATAAATCCTAACATTATATTAATATATGGGAAGATAGCTTTTACCTATGGATTTGAAAAATTTGGGTTGCTTACAAACGAAGGGTCATTTAAGCTTAAAAGAAAGGCCTTGAGGCTCGCTTTTTCCTGAGGGCTGAGCTGCACACCTCCTTGATTTACTTTTTTCATTAAAGGGTCAATAGTTGGCGAGTCTTGTAAGCCTTCACTGTAGTGGTTAATGACCTCTTCTAAAGTTGAAAACCGTCCATCATGCATATAAGGTGCCGTAAAACTCAGATTCCTTAACGAAGGCGATTTGAATTTCCCATCATCTGATGGATCTCCACTAACACTTCCAAGACCAAGGTCTGTAAGTACCGAATCCAATCCGTTGTTATGAAATTTATTATCCGTCCACAACGGATTATTATTACTACCGTGACAATGAAAACAGTCGCCTTTTGCCTCGTCCATAAAAACGTTAAACCCTTCACTTTCTTGCGGGGTTAATTCGGTGTTTCCGCTTAAATAGTTGTCAAATTTTGAATTTGAAGAAATAAGAGTTCTTTCAAACTGGGCGATCGCTTTTGAAACTAAAACGGAATCTATGGGTGTGCTGCCAAACGCGACACGAAACAGTTCTGGGTAATCGGGATGCTGTTGAAGTTTTTCAGCGACTTCAGGCCAAGTTGTGTGCATCTCTATAGGGTTTGTGATGGGTTCAAATACCTGATTTTCAAGGCCTGATTCCCGGCCATCCCAAAAAAAACGATCATCATAATTCCAGGCCAAATTGAATAAGGGCATCGAATTTCTGTTGCCTGAAATACCGTCGATCCCTTCACTAAATTGCCTGCTGTCTGTAAAAGCATTTGTAGGATTATGGCAGTTGGCACATGCTTGTGTATTGTTAGCAGAGAGAATAGGGTCAAAAAATAATTTTTTTCCAAGGACAACTCCCTCTTGTGTTTGCGGGTTATCCAAAGGAATGACAGGGTCTAGGATGAGGTCTTTAAACAATTGAGGAATTTGCAACGGACTTGAGGTGGGGGCGTTAACATAAGGTTCCACAGAATCATTGTTGCAGGATATAACACACAAAGCAAACATAAGTATAAAAAAATAAGATGTTTTAGGTGTCATTTTTTCTAGTTAATATCTTTTAAAGTAAATACATTTTGTCCATTTTCATACATCAAAATTTGAGCGGCAGAATTAGGCATTAGCATTTGATTGTATAGGTTAAGATCCCATGTGTTTGGGTTTTTGAACCATTTTTCAATGTGCATTGCGACGTTGATTTTTTCATTTGTTCCAACAGTAATAGCTCCCAAGTTAACTCTAAAAAAAGTGTCCTGAGGAAAGCTGGGGTTGGCACCGGGATTGTCAGCCGCCCGGATCACATGAAAATTATATCCTTGCGCTTCATTATTGGAATTTATAAACTTTCCGTCCAATTGCATATAGTGGTAGCCGCCACCTAGCATCATTGGAACATTCCAAGACGCCACGTTAAGATCAGTATAAGCGCCATCCGTATTTTTTTCATTAACCAATCCAAAAACAAAAGAGACATTAGTGTAGGTCCCTGTTGTAATTTGATCTACGGGTGTATAGGACAAACCTGTTTGGTTGGTGACATCTATTAGATTATAACCTTCCAGCAAAATGGTTTGGCCATCGGGCTTTGTAAGCCTTACATCTGAAATCAAGTATCGCAAGCGTTCAATACTCAGAAGTTCCCCGTGAGCATTGGTGTAATTAAGTGAATTAAATTCGGAATTTGATATAGGTGTGTCATTCCAGTAATGAGAAAATACCATTGTTATGTTAGTGGACTCAATAGTGTCATCTGAATCTGAGTTGCACCCAAATAAAATCAATAAGCTAAAAATTAATACCGTATGGAGTGGTTTCATTGTAATTTGAGTATTAACAGGTCTGTAAACCCTTTGTTTTCAAGAATATCTTCATTGGAGCTATCAGAATCTCCAACAGCAATCATTGTTTGGTCGTTGAGTTCAACTACATCATAAAAAAAATCGACTTCACTGCCACCAATGGTTTTTTGCCATTCTAAGTTACCACTGTTGTTGATTTTTACGACCCAAGCATCATTTTGACCTTTATTGTTGGTTAGATTTCCGTTGGTACTTCGCGAACTTCCAGAAATTAAAAACCCGTTATCTTGTGTTTTTGAAATGGCTCTTCCCACATCAAAACTACTACCTCCTAAGGTTTTTTCCCATATTAAATCCCCTTCAGGAGTAATTTTTATAACCCATAAATCTGCTGCACCATTGTTTTGAGAGATATCCAAATCGTTACTTCTAGTATCTCCCACAATTATAAAGTTACCATCAGCTGTTTTGCTAATAGCGTGCGCTTCATCAACTTGATCCCCTCCGTATGATTTTTCCCAAATAAGCGTTCCTGTTTCAGAAATCTTAATGGCCCAAAAATCATAAGAGCCTTTGTTGTTTGAAATATCAACGTCTGCACTGTCAGAAGACCCTACCACAATATAGCTGTTGTCTGCAGTTTGAATGGCGTCATAAGCGGTGTCTGTAAAGGCCCCGCCATAATAGTTACTCCATTCTTTAATGCCATTTGCATTTAATTTAATCACCCAATAATCGCCTCCAGCATGTCTGCGTTGTGTACTAGAAGCTCTATTCCCTTGGCCGTTTGATGCGGATACATCCAATACTCCCGATACTAAGAACCCATTATCACTTGTTTGTATGATGGAGTAGGGGACATCGCTTCCTGCATACCCAAAGGAATAGTCCCATATAATTGAGCCATTTTCGTCTAATTTAATCATCCAAAAATCATCATATCCTGCATTTTCTGAAACCTCACCATCGCTACTTTTACTTTTTCCAATAACGGCATAGCCGCCGTCAATAGTTTGAGTTATATCAGTGCCACGATCGTCAGCGCTTCCTCCGTATGTTTTTTGCCATTGTATTTGATTTGTTGAGTCATATTTTAGAATCCAATAATCATAAGATTCATTGAATTTGTTTGTGACATCTCCGTCCATGCTTTGGGTGTGCCCTAAAATAGCATAGCCTCCGTCCATTGTGTTGATCACGGCTTGTGCACTTTCATTTTTTGAGCCTCCTAAAGTTTTTATATCATCAACCTCTATTTTAGGTGTTTGAGGGGGAGAATTGACTTTATCTTTAGAGCAACTCACCAAAAAGAAAGCTATAAAAAACAACCGAAACAAATGAGGTAAAGATGATTTATGCATAAAAAATTATTCGTTTTTTCTAATAATAAATAACCCTCTATTTCTATCGCTTATGACAATGTTTCCACTTGTGAAAAACGGATACACATTCCATACCCCTTCAAAAGCAGTGCTGTCGTTTTCTGGAAAGGTATCAAAAAACCCTATTTCAGTGATAGTATTGTTTTCAATTTGAGATAAGTCTAATATGCGAACTCCCGCAGTATAATTTGCCAAATAGTAGTTGTCTCCATTTGGATATCCATTGTGATCAATGGCTAGAGTAGGGCCTAAATAATCAAAGTCATAAACAGGGTTGTCCAAGTCCGTAAAGTCAAATACTAAAGTTCGGGTATTGTTTCCAAAATTTCTTTCATCGAGCTCGTCTCCTACAATAAAGTGCTTCAAGTCTTCTGTAAACCATCCTTGGTGGGTGTATTTGATGTTTGAATAGCCTACGGTTGATATGGTTATGGGATTAGCTTTGTCGCTAACATCAGCGATAACAATTTCATCTTCATTGCTTCCTACCAATATTTCTTTTCCAGCATAATCACTGTCCGGTCCGGTATAGTTGATCACTTGTGCGTCATGAGAATAGCCTCCCTCTCCAAATCCCCCTTCTGATACGGGCGCTGTTGGGTTTTGAATATTTATAAAAAGGGGGCCTCCATTAAAAGGACCACTTCTAGTGGTGCCTACCACATAGGCATAGCCAGAGGCTTCATTAATAACTATGTTATGAGCACTGCCAAAGTCTGTAAAATGGGTGTCAGCGGTAAAGGTTTCTGGCGTATTAGAAACCGATCGTAAACGGGTCAAGTCAAAAACTTGCATTCCATGGCCATTAGCTTCACTCACAATAAAGGCATGGTTTTGATAGACCTTTATATCTCTCCAAGAACTATTCACTGTAGCCGTTGGAAGTACCCCAACCAGCAAAGGTATTGAAGGATTACTTATGTCTACAAAGGCTGCATGAGATGAGAGTCCTACTAAGGCATATTCCTTATTGGTACTAGGGTCGGTCCAGCCCCAAGAGTCATTTCCTTTAATATTTCCAGCTCCAGGGCTACCAACGCATAGCTCAGATAATGTCATATGACTCATAAGGTCATATCCGTTGCAAGGGTATATATCTGCCATTCCATTTTCGCAGGGCCATGGCGCGGTAGAGTTGGGTTGTTCAGAACTACACGAGACACTGATAATCAGACATATAAATGAAATTAAAAGACGAAATGCAGCAGTTTTCATAATATTGGGTTTAGGGGTGTTATCAAAACGTAATTTACATCAAAAAATTATATATAAATTAAAAACAGTTGAATTACTTATGAATTGTGTAAGATATCTACTAAAAGCGTCTTATTTTTGCAGCATGATAGAAGATAAAAATCAAGAACATACAGCGCTAAGTTCATTGGGTGAATTTGGATTAATAGATCATTTAACCCGGCAGTTTGTTGATAAAAACCCATCTACAGTAAAAGGGATTGGAGATGATGCTGCAATATTAGATTTTAAAAATAAATCGGTTGTATTAACAACGGATTTATTGCTAGAGGGTGTTCATTTTGACTTAAGTTATATGCCCTTAAAACATTTGGGGTATAAGGCGATTATGGTCAATCTATCCGATGTATACGCAATGAATGCAACTGCAACCCAAGTTACGGTTTCTATAGCTGTTTCCAATCGCTTTACTCTGGAAGCTTTAGAGGCTCTTTATGATGGGGTTCGTCAAGCTGCAGAAGTTTACGGCGTTGACGTTGTTGGGGGTGACACGACCTCCTCGAAGACGGGGCTCATGATCTCTGTCACAGCTGTTGGCGAAGTAGATTTGGAATCTGTAGTAAAACGAGACGGCGCCCAACCAAATGATTTATTAGTAGTTAGTGGTGACCTAGGCGGAGCTTATTTAGGACTTCAGGTCTTGGAACGTGAAAAACAAGTTTTTAAAGTGAATCCAAACAATCAGCCTGATTTAGAGGCCTACACTTATATCATCGAACGGCAATTAAAGCCTGAGGCTCGAAAAGATATTGTAAAACTCCTTAAAGATCTTGATGTATTGCCAACCTCAATGATTGATATTAGTGATGGCTTGTCGTCAGAAGTGATCCATTTGTGTAAACAAAGCGAAGTAGGGTGTGATTTATATGAAACTAAGATCCCTTTAGATCCTCAGGTCATTTCAACAAGTGAAGAATTTAAGATGGACAGTACTACAGTTGCCTTAAACGGAGGTGAGGATTATGAACTCTTGATGACTATTTCTCAAGAAGATTTCCCAAAAATTAAAGCCAACCCCAATTTAACAGTGATAGGGTACATGACTGATTCAACTAATGGAATGAATTTAGTGACTCGAGCCGAGGCTAAAATTCCTTTAACTGCACAAGGATGGAACCCATTGAGTTCGGATTCAGAATCATAAAAAGTTACTTCCAGCGCAGACTTTCAATAAGATGCATCATGTCTTTTTGAATATAGTTTATGGCCGGTAATATGGAGTCATAGTTGGGTTTTGTTTCGAAGTAAAGCGCTCCAGATAAAAAGTGCCTCGTGCTGTCAGTCACATAAAATTGAGATTGTGATGCCACATTTCCTTTAAGATCATAAAACATTCCAGACACTTTTTCGCTGTTGTTGTCATATTTTCGTTCTGAAATCTCATCGGCCATTTGACGGTGTTTTTGAGTCATTTTCCTTGCGTCAGAGATGTGTGTTTTTAGGTTGTTGTTTACTGTTTTGTAGTTAATGAAAATAGACGCTTTTAAGGTCGGATAACGAAGAATAAGCCCTTCTAGGCTATTATTTTTTTTAGAAACAGACAGCCGTGCTAGCTTGTTTGTCTCAAATATAAAAGGCAGATCTAGCAAGCTTTCATGATATGATGCTTGTGGATAGTCTAAACTTAAAAATGCTTTTGGTTTTGGAACCAAAACTTCATCACAAGACAAGCACACTAAAATACACAAGAGAACAGCGTATGGTTTCATTATTTTTTTAAAGTTACTTTTAATTGTTTAATGCGTTTATTGCTAAGAGCCTCTACAGAGAAGGTATACGTTTTGAAATTAATTTTACTGTTGATTTTTGGAAAGCTTTTTGAGATTTCAAGCACAAACCCAGCTAAGGTTTCAGCCTCTCCTTTTTCATCTTCAAAAACCGATTCATTATCAATTTTTATAATCCTGTAAAAGTCCTTAAGAGTTGTTTTTCCTTCAAAAACATAATTGTTAGCATCTAGCTTTGAGTACACTAAATCGTCGTCATCAAATTCATCACTAATATCTCCAACAATTTCTTCAATGATGTCCTCTAGCGATACCACTCCCGAAGTGCCTCCGTACTCATCAACTACTACGGCAAGGTGAATTTTTTTCTCTTGAAATTCGACCATCAAATCGTCTAGTTTTTTGTTTTCAGGCACAAAAAATGGCACCCTCAGTAAAGTTGTCCAGTCAAATTTATTTTTTTGAAGATGAGGTAATAAATCTTTTACATATAATATACCTGTCACACTATCAATACTATCATTATAAACAGGGATTCGAGAATAGCCATTTTTTATAATTTCAGGAATAATTTCACTGTACTTTGCCGACTGGTCTAATGCAAATATGTCAATACGTGGGCGCATTACTTGTTTTGTATCCGTATTGCCAAATGATACAATCCCTTGTAGTATTTTCTGTTCTTCCTGTGTCGTATCTTCATCACTGGCAAGTTCAAGAGCCTGTGATAAATATCCTACATTTAAAGTCGATTTTTGTCTCCCTAGTTGTTTGTGAATTCCAAGAGTCACTTTTTGCATTGGGATACTAATAGGTGAAATAATTATGTCCAGGGCTTTTAAGGGGTAAGCCATAAATTTTGCAAACTTTAAATTGTTTCTGTTCGCATATACTTTAGGTAGGATTTCTCCAATAAGTAAAATTAAAAATGTAATAACAACCACCTCAATAAAAAAGACTAGGTCAATTTTGAAACCCCCAAAGTTTAGTTCTGAATCAATCCCTTTAAATAGGGTGTCTCCCAAAGATGCAAATAATATAACGATTGCTATATTTATAAAATTATTGGCCACTAATATTGAGGCAAGTAATTTTTTTGGTTGAGTTAGAAGTTCAATAATGATTTCAAAAGACTTTGATTTAGTTTCCTTGGCTTCGTCTAAGTCTTTTTGAGTTAGTGAAAAAAGCGCGACTTCAGCTCCTGATATTAATGCAGAAGCAATCAAAAGTACTAAAAGCCCAATGAGGCCAGGTATTAGCGATGAATTTAAGAGGGGCACTATGATTGAGAGTTCAGAATTCAATTATATAATTTCAGTTAAAAAATCAATTAAAAAGGCAGGTCATTGGGTTGCTCCTGAGCTGTTTCAGGGTTGTGTACGGTCTCTGCGGTGTTTTTGTTTTCCAATTTAGCAGCGGGTTGAGCGTTTTCGTTTTTGGCAGTTAAAAAGGTGAAATCAACACATTGAATTTCAGTAGAATAACGATCATTTCCTTTGTCATCCTGCCATTTTCGCGTTTTTAAACGGCCTTCAATATATACTTTATCTCCTTTTTTTAAGTATTTCTCACATATTTCAGCCCCTTTATTTCGCACCACTATATTATGCCATTCGGTATTTGTTACTTTCTCGTTTGTTTGCTTATTGGTGTAGGTTTCATTAGTGGCTAAAGAGAAACGTCCTACACAATTTTTATCATCAAAATAGTGCATCTTAACGACATCTCCCAGATGGCCAATAAGCATTACTTTATTTAAAGTTCCTGACATAAAAGTGAATATTTATAGGGTTGAATTAATTTAAAATTTGGATATAAAGATATCTAAAAATTAGAGATGCTCATGCCTAATTTTGAAAATTATTAATAAAGCGTTCAATGACAATAGGAACAGGATACGACTTAATATCAGACCACTTAATCCCTTTTTTAATTGAAGTGGAGGTTTTTAAAATCCAAAATTTTATATGCAGTTCTTGGTGAGATAGCTTGTGGATGAGGTCTGTTTTGTTAAACAGCAATAGTTCTTTATAGGAAGTAGGGATTGTTGGTAATGCATCAAAATGAGTTAACAAGTCTTCCGCAGCTACTGACGTTTCTGTTTCTATTAGTGGAAATTGATATAGTTGCTGCCAGATCCCTTTTTTTGTGCGTTGCTCCAAATACGTCTCATTGTCTTCAGAAGTCATCACCATAAAGTTAAAGTACTTTTTAGTCACTTTTATTTTTTTAAGTTTAACAGGAAGTGATTTAATGGTTCCTGTAGCATAGGCTTTACAGTCGATATGTAAGGGGCATTCGTCACAGACAGGAGATTGAGGTTTACATTGTGTGGCCCCAAACTCCATGACAGCCTGATTGTAATCTCCAAAATTGGAGTCGGGAAGCAAGGACTCTGCAAGGGTTTTAAATTGTTTAACTCCCTCAGTGCTGTTTATAGGGGTGTCTATACCAAAATACCGCGCTAAAACACGATACACATTTCCGTCTACAACTGCTACAGACTCCTCGTAGCAAATGGAGGCAATAGCGCTTGCTGTGTAGTCGCCAACTCCTTTAAGCTGCAAAAGGTCCTTATAGTTTTTTGGGAATACACCATGTAAATGCTCTGTGATATATTTTGCAGAGAAGTGAAGGTTCCTAGCTCTAGAGTAGTAGCCTAACCCTTGCCAAAGCTTTAGCACTTCGGTTTCCGATGCGTTAGCGAGGTCTTCTACAGTTGAGAATTTGGATATAAATGCTTTGTAATAGGGGAGCCCTTGTTTGATTTGGGTTTGTTGTAGTATGATTTCTGACAACCATATATTATAAGGGTTCTTGGATTTTCGCCAAGGCAAATCTCTTTTGTTTGCTGAATACCAGGAAGTTAAACTTGAGTTGAAGTTCATTTTTTAATTGGTTGAGTTGCAAAAATAATCTTTTAATATATTTAATTTTAATTCTTTAGTGATGAAGTATTGAATTTAAAATACATATATTTGCAAGCCTATTAAAAAACATTAATTTTTAAAATAAGATATAAAATGACTAAAGCTGAAATTGTAGCTAAAATCTCCAACGACTTAGGAATTGAAAAAGGAGATGTATTAGCAACTGTTGAATCTTTTATGAGCGAAGTAAAAGAATCTTTAGAGACAGGTGAAAATGTTTATCTAAGAGGGTTTGGAAGCTTCATTATTAAAACAAGAGCCGAGAAAATTGGTAGAAATATTTCTAAAAATACTTCAATCAAAATTCCAGCTCACAACATCCCGTCGTTTAAGCCATCTAAAGTTTTTGTAGAAGGCGTTAAGTCGAAGGTTAAAGTGAACAAATAAATTAATTACTAATTTCTAAAAAATACATTTATGCCAAGTGGTAAAAAACGTAAAAGACATAAGGTAGCAACGCATAAGCGTAAAAAAAGACGTCGCGCTAACCGTCACAAGAAGAAATAATTTGAAAAAGTAGCATACGCTACTTTTTCGATTTATTTACAGAACGTTCTTTGATATCTAATTCGTGCTCAATTTAGTTACACCTTACTGAATACACGAGTTTACTGGATTAAATCCTGTGAAATCTTATTGTTTAAACAATTTGTTTAGATATTTAAGGTTATACTCCTATGTGTTTATAGGAATGAATCAAGAAAAAAAATATTATAATCCGTCTGTACACTTATGTTCAGATTAAAATTAACACTTATGAATAAAGAATTAATAATTCGATCAAATTCAGATAATGTTGATTTTGCCTTATTAAAAGATGGAAAATTAATTGAATTTCAAAAAGACGAAGATAATAGCAAGTTTTCTGTAGGCGATGTGTTTTTAGCCAAAGTCAGAAAATCTGTTCCGGGTCTTAACGCTGCATTTGTAAATGTAGGGTATGAAAAGGATGCATTTTTGCATTACCATGACCTTGGACCTAAATATCCATCGCTTATGAAATTCATGAAACGTGTAAGCACAGGTAAATTAAAAGATTACTCTTTAAAAAACTTCACTTTTGAAGAAGACATTAAAAAAGATGGCAATATTGACGAAATCATAAAGTCAAACCAATCTATTTTAGTTCAAATTGTAAAAGAACCAATTTCCACAAAGGGACCTAGAATAAGTTCCGAAATCTCTCTTGCGGGTCGTTATTTAGTACTTGTTCCTTTTTCAGATCGCATATCAATTTCTCAGAAAATTGAAAGCAGAAAAGAAAAAGAGCGTCTAAAACGCTTAGTAAGAAGTATAACTCCAAAAGGATTTGGTGTCATTATTCGTACTGTTGCCACAGATAAAAAGGTTGCAGAGCTAGATAAAGACCTTCAAAACTTGTACTCGAAGTGGGAATCTATATGTAAAGCAATACCACGCGCACATACGCCAAGTAAAGTTCTTGGTGAAATGAACAAAGCGTCTTCTATTCTAAGAGATATTTTCAACGACACCTTTACGGGTATTACGGTTGACAATGAAGTGCTTTTCAATCAAGTTAAAGATTATGTTACTGAGATCGCTCCACACAAAGAGTCGATTGTGCATTATCATGATCCTAAAACACCAATTTTTGAAAAATTTGGAATTGAAAGACAAATCAAAACATCCTTTGGAAAAACAGTATCAATGGCTCGAGGTGCTTATTTAATTATTGAGCATACAGAAGCCCTTCATGTAGTTGATGTTAACAGTGGTAACCGTTCTAGCAAACAAAGAAACCAAGAGGATACGGCTTTAGAAGTCAATTTAATCTCTGCAACCGAACTAGCACGCCAATTTAGATTGCGTGATATGGGAGGAATAATTGTAATTGATTTTATTGATATGAATAAGTCGGAGAATCGAAAAAAACTCTTTAATCATCTTAGAGATGAGATGAAAGACGATAGAGCCAAACACAAAATATTACCTCCAAGCAAGTTTGGGTTAATTCAAATCACAAGACAACGTGTTCGACCAGAAATGAACATTAAAACCAAGGAAGCAAATCCTAACGGTATTAATGGCGCTGAAGTTGAAGCACCTATTGTTTTGATTGAAAAGATTAATCACCAGCTGGATCAGATTATTAAAAAAGGCTATAAAGACGTGACTTTAAACACACACCCTTTCATAGCAGCCTTTATTACTAAAGGCTTCCCATCCATACGTACAAAATGGTATTTTGAACATAAAAAATGGGTTAAAGTAATGCCAAGAGATGCTTACACGTATCTACAATATCATTTTAAAAATAGTAATGGCAAAACCATTAGACTGTAAAAAAAAGCCTCGCAATAGCGGGGCTTTTTTTATATAACATATTTAATTGTTTTACTAAATAATAGTAGACTGTCCTAGATGCATGTTTTTAAAATTCATGTTTGAATCATCTGGGTTGTTAATGTAGTCTTCTATGAAATCACCAACATTGCTTGTCGAAATATTGTCAAATTTTGTATTAAGATCAGGGGTCGTTATGTTTAGTTTAAGTGACTTTTCAACAGCTGTTCTTATCATTTCTGCTTCTTTATGGAGTGCGAAGTGATCTAATAACATGGCAGCAGATAGGATGGAAGCGATTGGATTTGCAATCCCTTTTCCCTCAGCCTGTGGAAACGAACCGTGGATTGGCTCAAACATGGAGTGTTTGTCTCCTACAGAAGCAGAGGCCAATAAGCCAATAGAACCTCCAATAACACTGGCCTCATCACTTATTACATCTCCAAATAAGTTTTCTGTTAGAATTACATCAAACTGTGTGGGATTTAAAATCATTTGCATAGCAGCATTGTCTACAAATAAGTAGTCTAATTCAATTTCTGGGTAGTCTTTTGCAAGTTCGCCAACCACTTTTCTCCAAAGTCTGGAGCTTTCTAATACATTGGCCTTGTCAACCAAAGTTACCTTTTGTCGCCTTGCTTTGGCTGCTTTGAACGCAAGGTGTGCAATACGCTCTATTTCATAACGAGAATACTCACAAAGGTCAGAAGCTGTATTTCCATCGGCACTTAATTTTTTTTCTCCAAAATAAATCCCACCCGTTAGTTCTCTGTAAATACTAATGTCCGTTCCTTTAATTATTTTTTTCTTTAAAGGCGATTTCCCAAGTAATGACTCATATGCTTTTACAGGTCTTATATTAGCATACAATCCTAATTCTTTACGGAGCTTAAGAAGTCCTTGTTCGGGACGTACTTTTGCGGAAGGATCATTGTCATATTTTGGGTGTCCAATAGCACCAAATAATATAGAATCATTGGCTCTACAAACATCAAGTGTGCTTTCCGGTAGTGGATCTCCCAATTGATCAATAGCAATTGCACCCACAGGCGCTGGTGTGAAGCTAAAATTGTGGTCATAATTATCGGCAATTGCCTTTAGCACTTTCACAGCCTGTTCGGTTACTTCTGGGCCAATTCCATCTCCAGAGAGTACAGCGATTTTTAAGTTCATATTAATAGGTTTTTTGAAGCTCAAAAGCTTCTATGAGTTCTTTTTTACTTAATAAATAATCAATGTCATCATAGCCATTAATCATACATGTTTTTTTGTAAGGATCAATATCAAAACTTTCGCTTAAATTGGTTTCTTTAATGCTAATAGTTTGCGTTTCTAAATTTATTTCGAACTCAGTTTTCGCATCCGCCTCAATAGCATGAAACAGCTGCTTTAAAAATGATTCAGATACTTGGACAGGTAACAGTCCATTGTTTAAAGCATTTCCTTTAAATATATCCGCAAAGAAGCTAGAAACAATTACTTTAAATCCAAATCCTACGAGTGCCCATGCTGCATGTTCACGACTTGAGCCACAGCCAAAGTTATCGCCTGCAATTAAAATACTCCCAGAGTATAAAGGGTTGTTAAGGGAGAAGTTTGACACGGCATTTCCTGCTTTGTCAAAACGCCAATCTCTAAAGACATTGTCTCCAAACCCTTTTTTGTCAGTCGCTTTTAAAAAACGAGCTGGTATGATCTGATCCGTATCTACATTTGCAATATTTAATGGAATTGCTTGAGACGTATGTGTGTTAAATTTTTCCATTAATTTAAGTGTTTAGTGATGTCAATAATTTTGCCCTCAATCGCTGTTGCGGCGGCCACTAGTGGACTTGCCAAAATAGTTCTTGCTCCTTGACCTTGCCGCCCTTCAAAATTTCTATTTGAAGTGGATACACAGTATTCCTTTTGTGGAATTTTGTCGTCATTCATTGCTAAGCATGCAGAACAACCAGGTTGTCTTAATTCAAACCCAGCATCATTAAAAATGTCTTTTAGACCTTCTTCAATAATTTGAGTTTCTACTTGTTTACTTCCAGGTACTAGCCATGCAGTTACATTTTTGGCCTTTTGTTTTCCTTTCACGTAATCTGCTGCGACTCTAAAATCTTCGATTCTAGAATTTGTACAGCTTCCAATAAACACAAAGTTTATAGGCGTGTCAATCAACGATTTGCCAGCCTCAAAATTCATGTACTGCAATGACTTTTGATATGAAGGGTCATTGTTTAAAGGGATTGTATCAGATATTTTAATTCCCATTCCTGGGTTTGTCCCGTAAGTAACCATCGGTTCAATATCTTCGGCATCAAAGAAATATTCTTTATCAAAAGTAGCGCCATCATCAGTTGGAAGTGTTTTCCAATAGGCTACTTTGCGTTCAAATTCTTCATTTTTAGGAGCAAATTCTCGGTCTTTAACGTAGTCAAACGTGGTTTCGTCCGGCGCAATCATTCCGCCTCGAGCTCCCATTTCAATACTCATATTACAAACAGTCATTCGTCCTTCCATGCTCATATTTTCAAACACATCGCCTGCGTATTCACAAAAATAACCAGTCCCAGAATTGGTGCCTAATTTTGAGATAATATATAGGATCACATCCTTAGAAAGCACTCCATTTTTGAGCGTCCCATTGACGGTCACTCGTAAGCTCTTAGGTTTTGATAACAACAAACACTGGCTCGCAAATACTTGGGCAACTTGGCTGGTTCCAATTCCAAAAGCAATGGTTCCAAAAGCCCCATGTGTGGAGGTATGACTATCTCCACAAACCATAGTCATTCCTGGTTGAGTGATGCCTAGTTCAGGTGCCATTACGTGTACAATCCCGTTATATTTATGACCTAATTCATAAAGAGTAATATTGTTTTTTCGACAGTTCTCTGAGAGTTGTTCAAGTTGTTTTCTAGACAACTCATCTTTTACTGGTAAATGTTGTTCTAGTGTAGGTGTATTGTGGTCAGCTGTGGCTGCTATTTGCTGTGGTCTAAAAACAGGAATATTTCGCTCTTCTAATTCATTAAATGCCTGTGGACTAGTGACCTCATGAATTAAATGCTTGTCAATGTATAGCACTTGGGGGCCGTTTTCAACTGTGTCAACGACATGGGCATCCCAAACTTTATCAAACAGAGTTTTTTTCATAAATGCGTATTTGATTTAGTTATAAATCTTAGTGGTTTTTATAATTTTGTGTATATCAGAATCTATCACTTCTTTTTTGGTATCTGCAAAATTTAAGAACTCTGCATAGACAACGTCCAGCTCTAGTTTAGTGAGTTCATAGCCAACATTTTTAGCTCTGTATGCTAAGGCTGCACGGCCACTTCTGGCAGTAAGCACAATAGCGGACTCAGTAACGCCAACATCTTTTGGATCTATTATTTCATAAGTTTCACGGTTTTTAATCACTCCATCTTGATGAATTCCCGAACTGTGTGCAAATGCATTTGCACCTACAATAGCTTTGTTGGGTTGGGTATAAACCCCCATGCTTTCAGAAACTAATTGACTAATGCCGTATAACATCGTTGTGTTAATATTGGTGTCTAAATTTAGATAAGGATGCTGTTTCATGATCATTACCACTTCCTCTAAGGCGGTGTTTCCTGCACGTTCACCAATGCCATTAATAGTACATTCTATTTGGCGGGCACCGTTAATAATTCCTTCAATAGAATTAGCCGTTGCGAGCCCTAAGTCATTGTGACAATGACAAGAAATAATAGCTTTGTCTATTCCTTTTACGTTTTCTTTTAAGTATTTAATTTTAGCACCATACTCGTGAGGTAGGCAATAGCCAGTTGTATCTGGAATATTTAACACAGTGGCTCCTGCCTTGATAACTGCTTCACAAACACGAGCCAAATACTCGTTGTCGGTTCGACCAGCGTCTTCAGCATAAAACTCTACATCTTCTACAAAAGATTTTGCGTAAGAAACCGCTCTAACAGCACGCTCAATAATGGCTTCCTTATTAGATTTGAATTTATGAATTATGTGTGAGTCTGAGGTGCCAATCCCTGTATGGATTCTAGGCTTTTTAGCGTATTTAAGCGCTTCAGCAGCAACTTTTATGTCATTTTCTACGGAACGAGTCAGTCCGCAAACCGTCGCATTTTTTACAATTTTTGAAATTTCTTCCACCGATTTGAAATCGCCTGGACTTGATACAGGAAATCCAGCTTCAATGATGTCAACACCTAATAAGTCTAGCTGTTTAGCAATAATTATTTTTTGAGGCGTATTAAGCTTACAACCAGGCACTTGCTCTCCATCACGAAGCGTTGTGTCAAAAATTTGAATTTGTGTTTTAGACATTTATCGAAATATATTTTTCTATTGTTATACGAATTTATATTTTGGTTCTTTTAAATGAGTCGGCTGTCACATTTGCTTTACGATGTATAACAACCCCTTATTTCAATTAAGCACCTAATATACAACATAATATGTCAACATTTATACTATGACTAGAGAGCAAAAAGATAATTTATTTGTGCTTATAAAGTCATTGTCCAAATCTGAGAAAAGACAATTTAAACTCTACGTGGGTCGTTTGGGGGTTAATGAGGATTCTAAATTCTTATTATTGTTCAAGATCTTACAAAAATTAAAGAGGTATGATGAAGCGGCAATTTTAAAAAACGGTTTTGTTAAAAAGCAACAACTATCCAATTTAAAAGCGCATTTATATAAACAGATATTAATTAGTTTAAGACTAAACCCATCTCACCAAAATATAAGAATCCAGATTCGCGAACAATTAGATTTCGCCACAATTTTATACCATAAAGGGCTCTATACTCAAAGTTTAAAAATATTAGATAAAGCCAAGTCATTGGCGATTACGAATGAAGAAAAAAATATTGCCAATGAGATTATTGAGCTTGAAAAAGTGATTGAATCTCAGTACATTACTAGAAGTATTAGCAACAGAGCGGATGAATTAACCATTCAAGCTAAAGAGTTAAACAAGCAAAATTTATTAGCAAGTAAGCTGTCTAGTTTAGCCCTTCAATTATATGGGTTATTTTTAAAAACGGGCTATGTGAAGCAAGCGTCTGAACATGAAAAAGTGACCAAATATTTTAAAGAACGTCTGCCTGAATATAAAATATCGGAACTTGGTTTTAGAGAAAAATTATGGCTTTACAAGTCGTATTTATGGTATAGTTTTTTGACTCAAGATTTTCTGGCATGTTATAAATACTCAAAAAAATGGGTTGATTTATTCCATGAATATCCTACTATGATTAGACTTAACCCTGTTTTTTTTCTTAATGGAAACCAAAACCTCTTAGAAGCTTTATTTTTTATAAAGCGGTATGACAAGTTTAAGAATACACTTAATAACCTGATTAGTATTACCAATCAAGACTGGTTTCCTAAAGATGATAACGTTGAAAGTCTAACCTTTTTATTTATTGGTTCAAATAAGTTCAATGCCCATTTCATGGAAGGGACCTTTAAAGAGGGGCTTCCATTAATCCCAGAAACATTAGAAGGACTCCGCAAGCATAAAAGTCGTATCGATGAACATCACGTTATGGTGTTTTATTATAAAATTGCAAGTTTATATTTTGGCATCGAAGACTATCGTAAATGCATTGAGTTTTTAGGAAAAATAATTAGCAATAAATCATTACAAATGCGTGAAGATCTTTTATGTTTCTCCCGGATCTTAAACTTAGTAGCGCATTATGAAGCGGGCTTAGATTACAACCTTGAGACACTTATAAAAAGTACCTACAAGTTTTTGATAAAAATGGAAGACCTTCATTTGGTTCAAAAAGAGATGATCAAGTTTTTGAAACGCTTAGGAGATATTTATCCTCAAGACATAAAAGCAGCGTTTAGGGAGCTTCACGCCAAGCTTAAAGTCTTTGAAAACGATCCTTATGAAAAAAGAGCCTTCTTGTATTTAGATGTATTATCCTGGCTTGAGAGCAATATAGAAAATAAGTCGGTAGAATCCATAATACGCCGAAAATATTTATCTTTAAATAAAATAAATTAAAATTTACCGAAAAATATTTGGTTTATATCTTTTTATTATTGAATATTTGCACTCACAAAGTTCAATATTTTACTGAAATGTTATCAAGAAAGGCAGAGGGATAGACCCAGTGAAGCCTTAGCAACCCTTTAATTTGTTAAAGTAGGTGCTAAATTCTACTTGATTTTCGATTTAATGATCGGGGGTTAGATAGATAACAAACCATAATTACAGTTCTGTAATTATGACTTCTTAATAACATTTTTCTAATAAGTACACTCTCAAAAAGTGCATTTGACTTTTGGTTTAATTAGTATTAACTCAAAAAACTAGAAAAATGAGTACACAAAAATTCGCAACTCAAGCGTTGCACGCAGGACACAATGTGTCAGAAAACGGAGGCACAAGAGCCGTGCCAATTTATCAATCTACAGCGTATGTGTTTAACAGTTCTGACCATGCTGCTAATCTATTTGCTTTGGCCGAGCCAGGTAATATTTATACCCGTATAAATAACCCTACAAATGACGTTTTGGAGCAGCGACTGGCAGCTTTAGAAGGAGGCATTGCCGCCGTTGTAACCGCTTCAGGAACGGCCGCAATTGCAACAAGTTTATTAACCTTATTAAAAGCAGGTGATCATATTGTTGCCTCAAGTAGTTTGTATGGAGGAACTTACAACCTGTTAAGTGTAACACTTCCAAGACATGGAATTACAACTACGTTTGTAGACCCATCTGATGCCGAAAACTTTCAAAGAGCAGCTCAAGAAAATACCAGAGCATTTTTTATTGAGTCTCTTGGGAACCCAAAACTAGATGTTTTAGATATTGAAGCAATATCTAAAGAAGCCAAGGCTTACAAGGTGCCATTAATTGTAGATAATACAGTTGCAACCCCTTACTTATTAAACCCTATTGCATACGGCGCTAATATTGTAATTCAGTCGCTTACAAAATACATTAACGGAAATGGAACCGCTCTCGGAGGTGCTATTATTGATGCCGGTACTTTTGATTGGGGTAGTGGGAAATTTCCTGAATTCACAGAGCCTTCCGCCGGATATCACGGGTTAGTTTATAACGAAGTTATTGGAGCTGCTTCCTTTATTGCTAAAGTTAGAATAGAAGGTCTTAGAGATTACGGTGCGGCATTAAGCCCATTTAATGCGTTTCAAATTATTCAAGGCTTAGAAACCTTAGAAGTGAGAATCCAAAAACACAGTGAAAACGCATTGGAACTGGCGCAGTGGCTGCAAAAGCAAGCCGATGTGGAGTGGGTTAATTACCCAGGTTTAGATTCGAGTCCATACAAAGCACTTGCGGACAAGTACTTGCCCAAAGGACAAAGTGGAATTGTAACCTTTGGAGTGAAGGGCGGCTTTGAAGCAGCAAAAACAATTGCCGATACCACAAAGCTATTTTCGTTACTCGCTAATATTGGAGACACCAAATCTTTGATCATACACCCTGCAAGTACAACACACCAACAGCTAAGTGATGCCTCGCAAGAAGCAACTGGAGTTACCAAAGATTTAATTCGTTTGTCGGTTGGAATAGAGAACATTGAAGACTTAAAATCCGATCTTATTGAAGCCTTTAAAGCAGTAAGTGAACTCGCATTACAAGCAAAATAAGATTGATGAGTAATTTAAGATTTTCTGTGAATGGCGAAAGTAATTCGACCACACAATTTGTTGCCAAAGCAAGACACTTTAAATTAGTTGTCGATGAACCACAGGACTTAGGAGGCACTGACGAAGCTGCGAATCCTGTTGAGTATATTTTAGCGGGCTTAGCCGGCTGTATAAATGTGGTAGGCCACTTGGTTGCTAAGGAACTGGGGTTTGTAATATCCAAACTCAATATTAATGTTTCTGGAGAGATCAATCCGGATAGATTATTAGGGATTTCTACTTATGAAAGAGCAGGGTTTCAATCCATTCAAATCGATCTTAATCCAGAAACGGATGTCGATATTGTGACCTTATCTAAATGGTTGAAAATTGTAGAGGATAGATGCCCTGTTAAAGATAACCTCAGAAATGAAACACCGGTTAGATTATCTGTAGAGAAAGTGTATAGTTAACATAAAAACATAGTAAGAGTGTCCGTACTACAGTATATTAATATTTCTAATTATACCACCAAAACTGGTAAGACTTTTTCTGTAAAGATGTCTTACCAGCTTTTTGGTAAACCACTGCATGAAGCGCCTATAGTTTTGATTAATCACGCCTTAACAGGCAACTCTAATGTGGCAGGTGAAGGCGGTTGGTGGACTCAAATAGTGGGTCCTGGTAAAGTAATTGACACTAATTTATATACGGTATTAGCGTTTAACATACCGGGTAATGGACAGGACCAAAACCCGTCTAACCTTATTGAAAACTATCAAGATTTTACGGCGCGAGATATTGCTCAAATTTTTGCATTAGCCTTAGAGGATTTAAAAATAACTCAGCTATTTGCAGTTATTGGAGGCTCTGTTGGTGGTGGATTGGCTTGGGAGCTAGCCGCTTTAAGACCTAGTCTTATAGAACACCTTATTCCAGTTGCTTCCGATTGGAAATCAACGGATTGGTTGTTAGCCAATTGCCATATTCAAGACCGAATTCTAAACAATTCCTCGGAACCTTTAGCCGATGCACGCATGCATGCGATGTCGCTTTATCGAACCCCGGAGTCTTTAAAAAGCAAATTTGATAGAACGCTTCAGGATGGAGAGGCTATTTTTGCAGTTGAAAGCTGGTTAAATTACCACGGAAAAGTATTAAATGAGCGTTTTCAACTTGCGGCCTACAAACTAATGAATCAAGTGCTTCGCACCATTGATATCACCCAAGGGAAACAAGATTTCATACAAGTAGCTTCTAAGATTACTTCCAACATCCATATCATTACCATTAATTCTGACTTATTTTTTAAACCCGAAGAAAACTGGGAAACGTATGTAGATTTAAAAATACATAAAGACAATGTTACGATTTCAGAAATTCAGTCCATTCATGGTCATGATGCCTTTTTAATTGAGTTTGCTCAAATACAGAATATTTTAGAACCTGTTTTTAGTTTATAAAAAGTTACCACAAGAGTTTTAATAACTCCAATTAAACCTACAGTTATGAGTTTTAAAAACTTTCAAACCGCTGCGATCCGACTGCAATTAGAGCGTACTAATTATGGCGAACATTCTACGCCTCTATTTTTAACTTCTAGCTTTGTTTTTAACGACGCGGAACATATGCGTAGTTCATTTGCAGAAGAAAACAATCAAAATATTTACAGTCGGTTTTCAAATCCAAATACCTCTGAGTTTGTAGACAAAGTAGTGGCTATGGAAGGCGCTGAAGCCGGATTTGCCTTTGCCTCAGGAATGGCCGCTGTGTTTTCAACCTTTGCAGCTTTATTGAGTTCTGGTGACCACATCGTATCTTGTCAATCTGTTTTTGGCTCTACACATTCGTTGCTTACTAATTTTTTCCCAAAATGGAAGATAGAAACATCTTATTTTAAAGTAGATCAGTTAGAAACGCTTGAAAGTTTGATTCGGCCCAATACTAAAGCTATTTACGCAGAAAGCCCCACGAATCCAGCAGTTGATATTTTGGATTTACAAGCTTTAGGTCGTATTGCAAAAAAACACAATCTAATCCTCATAATTGACAACTGCTTTGCAACTCCCTACTTACAAAATCCTATTAAATTTGGAGCCGATTTAGTGATTCATTCTGCCACCAAATTGATGGACGGTCAAGGTCGAGTTTTGGGAGGGGTAACCGTTGGAAATCGGGAACTAATACATCAAATCTATTTGTTTTCAAGGAATACAGGTCCCGCACTTTCACCCTTTAATGCATGGGTTTTATCCAAAAGTTTAGAAACTCTAGGAGTTCGTTTAGACCGGCACTGTAAAAATGCTATGAAAGTAGCTAAATTCTTACAGAAACATCCAAGAGTAAACTCTGTCAAATACCCATTTTTGAAATCTCATCCGCAGTATGAAATAGCTAAAAAACAAATGCGTAAAGGCGGTAATGTAGTTTCTTTTGAAATTGTAGGTGGCATTCAAGCAGGGCAAGACTTTTTGAATAAAATTAAACTATGTTCTCTTTCTGCAAACCTTGGAGACTCAAGGACAATTGTTACACACCCGTCTTCAACAACACACAGCAAATTATCGGATGAAGACCGCTTAGAAGCGAGTATCAGTGATGGATTGATAAGAGTTTCTGTTGGATTAGAGTATCATAAAGATATTATTAATGATTTAAATCAAGCATTAGCTAATTAGGTCAGTTAACCTGCAATTAGATATTTTTTTAAAGTTTATATATAGTTATGAAACCCAAATCAAAAATAAAGGATCCGTCAGTTAAAGTTAAAGAGAACGTGAAAAGAAGCCTCTTAAAAACCTTAAGCTGGAGATTCATAGGAACGCTTGATACCATCCTAATTTCATGGGCGATTACAGGGGCCTTAAGTTTAGCTTTCTCTATCGGTTTCATAGAGTTAGTTACTAAAATGATTCTTTATTTCTTTCACGAACGCATATGGAATAAAATTAACTGGGGTCGCTAATAAAAGATTATGAATATAGAAAAAATTAATATAGATTTTGCTCTGAAAACGCCTATTGAAATTGTGCAATGGGCAGTGAATTATGCGCAAAAACCAATTGTAACAACAAATTTCAGGCCTTACGAATCGGCTGTTTTACACCTTGTTTCCAAGTTGAGCCCTTCCATTAAAGTTGTTTGGTGTGATACAGGTTATAACACAACTAGCACCTATAAGCATGCTGAAGAGCTTATCAAATTGTTAGGATTAAACATTGAACTATATACCCCAAAACAAACAACTGCACATCGCGATGTGGTGTTGGGAATCCCTAAAGTGGACGACCCTAAACATCACCTATTCACAGAACAAGTAAAGTTAGAGCCTTTTAAACGAGCAATGGCAGCACACAAACCAGATGTTTGGTTTACTAATCTTAGAAAAGGACAAACCACTTTTAGAGATAGTATAGGAGTATTATCTCGCAGTTCAGAGGATGTTTTAAAAGTCAGTCCATTTTATCATTTTTCTGATGCTGATTTAGATGCCTACCTTAAAAAATACGACCTACCAAATGAGTTCAACTATTTTGACCCGACCAAACAATTAGATAATAGAGAATGTGGTTTACACAACTAAAAACATAAAATGAAAAATACATCCCATATTAATCCGCTAGAAAATGAGGCTATCTATATTTTTAGAGAAGTAGTCGCTCAGTTTGAAAAACCTGTGTTATTATTTTCTGGAGGAAAAGATTCCATCACTTTAGTAAGACTAGCTCAAAAAGCATTTTATCCATCAAAGATACCTTTTCCATTACTTCATATAGATACGGGCCACAACTTTCCAGAAACCATTGTATTTAGAGATAGATTAACTAAAGAACTTGGGTTGGAGTTGATTGTGAGACATGTGCAAGATTCCATAGATCAAGGGAAAGTCATAGAAGAATCGGGTCGGTATTCGAGTCGAAATGCTTTACAAACTACCACGCTGCTTGAAGCCATTGAAGAGTTTAAATTTGATGCCTGCATTGGCGGCGCCAGACGCGATGAAGAAAAAGCTAGAGCCAAAGAACGTGTGTTTTCTATTCGTGACAATTTTGGGCAATGGGATGAAAAAAATCAACGTCCAGAGCTTTTTGATATGCTTAATGGACAAATTGAATTTGGTCAAAATGTGCGCGTTTTTCCAATTTCAAATTGGACAGAATTGGATGTGTGGTCATATATTGAACGCGAAAAAATGGAAATACCTTCTATTTACTTTGCTCACCTTCGAAAAACATTTATTAGGGACGGCATGATTTGGACCAATGATGATGCCATTGTTTTTAGAGATGAAGAAGAAGTTGTGAAAGAACGTCTAATCAGATTCAGAACTGTGGGTGATATGAGTTGTACCGCGGCAGTCCTTTCCGCAGCCAGTGATATTTTATCAGTGGTTCAAGAAATTAGAGACTCAACCATTTCAGAACGTGGTGCAAGAATTGATGACAAGCGCTCTGAATCAGCTATGGAAAAACGGAAACAACAAGGATATTTTTAACCAAAGATCCAAATAGATTAATTAGAAAACACTACTCATTCTTAATTTATAAATACACTATGGAAGTTCTAAAAATAGCAACAGCAGGGAGTGTCGATGACGGCAAAAGCACACTTATAGGACGATTGCTCTACGACACTAATTCACTTACAAGTGATAAAATTGAGGCGATCGAAAAAACAAGCAAACAAAAAGGCTATGACTATCTAGATTTTTCGTTAGCCACTGATGGGCTTGTAGCCGAAAGGGAACAAGGTATAACCATAGATGTTGCTCATATTTATTTTTCAACTAACAATAAAAGTTATATTATAGCAGACACTCCGGGGCATGTGGAGTACACAAGAAACATGATTACAGGAGCGTCAACATCCCAAGCAGCCATCATACTAATCGATGCTAGAAAAGGCGTGATTGAGCAGACGAAACGTCACTTTTTCATTAATAATTTACTAAGAGTTAAGGAGGTCGTTGTTGCCATTAATAAAATGGATTTAGTCGCGTTTTCTGAAGAGATTTACAAAACCATAAAATCAGATTTTCATAAATTATTAAAAGAACGCGATTATCAAGAACAGAGAATTACATTTATTCCTGTGAGTGCTTTAAAAGGTGATAATATCGTTCACAAGTCTGAAACAATGACTTGGTACTCAGGGCAAACACTTTTAGAACACTTAGAAGCACTTGACTTCAAAGATATTTATAATGTGGGAACTCCGAGGTTTCCTGTGCAATCAGTGATTCGTCCCAAAACAGATGCTTTTCGGGATTTTAGAGGCTATGCAGGTAAAGTATATGGCGGAGAACTCAGCATTGGAGACTCTGTATTAGTCTTGCCCTCTAAAGCTAAAACTAAAATTAAATCGATATATTTTTATGATCAAGAAGTTCAAACCGCTTCCAGAAGGTCGTCGGTTACAATGACATTAGAAGATGAAATAAACATTAGTAGAGGAGACATGATCACAAAGGTTGCCAACCTTCCTGTGATCAGCAAACAATTTACCGCTAAAATTGCATGGATGGACCGTGAAACATTAAAGGTTGGCAATAAATATGTGATTCAACACGGCGTCAACAAAGTATTAGCTAAAGTAGATAGGGTTCACCACACCATCAATACAGATTTTTCAGGGATTGTAGAGACAGTTAATGAGTTAGATATTAATGATATCGCTCTAGTCTCTTTTAAACTTAATAAACCGATTTTTTATGATGCCTTTAAAAATCATAGAACTAACGGTTCCTTTATTATAATTAATCCTCAATCAAATACAACTGCTGGGGCAGGATTCATTCAATAACACAAAAGATGAGAAGTTTTAGAACAGAAATAGAAAATCCAAATATTGAAAAAGATATTATAGAATTAGCGGATAAGATTGAGCAATTCAAATATGGAAAAATAGATGAAGAAAAATTCAGAAGCCTTCGTTTAGCCAGAGGTGTCTATGGACAACGCCAACAAGGCGTACAAATGGTGCGAATTAAACTTCCTTATGGGAAAGTTTCCAGTCATCAATTGCGCCGTATTTCTAAAGTTTCCGACGAATACTCTCGTGGACGACTCCATATTACAACTCGACAAGACATTCAAATTCACTATGTTGATTTAGATCGTACCCCAGAACTTTGGGCAGAATTAGAACGCGATAACGTCACGTTAAGAGAAGCCTGTGGGAACACGGTTAGAAATGTAACCGCTTCTGAAACCACAGGCTTTGATCTCGACGAAGCATTTGACGTATCTCCATATGCAGATGCAGTTTTCAAATTTTTTCTTAGAAACCCCATCTGTCAAGAAATGGGCAGAAAATTTAAAGTGTCTTTCTCGTCTTCTGATCAAGACACAGGTTTGTCTTATATACATGACCTTGGTTTTATAGCTAAAATCGAAAATAATATTCGCGGGTTTAAAATCATGCTTGGAGGGGGGTTAGGCTCTCAGCCCCGTCATGCGGATGTGCTTTATAATTTTTTACCAACGGATAAAATTATTCCGTTGATGGAAGCTGTATTACGTGTTTTTGACCGCCACGGCGAACGAAAAAGCCGCTCCAAAGCACGCATGAAATTTCTTTTAAAATCGATTGGTTTAGAAGCCTTTAAAGAACTCATAGAAACGGAACAAAAAGCGATTGAACATCAGAGTGTCCCCATTAATCATGAAGCCTTCCCAATATCTAAGCCCGTTGAAATTGAAACACCAAAAGTTGAAATAAAAGATCATAAAACTTTTGAGTTATGGAAATCAACCAATTTGATTCCACAAAAACAAGAAGGCTATAAAGCCATTGGTATAAAGGTATTACTAGGTGATTTTTACACTAATAAAGCAAGAGTTCTGGCAGATTTGGTAGACACCTATGCCGCTGGCGAATTGCGTTTAACCCTACGGCAAAACATAGTTATTCCTTTTGTGAGAGAAGATTTAATTCCGGTTGTTTATTTAGAATTAGAAAAATTAGGGTTTACGGAGCTAGGATATAATAAAGCTGTTGATATTACGGCCTGTCCTGGGACGGATACTTGTAATTTAGGAATTTCAAGTAGCACAGGCATTGCGCGTGAACTGGAAACGGTTATCAAAACAGAATATCCAGAGTATCTAAACAACAAAGATTTAGTCATCAAAATCAGTGGTTGTATGAATGCTTGTGGACAACACAACATGGCCAATATTGGGTTTCAAGGAATGTCCATAAAAACGAAAAACAACTTAGTGGCTCCTGCTTTACAGGTGTTGTTAGGGGGTGGAAATTCAGGAAACGGAATCGGTCGGTTTGCAGACAAAGTCATCAAACTTCCGAGCAAACGAGGTCCGCAAGCATTAAGAATTATCCTCGATGATTATCAACTGAATTCAGATCAAAAAACATTTTACGAGTACTATTCCTTAAAAGGCGAGAAGTATTTTTACAAGCTGTTGAAGCCTCTGTCAGATAGCACAAATTTGACAGCTGATGACTATGTCGATTGGGGATCTAAAGCTGCTTACAAAAAAGCCATTGGAGTTGGCGAATGTGCGGGGGTAGTCATCGATTTAATCTCCACACTCTTTTTAGAAAGTGATGAAAAAATCACGGATGCACGCGCCGATTTTGAATCAAAATCCTATAATAATGCCATCTATTTTGCGTACAGTTCTATGGTGAATTCTGCCAAAGCATTATTGTTGTCAAAAGACCACTCTACAAATACACAGGCATCAATTATCAATCAATTTGATGAGGTCTTTGTATCTACAAATTTAATTTCACTAGGTTCTACATTTGCGGAGCTTATATATCAAATCAATAAAAATGAACCCTCGGCATCATTTGCTGAAAATTACATACAATCGGCGAATGAATTTTTAACAACCGTAAAAGAATTTAGAAAAAATGATCTGGACACTTAAATCTATAGAACAGGTGTCTCGTCGCCCAAAATTGACGGTTGTAGGCGCAGGTCCAGGCGATCCGGAACTGATCACTTTAAAAGCCATCAATGCCATTCGCTCTGCAGATGTTATTTTATATGATGCACTAGTAAATAGCGAACTTTTAGAGTATGCCTCTAGCAGTGTTGAGAAAATTTTTGTAGGGAAGCGTCGCGGTTATTACTCTTATCAACAAGAACAAATTAACGACCTAATTGTGACGAAAGCACAGCAGCATGGACATGTCGTACGACTCAAAGGAGGTGATCCTTTTGTATTTGGGCGCGGCTCTGAAGAACTTGAATTTGCGCAACTACACGCGCTTCAAACGGAGATTGTTCCAGGGATATCGTCTGCATTGGCCGTGCCAGCAGGACAAGGTATTCCTTTAACAATGCGTCATGTATCTGAAAGTTTTTGGGTCATTACAGGCACAACCAAAATGCATCTCCTTTCTTCAGATGTTAAAATAGCCGCCCAATCAACCGCAACCATTGTCATCTTAATGGGGATGGGGAAATTAAGCGAAATAGTAAACGTCTTTTCTCAAGCTGGAAAAGAACACACCCCCGTAGCCATCATTCAAAACGGAACAACGGATCACGAAAAATCTGGCTTTGGAACCATTCAAACCATCGAGACAGTGGTGGCTGAAAAACAATTAAGCTCTCCAGCCATCATTGTGATTGGAGACGTCGTTGCCAACAGAGTTCAATTAGCCTCCATTTCAAAGGAAGTGCAAACCGATTCTTTATACCAAACTCATGGAATCTAGAAACAACCTATACCCGATTTTTCTAAAAGCAAAAGCACTTCATGTGCTTATTATTGGCGGTGGAAATGTGGCGGAAGAGAAATTACACTTCTTATTAAAATCGAGTCCAGACGCGAAAGTGACCATCGTTTCTCCAATGTTTAGAGAAGGCACCTTGACTTTGGCAAATGCCTTTGATGTAGAGTTGATTCATGACACCTATAACAACTCCTACTTAAAAGGGAAGCATTTAGTGATTGCCACCACCGATATTCCCGAAGTTAATGTGGAGGTTTATAACGATTGCAAAGCGCGTCATATTTTAGTCAATGTTGCAGACAATCCGCCCTATTGTGATTTTTATATGGGTGGAATTGTCACCAAAGGGCATGTTAAAATAGCCATTTCAACCAATGGACAATCGCCCACCACGGCCAAACGCTTGCGTCAATTTTTTGAAGATGTCATCCCTGAAGATGTGGATGCTCTCGTCCAAAATTTAAATGAATTTAGAAAAACAATCAAAGGCGATTTTGAACACAAAGTTCAAACCCTTAACGAATTTACAAAAGGATTAATCAGTAAAAAACAAATAGAATGATTCAAACAGATATTTTAATAATTGGCGCAGGACCTACGGGGCTCTTTGCCGTTTTTGAAGCGGGATTACTAAAAATGAGATGTCATATTATAGATGCGCTTCCGCAAGCAGGTGGGCAGTGCTCAGAGATATACCCCAAAAAACCGATCTATGATATCCCGGGGTTTCCGGAAATATTAGCAGGCGATCTTACACATAACCTAGTGGAGCAGGGCAAACAATTTGAACCAGGTTTTACCCTTGGAGAGCGTGCCGAGACTATTGAAAAACTAGAAGACGGCAGTTTTATTGTCACCACCAATAAAGGCACCAAACATGCGGCGCCTATCGTTGCCATTGCAGGCGGCTTGGGCTCTTTTGAACCGAGAAAACCAGATTTAGAAAATCGTGATTTTTATGAGAATAATGGATTAAATTATTTCATCAAAGACCCTGAAGTGTACCGTAATAAGCGTGTAGTTATTTCTGGAGGGGGTGATTCAGCCCTAGATTGGAGTATTTTCTTAACGGATGTTGCCAAAAAAGTCACCCTAATTCATCGCCGTAATGAGTTCAGAGGCGCCTTGGATTCTTTAGAGAAAGTTCAAACTCTAACGGCCTCTGGAAAAATTAACTTAATCACTCCTGCGGTTGTCACCAAAATTGGAGGGGAAGATCATATCGAACATTTGACGGTTTCTAAAAATGGAGAAGAGCTGACCATCGATACGGATTATTTTATACCCTTATTTGGATTGTCGCCAAAACTAGGCCCTATTGGTAATTGGGGTCTTGAGATTGAAAAAAATGCCATTAAAGTGGATCCCTTGGATTATCAAACAAACATTCCAGGAATATTTGCGATTGGAGATGTCAACACCTATCCGGGGAAATTAAAATTGATTCTTTGTGGATTTCATGAAGCAACGCTGATGTGTCAAGCCGCCTATAAAATCATCAACCCGGGGAAGAAATACGTTTTAAAATACACCACCGTAAGTGGTATTGACGGATTCGACGGCAGTCGGAAAGAAGCCCCAAAAGCAGTTGTCAAAGCACTTGCATAACTAATTAGAAAAACTCAATTTAGGATGTCAAACATTTATAACGAACTACAAAAACGAATCTTGATTTTAGATGGAGCCATGGGAACCATGCTTCAAGACTATGATTTTTCTGAAGAAGATTATAGAGGGGAACGTTTTAAAGAGTACCCTAGTTCTTTAAAAGGAAACAACGATTTATTGAGTTTGACACAACCTGATGCGATTGCCGAAATTCATCAGAAGTATTTTGCAGCCGGTGCCGATATCATAGAGACCAATACCTTTTCAGGAACCTCCATTGCCATGGCAGATTACAACATGGAAAATTTGGTTTATGAGTTGAATTATGAATCTGCCAAAATTGCCAAACGAGTCGCAGATGAATTTACAAAATCCGAACCCCACAAACCTCGGTTTGTAGCCGGAAGTATAGGGCCAACCAATAAAACAGCAAGCTTGTCGCCAGACGTTAATAGGCCTGAATACCGCGCCATTACGTTTGATGAATTACGTAGTTCGTATAAATTACAAGTCGAAGCGCTTATTGACGGCGGGGTCGATTTACTATTGGTAGAAACTATATTTGACACTTTAAACGCTAAGGCAGCCTTGTTTGCTATTGAAGAAGTGAAAGAAGAACGAGCTATTGATATTCCAATCATGGTTTCAGGGACCATTACCGACGCCTCTGGTCGCACGCTTTCCGGACAAACAGTAGAGGCTTTTTTGGCCTCAATTTCACACATTCCACTCTTGAGTGTTGGGTTTAATTGTGCGCTAGGTGCCGAACAGCTCAAACCGTATTTGCAACGGCTTTCCAAAGAAACTAACTTTTATACCTCAGCACATCCCAATGCAGGGCTGCCAAATGCTTTTGGAGAATATGAAGAAACACCGGAACAAATGACCGCCTTTATTGAGGCCTATTTTAAAGATGATTTAATAAATGTAATTGGCGGTTGCTGCGGCAGCACTCCAGCACATATCAAGTCCATTTTTGAAGCCTCTCAAAACTACCAACCACGCCAATTAAACCAAAATTACTAATGGAGAGTGACTGTCAAAAACACCTGACCCTTTCTGGACTCGAGCCTTTAGTAGTGACTCCAGAATCCAATTTTATAAACGTCGGTGAACGCACCAACGTGACGGGGTCAAGAAAATTTTTGAGGTTAATTAAAGAAGAAAAATACGAGGAAGCCTTAACGGTTGCTAGGAATCAAGTGGACGGAGGTGCACAGATTATTGATGTCAATATGGACGAAGGCATGTTGGATGGCGTCTATGCCATGACCACTTTTCTGAACCTCATTGCGTCTGAACCCGACATTTCCAGAGTGCCCATCATGATTGACAGTTCTAAGTGGGAAATCATCGAAGCCGGTCTGAAAGTCGTGCAAGGAAAATGTGTGGTCAATTCCATCAGTCTTAAAGAAGGCGAAAACGAATTTATCCGGCAAGCCAAATTAGTCAAACGCTATGGCGCTGCCGTGATTGTGATGGCTTTTGACGAAACAGGGCAAGCAGATACCTACCAACGTCGCATTGATATTTGCAAGCGTTCCTACGATATTTTAGTAGAAGTCGTGAAATTTGCACCTCAAGATATTATTTTTGACCCCAATATATTTCCCGTAGCAACAGGGATGGACGAGCATCGAAAAAACGCTTTAGACTTTTTTCAAGCCACCAAATGGATCCGTACCAACTTGCCTTATGCCAATGTTTCTGGGGGAGTGAGTAATGTGTCATTTTCATTTCGAGGAAATAATATTGTTCGCGAAGCCATCAACTCTGCATTCCTATACCACGCGATTAAAAATGGCATGAACATAGGCATTGTGAATCCAACGATGTTAGAGATTTACGATGAAATACCTAAAGAGTTATTGGCTTGTGTAGAAGATGTTTTGTTCGATCGAAAAGACGATGCCACCGAATGTCTTTTGGACTTGGCAGAAACCTTAAAAGGAAAAAAAAATGACGTTGAAGTAGCGGTTTTAGAATGGCGAAATAAATCCTTACAAGAACGCATCACTCATGGTTTAGTCAAAGGAATCGATGCCTTCATTGTGGAAGATGTGGAAGCAGCGCGTCTCATGGCTCAAAAACCCATTGAAGTCATTGAAGGCAATTTAATGATCGGGATGAATGTGGTCGGCGATCTATTTGGCAGTGGTAAAATGTTTTTGCCACAAGTGGTCAAATCCGCCCGTGTGATGAAACGCGCCGTGGCGCATCTACAACCTTTTATTGAGGCCGAAAAAGATGGCAAAGTCGAATATGCTGGAAAAATATTAATGGCAACGGTTAAAGGGGATGTACATGATATTGGAAAAAATATTGTGAGTGTTGTTTTGGGCTGTAATAATTATGAGATTGTAGATTTAGGCGTGATGGTGCCGCCCGAAAAAATCATTGAAACCGCCATCAAAGAGCAAGTGGATATTATTGGACTCAGTGGGCTCATCACGCCCTCTTTAGATGAGATGGTCTATGTGTCCAAAGAAATGGAAAAGCAAGGGTTCAAAATCCCTCTAATGATTGGTGGGGCGACAACCTCCAAAGCGCATTCTGCGGTGAAGATTGCGCCCCACTACAGCAATACAGTCATTCATGTCAACGATGCATCTAGAGCTGTGACTGTGGTAGGGGATTTACTCAAAAAAGACAACCAACAACACCTTAGCGATTTAAGAACGTCTTACGATGTTTTTAGAGAGCAGTTTCTAAGCAGAACCAAACAAAAGGAATACATTTCTATTGCCGAAGCCCGTTCCAAAAAATATAAAATTAACTGGGACCAAACGAGCATTGTGAAACCCAAAAAATTAGGAATTCAAGTGATTCAAGATTTTGACATCACAAAACTCGAGGAATTCATCGATTGGAGTCCGTTTTTTAGAAGCTGGGACCTTCATGGAAAATACCCCAACATATTAACAGATGAGGTCGTAGGAGAGCAAGCTACTGAATTGTTTAAAGATGCTCAAGAACTCTTGCAACGCATTTTTTCAGAGAAATTGTTAGGGGCCAAAGCCATTTTTGGATTGTTTCCAGCCAATACGGTCCATGAGGATGACATTGAAATTTATGACGAAGATGGCAACACCGAGCAGACTTTTTTAACCCTTCGACAACAACTCAAAAAACGAGTCGAAATTCCCAATATTGCACTGTCTGATTTTATCGCACCAAAAACTTCTGGGCAAACAGATTATATGGGCTGTTTTTGTGTGAGTACAGGGTTTGGAACGAAAACGCTCGCCGAAGCTTTTGAGGCGGATCATGACGATTATAACTCCATTATGATCAAAGCTCTCGCCGATCGATTGGCAGAAGCCTTTGCCGAATATTTACACAAAGAAGTACGCGTTAACCACTGGGGGTATGCCGCCGATGAAACCCTTTCCAATTCCGATTTAATCAAAGAAACCTATAAAGGAATTCGTCCTGCGCCAGGCTATCCTGCCTGTCCAGATCATTTGGAAAAACAGACCATCTGGAAACTGTTGGATGTCAAAAAACAAATAGGCGTGGAGCTGACCGAAAGTTTGGCCATGTGGCCAGCCGCCAGTGTGAGTGGGTATTATTTTGGAAATCCTGAAGCCAAGTATTTTGGTTTGGGAAAAATCACCGAAGATCAATTGATTGATTATTCAAAACGAAGAGAGATTAGTACAGAAGATGCACGAAAATGGTTAAACCCAAATTTAGCAAACTAAACAGCCAATTATGAAAGTTACAGACCATTTAAAAAATGCCAACGGAAAGACCTTGTTTTCATTTGAAATTATTCCCCCTAAAAAAGGAAAAAATATTCAGGAGTTGTATAATAACATCGATCCTTTAATGGAATTCAATCCACCGTTTATAGATGTGACCACCTCAAGAGAGGAGTATATCTACATAGAAAAAAAGGGATTGTTTGATCGGAAAATCACGAGAATGCGCCCCGGAACTTTGGGGATTTGTGCGGCTATCAAACACAAATATGAAGTGGATACCATTCCGCACGTACTTTGCGGCGGATTCACCAAAGAAGAAACGGAGTATCTGTTGGTGGACTGCCATTATTTAGGCATCAACAATGTGATGGCGCTTCGAGGCGATACGATGCCACATCAAAAATATTTTGAACCCACCAAAGGCGGACACAATTATGCAACAGATTTGGTTGTTCAAATCAATCAACTCAATAAGGGTACTTATTTACATGATGTTATTGAGGTTGACAACACCCCTGACTTTTGTATTGGCGTTGCGGGCTATCCCGAAAAACACATTGAGTCGCCGTCCTTGCATTCGGATTTGTTGCGCTTAAAAGAAAAAGTCGATGCAGGTGCAGATTATGTGGTTACCCAAATGTTTTTTGATAATAAACGGTATTTTGAGTTTGTAAACAGCGCTAGAGACTTGGGCATTACCGTTCCCATCATTCCAGGGATTAAGCCTTTAGCTATCGAAAAACATTTACAATTATTGCCACAAGTTTTTAAAATAGACTTGCCAGAAGCACTCATTAAAGAAGTCAATAAATGTGACTCAAACGCACAAATAAGACAAGTAGGTGTGGAGTGGACCATTCAGCAGTCGAAAGAATTGCTGGACTTTGGCGTGCCGGTGTTGCATTATTATTCGATGGGAAAAAGTGATAATATCAAAGCCATTGCTTCGCAGTTGTTTTAAGTGTAGCTTTTTTAGAGAGTTCTATAAAACAAAAAAGCCTGTGAAATTCATTTCACAGGCTTTTTATAATAGTGTATTAAAGAAGTACTTACTCTTTAATAATCTTCACTGTTTTACTTTTGTTATCAGCGTTGATTTTCACTAAATACATTCCTGGATTTAATGCGCTAAGATCTAATCTATTATTGTTGATTAAACTTGAATTAGACTCTAATACTAATTGACCTAATTGATTGTATACTTCAACTGAGTCAAATCCTACTGGACTGTTAATTGTAATCACATCCTTTACAGGGTTTGGACTAACTACAATAGCGCTAAGTTGATTATCTTCAGTAGAGAAAGTACCACTTGTTGAAAACGACCAAACGGGGCAATTTACAGCAGAGCCGCCAGCGTTTTTAGGGACAATCTTCCAGAAGTAAGTTGTTTCTGTAGAAAGGCCAGTAAGAGTAAATCCATCATTAGCAGAAGTTTCAGTAGAGAAGTAATCTTCTACACCAGCACTAGTTAATCCAAGAAAAAGATCATAAGTTGTTGCAGCTTCTCCAGTCACACCTGGTGACCAAGTAAAGGTGTAACCAGTATCGGTTTCATCACTTAAGTTTACTGTAGCTCCATCTTCTGGATTTGGTGTTGTAGCAGGCGTTGGAGCAGAAGCATATTGGTTTTGAAGAGTTAAACCGTTAATTAACCATCCGTCTGAATTATTTTGCGTTAAAACCCAAGCAATATAAATATTTTCGCCTTCATATGCAGACAAATCTACTGACCTCGAACCCGTCCCTGCAAAAACTTGCGCGGCTGTTAAGTCGCTTAAAGAAGTAAAAGAGCTAATATCTGTTTGTGAGGTTGTGGAAACCCTTATACTCATTATTGCTGGATCGTAAGCTGCCCCATACGGATTTCGCTCACTAAAGAATAACATCGAGTTAGCAGTTCCGATAGTTGTTAAAGGGCTTACAAGCCAGTCTTGAGTTTCAAATCCAGCATTTTCATACTGACAAATTGCATACCCAGTAATACCATCAGTGAAAAGACCACCGACCCACGACACTTGTGTAGCTGCTTCACCATCGCCAGCAAAAACCGCCCATGTAGCAGGGATGACTCCTCCATCAAAATTTTCAGGAAATTGAGCATGGCTAGTAAAGCCGATTAATAATATTGTTAATAATAAAGTAATTTTTTTCATAATATTTTGTTTAAAAATTAAGCCCTAAATATAAACAAAATTTAAACACAAAACAATAATTAAAAACTTCATTCCTAAACTTCGATGTAATTATATTGAATTTTAATACACTTATTGACTTTAGGATATAATTTTAGCAGCATAAACAATTTTTTTAACGAAACCCTAAGAAATTATGGCTATTATATGTTTAATTTTACAAAGTTAATAAAGCATTTTTTGAAGGTTATAGAAAACATAAAAAAACCGATTACTTATGAAATGGAACTTTTCGAAAAGAAATTTCGATTGTCCATGTCCAGCCGGGTGGCACTTCTGAATCGAATTACGCATTATATTGTGAATCGAAAAGGCAAGCAAATGCGTCCGATGTTTGTGTTTTTAACCGCTAAAATGATATCCAATGGAGACGTTAGTGAACGGACCTATCGTGGTGCCTCTGTTTTAGAATTGATTCACACTGCTACTTTAGTGCATGATGATGTGGTGGATGAAAGTGACCGTCGCCGTGGTTTTTTCTCCATAAATGCGCTTTGGAAAAACAAAATTGCTGTTTTGGTAGGCGATTTTTTATTATCAAAAGGTCTTTTGCTTTGTATTGATAACAATGATTTTGATCTGTTAAAAATTATTTCTGTAGCCGTTCGTGAAATGAGTGAAGGTGAGCTATTGCAAATTGAAAAAGCCAGAAATTTAGATATTACAGAAACGGTTTATTATGAAATCATCAGACAAAAAACAGCCACGCTTATCGCCGCCTGTTGCAGTTTGGGTGCCGCCTCCGTGAAACCCCTTTCTGAAGAGGTGGAAACCATGCGTAAATTTGGAGAACTCATAGGGATGGCCTTTCAAATTAAAGATGACTTGTTTGATTATGGCACCGAACAAATAGGGAAGCCCACTGGCATTGATATCAAAGAACAAAAAATGACGCTTCCGTTAATTCATGTCTTAAATCAGTGTTCTAAAAAAGATAAGAGATGGCTAATTAACTCTATTAAAAACCACAATAAAGACTCCAAGCGTGTCAATAAAGTAATTCATTTTGTGAAACAAAATGGGGGGCTAGACTATGCGGTTTCTAAGATGAAATCTTTTCAACAAGAAGCCTTAGAGTTATTGGAACCTTATCCAGAATCGATCTACAAAAAATCATTAATTTTAATGGTCAATTATGTAATCGAGCGAAATAAGTAACTAAAAACCCTTACTTTTATAGTACATTTACAGCATCCATTTAATTTTTTAATTTGATATCAAAAGCCACCATAGACCAAGTATTTGACACTGCTCGTGTAGAGGAAGTGATTGGTGATTTTGTGCAACTCAAAAAATCGGGAAGTAACTTTAAAGGCTTAAGTCCTTTTAGTGAAGAACGCACCCCTAGTTTTATGGTATCGCCTGTAAAGCAAATTTGGAAAGATTTCTCAACTGGAAAAGGAGGGACCTCCGTTTCATTTTTAATGGAACATGAGCACTTTACCTATCCAGAGGCTATTAAATATTTAGCTCGGAAATATAACATTGAGATAGAAGAAACGGTCCAGTCAGATTCTGATAAAGAGGCTGCGGGCGAACGCGAAAGTATGTATCTAGTGAGTGAATTTGCGCGTACCTACTATCAAAACACATTACACAAAACAGACCAAGGAAAAGCCATTGGACTGAGTTACTTTAAGGAGCGGGGCTTTACGGACGAAACGATTCAAGACTTTCAATTGGGTTTTTCGACAGATGCATGGAGCGGATTGACCGATACCGCCTTAAAAAAAGGCTACAAACTAAAGTATCTGGAAAGTACGGGCCTCTCCATTGTAAAGGGCGAAAAGCAATTTGATCGTTTCAAAGGTCGAGTTCTTTTTCCAATACATAGTATGTCTGGGCGTGTGCTTGGATTTGGAGGTCGAATTTTAGCCAAAAACGAAAAAGCAGCCAAATATTTAAATTCTCCAGAAAGCGATATCTATCATAAAAGTAAAGTTTTATATGGTATTTACTACGCAAAACAAACCATTGCCAAAGAGGATAATTGTTTTTTAGTAGAGGGCTATACCGACGTTATTCAATTTCATCAAAAAGGGATTAAAAATGTGGTGTCCTCTTCGGGAACGGCCTTAACTCCAGACCAAATTAGGTTAATTAACCGCTTGACCAAAAACATCACAGTCCTATTTGACGGCGATCCTGCTGGGATTAGAGCATCCCTACGAGGGATCGATTTAATCTTGGAGCAGGGGATGAATGTCAAAATCTGTACCTTTCCGGAAGGGGAGGACCCAGATAGTTTTGCCAAGCAAAACACCCTTGAAGAGCTTAAGGACTATTTGAAATCGAATGCAAAGGATTTTATTGCCTACAAAGCCTCCTTACTTATGGAGGAAGCAAAATATGATCCGGTAGCAAAAGCCAACTTGATTCGAGATATGGTGACCAGCATTTCGAAAGTCACCGATAATATTCAGAAAGAAATTTATGTACGTGAGTGCTCACGAATAATGGATATAAGTGAAGAGGTGCTGTTTAGTACGTTGGCACAGATGGGTAAAAAAGCACAGAGTGATGCCAACAAAACCTATAATAAAAAGCAAAAAGCCTTTGAGGTTGTTAAGTCTGTAACTCCCCCTAAAAAGGTAGATATTCAGTATGAGTTAGAGCAAAAAATTATTGAAATTTTACTGCTTTACGGGAGTAGAAAAGAGTCTTTTGAGGATCTTATACTAAAAGAAAATGACAAAGAAGAGTTGGTGCTAGAGCCCGTCATTCATAAGGTAAAGGTGTTTGAAAAAATATTCTTGGATTTGCAGGAAGATGAGATGCAGTTTACCAATGAAAATTTCAAAACGCTGTATTATACAATTATTGATAGTTTAAATCAGACGGACGATTTTGTGATTGAATCTTTTGTAAACCGATTAGACCCTACTTTAGCATCGGATGTCACTAATATTCTAATGAATGAGGAACGGTATAGCCTTCACAACTGGGAAAAAAATAATATTTTCCCTAAGCAAAAAGAGGTAAGCATCGCTCAACTAGTGAGTGAAACAATCTTAACACTCCGCTGTTATTTAATTGACCGAAAAGTAAATGAAATTAAACAAGACACTAAAGACACTGTTGACCACCGAACGCTTCTAGAAGATGTTTTGAACTACTCAAATTTAAAAATGTTGCTTTCTAGAAAGCTAAACAGAGTGCTCTAATAATTATTTCTTTTGACGACCGTGATCTATTAATTCTACCAGGTTAGCGACATTTAGTTTTTTCATTAAGCGCAATTTGTAGGTGCTCACTGTTTTTTCATTGATATCTAACTGGCTGGCAATTTCATTATTTCTTTTTCCAGATGAAATAAGCTTCAAAACTTCTACTTCACGAGTCGAAAGTTTTTTATACAGGTTCATGGTGCCTTGACTATTTTTTTCAAAAGTAAGTGTTTGAGCAAGTTCTTTACTCACGTAGATCCCTCCTTTATACACTTTTAATATGGCTCTTTTTATGGTGGCTGTCGTCACCGATTTCGATAAATAGCCTGAGGCACCAGCTTTTATGGCGCTAATGGCATAAATATCTTCTGGGTGTGTACTAAAAACAATCACTGAGACATCTCTAAAATCCTTTTTAATGGTTCGAAGTACGGTGATTCCATTTGTGTCTGCTAGGTCAATAGACATCAAAACGATGTCAGTATTTGACTTTTTGAGATACTCTAAAAGTTGTTTTGCAGAGCTGGCGGTATTTATAATTTTAATATCTGTTGAGTTCTCAAACAGCATGCGGATTCCATAGCTTACTATTGGTTGATGATCTGCTACAAGAACTCGAATCATTGCTTTTAAGGCTTTAAGTTACTAGGGATTTCACATACAGGAATAGGATTCATTTTGTGTTTATTGGCAGCGTTATATCTGTTATAAATTTCAAAAACAACACGTTCCCTTCCTTCAAAATCGTTTATCGTTTTACCGTCTTCAATACACTTCATAGCCCATTCAAGTTCGGGGTACGAGGCTCCAATTTGGTCTTCGTCACTTCTAGAATCTCCAAATAATCCATCGCTAGGAGCTGCTTTCAGGATGCTTTCAGGGATTTTTAAAGCGGTTCCTAGGGCGTACACTTCTGATTTTAAAAGGTCAGCAATTGGGCTGAGATCCACTCCGCCATCGCCATATTTTGTATAAAACCCAACACCAAAATCTTCTACTTTATTTCCCGTGCCAGCAACTAGTCTTCCCAACAGACCTGCGTAGTAGTAAAGAGTGGTCATCCGCAAACGCGCTCTAGAATTAGCCAAGGCCATGTCTACAGTTGCTTGTGAGTGTTGCAAGTCGATTTCTGCTTTAAATCCATCAAAAACAGGTGTTAAGTTTACACGAGTTGATTGTGCATTTGGAAACTTTTTTTCAAGTTGGGCTATATGCTCTTGTGCTCTTGAAATATGACTCTCGGATTGGTGAATAGGCATTTCTAAACACATCACTTCTAACCCAGTCATTGCACATAGCGTAGAAGTAACTGCAGAGTCTACTCCCCCCGATATTCCTACCACAAATCCATTTACTTTTGCGTTTTTTGCATATGTTTTTAACCAGTCAACAATAAAGGTTATCACTTGATTTGTTTTCATATATTAAAATTTGATAGCCTTACAAAAGTAAACTATTCTAGATAAATTATTTTATCTAAATGAAATATAATGAACAAAATGACAATTTAGAAACTATACAATTTTGTATCTTAGTTTTCATTATGTTTTTAAACCAATCAAAGTTCTTTGGGTCTAAACCCTATAACCAACTATAATGAAGTTAGTGAGTTTTAAACACACATGTGTTTTAGTATTATTGTTAAGTGTTCAGTTAAGTTTCGCTCAATTGAGTCGGACACACTATATTCCACCAATAAGTGCCGCCAATGACTCAAACGCAACTCCTCAAAATCAATACTTACATATTTCAACTCCAAGTGTAACACCCGTTAGTGTGACGGTGACAGAAATTGGCGAGACTGTTTCCGTTCTTTCTGTGTCAAATGCAAATCCACTAGAGATTTTGATTGGTTCAGGCACAAACACCCCTTTTGTTGCAGATGTTAGTACCACAGGGACTAAATATTCAAACAAAGGCTATTCGGTTCAAGCAGAACAACCTGTTTATGCGTCTGTCAGGCTTGTTGCTGGGACCAGTCAATCTCAGGCAGGGTCTTTGGTGTCTAAAGGGTTGTCTGGACTTGGAACAACTTTTAGAGTTGGAACCTTCACCAACCAAAAAACATTTACTTCGACAAATTTAGATTACTTAAATTTTGTATCTGTTATGGCAACTCAAAATAACACCCAAGTGGACTTTTTAGATTTACCATCAGGAATTATCATAGAAAACAATACGCCAACTTCTGTTGTTTTAAACTATGGAGAGTCCTATGTAATTGCACTAAACCCAGCTGTTACAACGGCCAATAGAGATGGCTTAGTAGGGGCTCTTGTAAGCGCTAGCAAACCAATAGTTGTAAATTGTGGGTCTTCAAACGGAAGTAATTCAACAGGGAATGGGCGTGATTTTGGAATGGATCAAATTGCTCCTTTTGAAACCATTCGTATTGACGGACAAACGTACAGTGAATACATATTTGTGAGAGCTAATGGCTATGATGATATCGAACGGCCCATGATTGTGGCTCATTTAGATGATACAGCAGTCTATGTCAATGGAGATGATACAACAGGCACTTTATTAGTCAATTTGTCTGCAGGTGAATATATTAGTATCGACGGAACCTATTTTAGCTCCCAATCAGCTTCTGGTTCTAATCCAGGAGGTAACATGTATGTGTGGACCTCTAAAACAGCCTTTGCCTACCAAGGAATTGGAGGCTCAAGTAGCGAGGCTAATCAAGAGCTTTTTTTTGTACCCCCTATAAACTGTAAGACACCAAAAACCATTAATAACATTCCGCTTATTCAGAACACAGGCGCAGGAAGTGTTGCCTTTTCTGGAGGAATCACAATAGTTTCAGAAGTTGGCGCTTCTGTTTTAGTTAATGGCGCCGCAACGACTGCCCTCCCTCAAACTATCATTGGAAACCCAAACTTCGAAACCTATTTAATAAGTGGTCTTTCGGGAAATGTAAGTGTGTCCTCAGACAAACAAATTTATGTCTCATATTATGGGGCAAACGGCGCTGCTGCCTTAGGGGGGTTTTATTCGGGGTTTATTTTTAAGCCAGAGATTGCATCTTCAGCACTAACAACGGGTGTATCCGAGTTATGTATTCCTAATATAGAACTTAACATTAGCAGTTTAGAGTCTTTTGATTCTTACCAGTGGTATTATAATGGTATAGCTATTCCGGGAGCTAATTCTGAAACATGGATACCAGAAACGCCAGGGTTTTATCAATTAGAAGGCGTTATTACGGGTTGTCAAACAGTTTTTTCAGACAATATTCCAGTGAGTAGCTGTGCAGGTGATTTAGATAATGACGGCGTTAATAACAACATTGATAGAGATGCTGATAATGATGGAACACTTAACAACCAAGAATCTAATTGCGACTTAACATTTAACCTTTCTAACACCTCAGGTCCATTTTTTACGGCTACCAATGCAGCGAGTGCAGAGAATACCCTAGCCACTACATTTACGGGATATGCGGATCAATCCATGTGGTTCCAAGCCGCATTGTCAACAGCAACGGCTGTTAGTTCTACTGCGTATACGCTTGATTTTGATGAGCCTACGAGTTTTATCATAAAGCAATCGGATTCTAATGGCCCTTCAGGAATCGTAGATTTTGATGATCAAGAATCGTTTGTTATGAGCGTTGCTGATACTGAAACACTCACTGTTTTTGACCCTGAAAACCAACTTCTAATAGATGTCAATTATGATGGTATTTATGATAATAATGTCGAGAGATTTACAGCTTTTGAAATTCGATTTAAATTAAATTCAGCCCTCCTTTCTTCTGAGGACGTTGCATTTTCATTTCACAGTAATCAAGCGACTGGATTTAGCATAAAATACAGTAACACCTCAGAGACGGAACTCAACTCAGCGGCTTTTCAGCTTATTCAAGCGTGTAGGCCGTTAGACTCAGACGGCGATATGATTTTTGATGCTTTAGATTTAGATAGTGATAATGATGGTATTTTTGACGTGATAGAAAATGGAAATTCAAATTTAGACCAGGATCAAGATGGTCAAATCGATGAGGTTGAATCCAACGACATTAATGTAGACGGTCGTCATGATGCGGCTGTTGAACCAGGTGATTTTGATGGAGATTCAGTACTTGATTTTCTAGACCTGGACAGTGACAATGATGGACTGTATGATCTATTTGAAGCTGGTATAGGAGTTAATACCCTAGACGCCAATAACGATGGTCAGATAGATTTAGGTTTTGTAGACACTAATATGAATGGCGCTTCAGATGTTTCAGAAACAATTACTGCTGCAGATTCAGATGCTAATGGCATTCCAGACTACATGCAATTGGACTCCGACTCGGACGGTTGTTTTGATGCAGATGAGGCAGGATTTACAGCCACTTTAGGAGTTTTAGACGGAACTACATTTAATAATGAAGGGCTAGTGTCTGGAGGTGATGGTTATGATTTTGCTACAGATAGTAATGCAGACGGACTTTTTGATTATCAAGATTATATTAACATTATTCCATTGGAGATCTCCACCCCAGTCGTTATTTGCGAATTTGAAAACACTTCAATTTCTGCCCTGTTAGACACGAGCTCAGATTCTTTTGATAGTATACAATGGGAGCGGAGTTTGGATGGCGGCGCCAGCTGGACTGCCGTTGCTGAGGTTTTAAATAGTTTTGAAGGACAAGACACTAGTGACTTACAAATTTTAAATACGGATATTTCTGTAACGGCTACTATATTCCGAGCAAGAATGGAACGCGTAGACTATGTCTGTGGGCCTATTTACACGAATGAAGTTGAGCTTATTGTTAACCCTTTGCCGGTAATCCAATCAAACGTTCAGTTGTTTCAATGCGATCAAGATTTGGACGGCATTACTTTTTTTAACCTTAATCAGGCCAGCCAAATAATATCCGCAAATTACCAAAGTGAATTTTTCTCTTTTTATTTTTCACAAGCTGATGCCGTGCTTGGAGATGTATCTACAGCTATTTTAGACCCTGTTAATTATGAAAATTCAACGACAGATCCGTCTGTGAACCCAAACCAATTATTTGTTAGAGTAGAAACTAGTTTTGGATGTGCAAGAGTTGCAGAGTTAAATTTATTAGTATCTACAACACAAATCCCCAATACATTTTCTATTCCTGATTATAAAGAGTGCTTTGATTCAACAGACGGCTTAACATCCTTTGATTTTAGTGATTCTGAAGCAATGGTTTTAAATCTTTTTCCTGCATCACAGCCCCTTACGGTTTCTTACTACGAAACTGAAGCAGAAGCACTTTCAGAAACAAATCAGATTTTAGATAGTTCGAATTACAATAATAGTACCGGAACAGACCAATCAATTTGGGTTAGAGTAGATTCCAACTTAGATAATTCTTGTGTTGGTATGGGCTTATATATTAACTTAATAGTAAATCCGTTACCGACACTAGCAGTTCCTTTGACGAATCCCTATTATTGTGTAGAGGGTGCTAATATGATTACGATTGACTTGCCATTGGAGTTTAACGACTTGCTATTAGGTTTTCAATCCGCAGCAGATTTTTCGATTACGTATTACACGACCTCTAGTGATGCATTGGGTGCCAATAACTCAATTACGTCACTATCAAACACCTCTTCATCACAGCTGTTGTATTGTAGAGTAGACAACGATAATACATTATGTTTTGATATTAAACCTTTTACGGTAGATTTTATCACAAATCCACGGGCAGCTATAGTGACTCCGTTTGAAGAGTGTGACACAAACAATGACGGTAATTTTATATTTGACACATCAAATTTAGAAACAACTGTTCTTGATGGACAAACAGCCATGTCAATCGATTATTTTGATGCATTTGGAGCTCCATTAACCGATTCAAACGGTCTTATTGTTACAAGTCCTTTCCCTTCTCTTTTTTCTACAAATACAACTGTTATTCGTGCAGTAGTTTCTAATGCTTTTTGTAGCGATGCTTATGTGGATATTAGTTTTACTGTGAATTCTAATACAGACTTTTCAGTAGAGGATATTATAATTTGTGATGGCGCTTCAGAACTTTTAGAGTTAGATTTAGAATACCCATCAAATAGGTATAACTATAGTTGGCTGTTGCCAAGTATGAACACCTATTTATCTACGTCTCCTGAAATTACGATTACTCAAACCGGACTTTATTCTGTGACTATTGCCAACCCCAATGGGAGCTGTTCAATTACACAAAGTTTTGAGGTTCTAGCCTCTGAAGGTCCCACACTTTCAATGGAGGATATTACGGTTGTTGAAGCGACATCAAACAACTCTATTTTTATTTTAGAGTCTAATTTAGGGTCTTCTAATTATGAGTTTAAATTGATAGATGAAAATGGTTTTTTGGTTTCAGGGTATCAAGATGATGGGTATTTTGATACATTAACGGGCGGGTTTTACACGCTGTATGTAAGAGACGAACTTCAGTGTGAAGAGGTTTCAATTTCAATCCCTGTCATTTATTTCCCTAGTTTTTTCACGCCAAACGGAGATGGCTATAACGATGTGTGGAAAATCAAAGGCATCCTTCCTAATAATTATATATCTAGTCAGGTTTATATATTTGATCGCTATGGAAAACTTTTAAAATCAATGTCATTAACTAATAATTATTGGGATGGCTTGTATAATGGAGCACGCCTTCCTTCTAGTGACTACTGGTTTCAAATTGAACTTGTTAGGCTAGATGGGACTCCCCTAATAAAACAGGGTCACTTCAGTCTTAAATACTAATAATTTATTTTTTGACAGAACTCAATTTTAAAAAATAGATTAATTACTTTTGTGATTGAAATCAAGTTAAATTATAGTTTGAAAATAAAGTGCAACTCCTTTCCGGTATCTCTTTTTATAAAGACAGTTGTTGTTTTTCTGTTTGTTGCTGTTTTTTCATGTAAAAACTCATCAAAAGTAGAAAAAGAAATTTCTGCCATAAATATCGAATTGACTGTTGAGAGGTTTGACCAACTCTTCGCGTCTTCCTCACCATCCGATCTTGCTGCTTTAAAAGCCTCATATCCGTTTTTATTTTCTAAAAAATTCCCGGACTCTGTTTGGACGCGTCGAATGGAAGATCCAATTCAAGCGCTGTTAGCGACTGCTGCAGATAGTGTGTTTGGAGACTTTAAAACCACAGAAGCTGAAATTAAGTCATTTTACCAACATCTTAAATATTATAACAAATCATTCAAAACCCCTAGGGTAATCACTGTTTTGTCCGAGGTTGATTATCGAAACAAAGTAGCGGTTACAGATACAATTGTCCTCATTGCTTTAGACACCTACCTTGGCAAAGATCATGAATTTTACACAAGTTTTTACGAGTATATAAAGCAAAACTTGAACTCAACTCAAATAACTCCAGACTTAGCAACATCGTATGCTGAACAGCTCATATACCAGCCAAATAGAACCACCTTTTTGGACGAAATGATTTATTTTGGAAAGCAGTTGTATTTGAAAGATTTATGGATTCCTTTCAAGAAAGACCATGAAAAAATAGGTTATTCAATCTCAGAATATGAATGGTCTGAAGCAAACGAATTTTATATATGGCAGTACTTTGTTGAAAAAGAATTACTATATCAAACAGATCGAAAATTACTAGGAAGATTTATAATAGCGGCTCCATTTTCACGATTCAACTTAGAGCTAGACAGAGAGTCGCCAGGTAGACTCGGTCAGTATATAGGGTGGCAAATTGTAAAGTCTTATATGAAAAACAATCCGACATCTATTCTTGAAATGACTCAAATGAACCCTCAAGATATTTTTAATAAAGCGAAATTTAAACCAAAAAAATAATGGCAAGTACCCATACCTCAAAAATTCAAATTACTGTAGGGCTAGACGATAATCGAATTCCAGAAAAGTTACATTGGACTGCTCAAGATGGTGGGGTTTCTAATGAGGAAGCAAAGGCTGTAATGCTGTCTGTATGGGACCAAAAAAAGCAAGAGTCTCTTAGAATTGATTTGTGGACAAAAGACATGCCTGTAGATGAAATGAAGCTTTTTTTCCATCAAACATTAGTGACCATGAGTGACACTTATTTACGGGCAACCCAAGACGAAAAAATGGCTGCTACCATGAAGGATTTTTGTGATTATTTTGCTGAAAAACTAGATCTTATTAAAAAGTAGTTTACCAAACGTTTAGACGGTTTGAGTCTAGTTTTAAAAATATAAACACCAATATTGTGAAGGCCCATAGCCCGGACCCCCCGTAACTAAAAAATGGAAGGGGTATGCCAATAGTTGGAATTAAGCCCATAACCATTCCTATATTAATGAGAAAGTGTGCGAATAATATACTGGCGACACCATAGCCATATACTCTGCTAAACTGTGATTTATGTTGCTCCGCAAGGAAAACGATTCGCAATATAAGTAGGACAAACAAAATCACGACTATACTACTTCCCAAAAACCCCCATTCTTCACCAACAGTGCTAAATATATAATCGGTGTGTTGTTCTGGTACAAACTTACCTTTAGTCCTAGTGCCATCCATAAACCCTTTCCCAAAAGTACCACCCGAACTAATAGCCTTCTCAGATTCATTCAGATTGTATGAAATATTACGCTTCATAGCTTGAAGTTTCTCCGGATCTTTTTCCAATCTAAGCCAAAGTCCAATGCGGTCCTGCTGGTGCTTTTGAAGTACTTTAGTGTACGCCCACTCAACACTAAAACTAAGACAAATACTACACACCAAAAGGGCAATAGTTCCGCGAAATTTTTTCTTTTTTCTTTTTATAAAAAACTGATAAAAAAGAAGTGAAACGGCAATAACACTGTTTGTGGCTATTGCAGAAAACTTCAAAGTTGAAATGCCCAGAATAGTCAGAAACACTCCAAATAATAAATAATATTGCGGGATCCCTTCTCTATAAAAAACAAAGAATAAACTTCCAAATACAATTGTACTCCCTGCATCATTTTGTAGTAAAATAAGAACAGCAGGCAGCCCTACTAAAATGGCAGCTCTAACTTGATCTCTTCGTTCTTTAATATTTGTTTGCAAATCGCTAATATACTTTGCCAGTGCAAGGGCTGTTGCAAATTTAGCAAATTCACTCGGTTGTAATGTAAGTCCTCCAAAGTCATACCAAGAAGTTGCGCCATTTATTTGTTTTCCAACAATAAACAACCCAATCAATGATAGTACAGAACCAAGGTATAATATACTAGCAAAACGTTCGTAGAACTTCGCATCAACAGAAAGGATGACCATTATTAGGAGTAGGGATCCTATCATAAATAGTAGTTGCTTACCATAGGGTTTAGTGATGTCAAAATAGGAAGTAAATTCGCCACTAGTTGAGGCTGATAAAATGTTGAAATACCCAAAAATGACTAGTGCTGTAAAAATAATTACAGCGATCCAATCTAATTGAAAACTATTGGAGCGGTTTACATTCATTGGTCATTAATTTTAAAGGGTTTGCCGCTATATGGCTTTAGATATTCGTCTTCCAAACTTTTTTCTATAACTAAACGTTCCATTCTTTTTAAAGAAACCTCTCCTTTTATGTATTTCTCAATCATTAAACTCGCCACTCTTCCAGCCCATCGAGCTCCGTAGCGTCCGTTTTCAACTAAAACTGCAATAGCAATTTTCGGGTTCTCTTTTGGAGCAAAGGCTATAAATATAGAATGATCAGTGAGTTGTTGTCTGACCCCATGAATCTTTGTGAAGTTTTCAGCAGTTCCAGTCTTACCACAGATTTCGATTCCAGGAACTTTTAAAAAACTAGCGGTTCCTTTGTTGTAAACATTATGCATCCCTTCAATAATAGGCTCATAGTATTTAGTGTCTATTGTTGTTTGTTTTGGAATTTTAAAATCGGGATTTATATTTTCATTCTCAATAGCTTTTATAATATGGGGTGTATAATAAAAACCTTTATTAGCAATAGCAGCAGTCATGTTTGCTAATTGAATAGGAGTTACTAAAATTTCTCCTTGTCCAATTGCATTTGAGATGATGGTTGTGGCACCCCATTTAAATTCTGGATACCACTTATCATAGTAGCTACCATCTGGAATATTTCCTTTTTTCCCAACCGATAAATCATTACCTAAAAAGGCCCCTAAGCCAAAACTTTTTATGTGATCACTCCAAGTGTCCATTGATTGAGACGAATTATCATATTTTTCAATGGTATTTCTAAAAGCTGTTGCGAAATAAGAGTTACATGAAAAGCTAATCGCAGAATCTAAATTCCTATAGCCACCCCCACAATGACATTGCATGGTACGTTTGTTTTTGCCATACACGTATTGCCCACTACAAAACAATTTTTCATTTGTTGAAATCACTTTTTCTTGCAAAGCTGTGAGCGCCACTAATACTTTAAACGGAGATCCCGGTTCGTGCATCCTTACAAGTCCTTTGTCAATTAAAGGACGATGTATGGAGTCCAAGTATAGTTTCGTGTAGTTTTTGGAACGGAGTCTCCCAACAAGTAGGTTTGGGTTATATGAGGGCGCAGATACGAGACTTAGAATTTCGCCACTGCTGGGCTCAATAGCTACAATGCCTCCAATTTTGTTTTGCATTAAGAGCTCTCCATACGCTTGTAGCTCAGAGTCAATGGTGATTTTAAGGTCTTTTCCAGGAATAGGCAGGGTGTCGAAAGCGCCCTCCTTATAGGCTCCGATATCTCTATTATAAATATCTTTTTGTATGTATTTTACTCCCTTAATCCCTCGAAGTGTTTTTTCATATGAAATTTCTACTCCTTGCTTTCCAATCAAGTCTCCAAGTATGTAGTAGCTATCTTTTTTGAGGTCTTTTGAATTGGCCTCAGCAATGTAGCCTAGCACATTCGCGCCTATTGAAGTCTGATAGTCTCTAACAGATCTTTTTTGAATATAAAAGCCCTTAAATTTTCTTAATTTTTCGGATAAGAAGGCATAGTCTTCTTTTGATAGGTGAGGTAAGAACACCGATGGTAGTCGGGGAGAGTATCGTTTGGCACGTTTGTAATATTTTAAAAAACGAAGTTTATCAATTTTCAATAAATTACAAAACAATAAGGTATCTAAAGGCTCTACTTCTCTAGGGATCACCATGACGTCATAGCTAGGCTGATTGGCAACTAAAAGGCTGTCATTTCTATCATAAATGTAGCCTCGTTTAGGATATTGAAATACTTTGCGTATGGCATTGTCATTATTTAAATCATAGGTAGCCGACTCATATATTTGTAAATAAAACAACCTAGCAATAAAGCTAATTCCAGTTAGAATGACCATTCCAAAAAGCAGAATTTTTCTCATGTTTGTTTTTTGCTAAATAGTGAGGTAAAAAGCAAACAAAGCAAGAGAGTAAATATACTTGAGTAGAAAGTTTGTTTTAGTATCAATAGCATCTCATTTTGATTAAAAATAACCAGGAAAAATAGCACAAAATGATGAATTACAATTAGTGACAAAAAGTAAACCACACGCTGTGTAAAATCAGTATTGCTAAATTTTATCGCTTGATATTCGTAGGCAGCACCAAATGAAAACTTCAAAAATAGAGGGCGGATATAAGCAATAAGAACACTGGCTGCTGCATGCGCACCCCCGGAGTCTAAAAACACATCAACCATAAAGCCTAACAGAAAACTACTAAACAGAAAGCTTAATCTATTATTTAATGTAGGATACACTAAAATAAAAAGCAAATAAATATAGGGGTTAATGTATCCCAGAAAGTTAATATTACTACAAATCAAAACCTGTAAAAGAAGTAACCCAAAAAATCGTAACATGTTTAAAAATACACTATTATTCATTTGTTTCTTTTAAGGTCTCTAATTCGTTACTGTCATTGTTTTTTATTAAGTAAACATGCTCCAGGTTGGTCATATCGTTATACAATTTTACTTCAATAATATATAGATCTTTGGTGTCATTTAGTCGAAATGACTTTATAGTGCCTACAGGGATATTTGCTGGGAATGTAGATGAAAACCCACTAGTTACTATACTGTCTCCTTTTGTTAGTTTAACAAGGTCTTGTATGTCTTTTAATTGAACTACATCTGGCGCCTTAGTGTCCCATGTTAAGGTTCCAAAGTGGTTTGTTTTTTTTAACTTCACATTCACTCTACTATTGGTGTTTAGTATAGACAAAACCCTTGAGTAGCTAGTTGATGATTTGTCAATAATCCCTACAATTCCTTTGGAGGTAATGACTCCGAAGTCTTCCACGATGCTGTCTGTTAATCCCTTATTAATAGTTAAATAGTTGTTTGGTTGTGCGTAACTATTTTTATAAACTTGAGCAGGGATTAAGGAGTAAGTTTGTCTTAAAACAGAATCAATAGAAGTGCTTATTTCTTGATTAAATTGTTTAGATTTAAGTCTGCTATTTTCTTCCAACAGCAGTTGATTTTCTTTTACTAAATTAAAGTATTGACTTATTCCGTGAGAGAGTCCATATACGTTAGCCGTTAGTTGATTGGAAGAGTTAAAAAATTTACTCCTGTGAAATTCATTCGACTGTACGGTAATTGAAATGGCAATTGAAAACAACAACAAAAACAAGACGAATGTTTTGTTTTTAATGAAGAAATTAAAAAGTTGTTGCATTACTTAAAATCTATTTTATCAAGACGCTTTTATATTTAGCAAGGTTTTTTAGAACAATTCCAGTCCCTCTAACAACAGCTCTCAAAGGGTCTTCTGCAATATAAACAGGAAGATCCGTTTTTTGAGATAATCGTTTATCAAGCCCTCTTAACATAGACCCGCCACCGGCAAGATAAATACCAGTATTATAAATGTCGGCTGCAAGTTCGGGAGGGGTTTGAGACAGAGTTTCCATAACAGAGTCTTCAATTCTAAGGATTGATTTGTCTAAGGCTTTTGCAATCTCACGGTGTGTAATTTGTACTTGCTTTGGTTTTCCAGTTAGCAAGTCTCTTCCTTGAACATTCATTTCGTCTGGTGGAACTTCCAAGTCTTCTGTTGCGGCTCCAATTTGAATTTTTATTTTTTCTGCAGTTCGATCACCTACGTATAAATTGTGTTGCGTACGCATGTAGTATATAATATCATTCGTAAATACATCTCCGGCAACCTTGACAGACTTGTCACATACAATACCCCCTAAGGCAATTACTGCAATTTCTGTGGTCCCACCCCCAATGTCAACAATCATATTTCCTTTTGGTTGCATAATATCGACTCCAATTCCAATAGCTGCGGCCATTGGCTCATGAATCAAGTAGACTTCTTTTCCATTTACGCGTTCGGCAGATTCTTTTACAGCACGCATCTCTACTTCTGTAATCCCTGAAGGAATACAAATCACCATTCTTAGTGATGGAGCAAATAATTTATTTTTTAGAGCGGGGATGCTTTTAATAAATAAGCTAATCATTTGTTCAGAAGCATCAAAATCTGCAATCACCCCATCTTTTAATGGTCGTATTGTTTTTATGTTTTCATGCGTTTTACCTTGCATTAAATTCGCTTCTTTTCCAACAGCAATAATTTTACCAGATACACGGTCTCTGGCTACAATTGAAGGGCTGTCAATTACAACTTTATCGTTGTGAATTATTAATGTGTTGGCGGTTCCCAAGTCGATCGCTATCTCTTCTGTCAAGAAGTCAAAAAATCCCATATGCTATAAATAATTTACTAAAAAGTGTTAAAGTAATATGCTGTTTTGTAAATGTACTAAATTAAAAGTTATTTTGGTAAGGGTCCCCTGAAATAAATTAGTGTTTAAAATGACGTGTTTTTGTAAACACCATTGCCATATTATTGGAATTACAATAGTCAATACTTAACTGATCTTTTATAGAGCCGCCGGGTTGAATAACAGCTGTAATTCCTGCGTTTTTTGCAATTTCAACACAATCAGGGAAGGGGAAAAAGGCGTCGCTAGCCATCACAGCCCCACTTAAATTAAACTCAAAAGAAGTAGCTTTATGAATGGCTTGATTTAAAGCATCTACGCGACTTGTTTGTCCGGTACCACTAGCATATAATTGTTTATTTTTAGCTAATACGATGGTGTTAGACTTTGTGTGTTTACAAATTTTAGAAGCGAACAACAGGTCTTCAACCTCACTTCCAATCGGAGTTGAAGTGGTGGCATTTTCCAAGATAGAGGCCTCATCAGTAATGGTGTCCTTTTCTTGTACTAACACCCCATTTAAGCAGGTTCTTACACTTGTTTCAGGCAAATTAACCGAGTTCTGGATTAATAAAATTCTATTTTTCTTACCCTTTAATACGCTTTCTGCCTCCACGCTAAACGAAGGTGCAATTACCACTTCACAAAAAAGTGTATGAATTTTTTCAGCAGTTGCTAAGTCAATTTCACAGTTTGATATTAAAACACCGCCAAAAGCAGAAACCGGATCTCCTGCCAAAGCGTCTACATAGGCCTGATGAAGAGTATCTCTTTGAGCTACCCCGCAAGCGTTATTATGTTTTAAAATTGCAAAGGTTGGGTTTTCACCATAAAACTCATTCATTAAATTCACGGCAGCATCAACATCCAAAAGGTTGTTATAGCTTAATTCTTTGCCGTGAAGCTTAGTAAACATCGCTTCAAAATCTCCAAAGAAATACCCTTTTTGGTGCGGATTTTCTCCATAACGAAGTACATTTCCTTGTGTTTCGCTAATCTTTAAGACCACCTCTTCTTTTTCTTTATTAAAATAATTGAAAATAGCACTGTCATAATGTGAGGATACATTAAATGATTTGGTAGCAAATCGTTTGCGGTCCTCAATAGAGACCGCTCCATTTTCAATAGTAATTAGGTTCAAGAATTCAGCATAGTCCTCCACAGAAGAAACACAGATGACATCTTTAAAGTTTTTGGCCGCCGCTCGAATTAATGAAATCCCTCCAATATCAATTTTTTCAATAATAGCTTCGTCGCTAGCTCCTGAAGCAACTGTTTTTTCAAAAGGATACAGGTCCACAATAACGGCATCTATTTGTGGAATTGAAAAAGCATCCATTTCTTTGATATCCTGATCATTGTCTTGACGATTTAAAATTCCACCAAATATTTTAGGGTGTAAGGTTTTTACACGTCCACCAAGGATTGAAGGGTATTCGGTGATTTCTTCAGCAGGAACCACGTTTATGCCTAAGTCGTTAATAAATTTTTGAGTACCTCCTGTGGAATAGATAATAACCCCTTGTTCGTTTAGTTTTTTTACAATGGGCGCGAGCCCTTCTTTACTAAATACAGAAATTAAGGCGGATTTAATTATTTTGTTTTGGCTCATTTTGAAGTCTAATATTAAGCATCAAAAATAGTCAATTAACCCATAAGAAACCATCGGAATTCTTCCAAAAACAGATTTTTTTTTAACTAAACACTAGAGTTATTAACAACTACATAAGTGCGGCGACTGATCGACATACAAATTCTAGAAATCGTTCGTCTGCCTGCGTAAAAGGGTCAATAGTATTTGAGTCAATATCAATTTGCCCAATATTTTTAGTATCAACAAACAGCGGAACTACAATTTCTGATTTCACATTAATACTGCACGCTATGTAGTTATCTTGAGAATTGACATCGGCTACCACAAAGTTTTTATTACTAACCGCCACTTGCCCACAAATTCCTTTTCCAAATGGGATAATTGCATGCTCAGTAGCCGCTCCGGCATAGGGTCCAAGTTTTAGTTCTTCTCTGTCTCCATTTCTAAAATAAAACCCTACCCAATCGTAGTAGTCTACAGACTCTTTTAATAACTCACAAATAGCCTGTAGGGTTTCATCAAGCACACTTGAATTAGAGACTAAGTTGGTTATTTTAGCTTTCAATTTATTGAGATTCATCAGGATATATTTCTGTAAAAATACTATTATTCCCAAATATGGTTTTAAAATAAACAGCTTTTTGTGTTAATTTTTCTGTAACTGTAACCAATGTATATACAGTTTTTATTAAATTTGCATGATGATTAAACCTAAATTACATAAAGTTTTTTCTATGTTGTTAGCGGTTTTGATACTTCTTTCAGCTTTTTCATTTAGTATTGAAACTCGTTTATGCAGCACGATGCTGTCGGCGTCTGTTTCTAACTCTAATGTTAAATCATGTTGTAGCTCTTCTTCAAAAAAGTTTTCTAAAGGGGTTCAAGACAGTTGTTGTCAAAACAAGGTGATTTCCGTTGATGGCTTGAATCAGGTAGACGTTCTTTCGGTTTCGTTTGAGTTACCTTCTCTTGAGGTTTTTGAAGTCGTTACCAAAAGCTTTTTCGATTTTATTTATCCCCAATCTTCTATTTCTTGTTCGTATTCTCACTACGCTCCTCCCAACTTGGTTTTGGAACCGCAGTTGGTGTATCAGACTTTCTTGATTTGATTTTATTGTATTAATTATAATTGTGATTGCACTCCAATATGCGATCATCACTCTCTAAGGAGATAATTTGAAATTAAACAATAATGAAATCGATTTTACAACTAATAATATTATTACCCCTTTTCCTTTTTTCACAAAAAGAAATTAAAGGGTTAGTCATGGAGCAGAACTCCAACAATGAGCGGGTGCCACTGTTGGGTGCTAATGTGTTTTGGCTCAATACAACCCTTGGCACTATGACAGCAGATGATGGCACTTTTACGGTGCCGTACGACACGTCTTATAAAAAACTAGTAATCAGTTACATTGGGTTTAGAACAGATACACTTTTGATCGAAACCCCAAAAAGTATTTTCCACGTATTGAAAGCTTCTGATGATTTAGGAGAAGTGACTGTGTCAGTACGAAAAAAATCTTCAGCAACTTCCTTCCTGTCGTCTCAAAACATTACAACCATAAGTAGTAAGGAGCTCTTAAAGGCAGCCTGTTGTAATTTGTCTGAAAGTTTTGAAACAAACCCCTCAATTGATGTCAATTTCACGGATGCGATATCTGGGACAAAGCAAATTAGAATGTTGGGATTGACCAGTCCCTATATTTTAATCACAACAGAAAACATTCCTTCCATACGGGGTGCTTCTCAAGCTTACGGGTTGAGTTTTGTTCCAGGAACATGGGTAGAGAGTATTCAAATAACCAAAGGGGCCGGAAGCGTAATTAATGGCTTTGAAAGTATCGCAGGTCAAATTAATGCCGAACTGGTCAAGCCAACCACAGACAATAAAATTTTTATAAACGCCTATGGATCCTTAAACGGTCGCACCGAATTAAACACACATTTTAACACACAGCTTTCTGATAAATTAAGTACCGGCCTTTACATACATGCTGATAATCGATCACAAAAATTTGATAGAAACAACGACTCATTTCTTGATATGCCTTTGGCAAATCAAATCAATATAATGAACCGTTGGCAGTATGTAAATCTTCAAAAAGGGCTGATTAGTTTTCTAAATGTACGTTACCTAAACGATGAAAAGCAAGCCGGACAGCTTAGCTTCGACCCCAAAACCGACCGGCTGTCTACCTCTGTTTGGGGAAGTGAAATTGATACCAAACGCTTTGAGATCTCTGGAAAATTTGGATACGTAAATCCGGATATTCCATATCGTAGCTTAGGCATTCAGGTGGCCTATAGTGCTCACGACCAAGACTCCTACTTTGGTACCAATCAATACGACATAAATCACAAAAGTATGTACTCAAATATGGTTTACAACACCATTATTAGTGATTCAAGACACAAAATAAAGACAGGCTTGAACGCCACTTACGACCGCTATAACGAGTTGGTGAATTCACAAGTTTATAATAGAAATGAACGCTCTGTTGGGGGCTTTTTTGAGTATAGCTTTGACAATCTTGACGCTTTGAATTTAACGGCAGGGGTTCGTATAGATCATCACAATTTGCTAGGGACATTTTTTACGCCACGTTTACACGCGCGCTATACGCCTTGGGAAAAGTCGGCATTTAGAGTGTCTTTTGGTCGGGGGAAACGAGCAGCCAATATTTTTACAGAAAACCAAAAGCTGTTTGCAACTTCAAGACAAATTAATGTGCAGAGTTCGGGCGGAACCATTTATGGTTTAGATCCTGAAATTGCTTGGAACTATGGCGTCTCTTTTTTACAGGGCTTCAATTTGTTTGGAAGAAAGGCGGATCTTACATTGGATTTTTACGGAACTAATTTTGAGAACCAAGTAGTTGTAGATTATGAGAATCCTTATGAGGTAAGTTTTTACAACCTTGAAGGTGCGAGCTACGCCAATAGTTTTCAAGCCGAATTTAGTTGGAACCTCATGGATTATTTAGATTTAAAAACAGCCTATAAATTTTATGATGTAAAAACTCAGTATGCTTCTGGTAAACTTGAAAAACCATTGACATCTCAACATCGCTATTTTGCGAATCTTTCCTATGAGGCACACTCAGAAAAAGGAGAGGGGGTTTGGAAGTTTGACGCGACTTTTAACTGGTTGGGTAAGCAACGTTTTTCATCTACAGAAATAAGCCCACAGGCCTATCAATTGCCAATGTATTCACCTTCTATTTCGACCTTAAATCTTCAAGTCACAAAAGTATTTTCTGAGGCCTTTGAGATCTATTTAGGGGCAGAGAATATAACGAACGTAACACAAAAATCACCAATTTTAAGCTCTGAAAACCCATTTGGCCCCAATTTTGACACTACATTTGTGTACGGGCCTATATTTGGAAGTACTTTTTACACGGGATTACGATATAAACTAAACTAAACAATTATTTATGAAAACAATACTTTTAACAATCACACTGCTATTTGTAGGGACGCTGACGTATGGTCAAAATAAAAATGCGAAAGCTTCTGTTGAAGTTGATGGCGTTTGCATGATGTGCAAAAAGCGCATTGAAAAAGCAAGTTTTAAAACTAAAGGCGTTAAATCCGCAGTTTGGAATGTAGATACGCATGAGTTAAAGCTTTTCTTTGATGAAAATAAAACAAGCGTAGCGCAGATTGAAGCCAATTTAGCCGCTGCAGGTCATGATACAAAATCTTTTGTGGCAAGCGATAAGGCTTATGAGGCTCTACATCCCTGTTGTAAATACCGTGAAGCGGCTGTTATTGAAGATCATAAATAACTCCGATTTCACTTGTAACAAAACAAAGGTTTTGTAAATAAAAAAGCTCCTGAAATTTCA